>OLRQ01001669.1_pt1 | contig 15980 bp, 11 predicted proteins | sample 1671971 | NCBI WGS metagenome assembly OLRQ01 (sample SAMEA3136631, study PRJEB25190) | human gut metagenome | biome: human gut; feature: human-associated habitat; material: faeces | place: Austria | collected 2013 | reverse complement strand
CTGTTCGTCCTTGCTGTCAACAAGGGCTTATGCGCAACGTTTCGCACGATTCTTATAGTAATGCGCCTCATCGACGAAGATACGGTCAACGCCCAGCTCTTCAAAGGTCACAACATCATCCTTGCGGGACTGGTCATTGAGCTTGTCCAGCTTCTGCTTGACCGTTTTCTTGGTTCGCTCCAGCTGCTTGATGGAGAAATTATCCCCACGGTTTTTCTTCAATTCAGAAATGCCGTCCAGCACTTCATCCAGCTGTTGCTGCAGGATGGCACGCTGCCGTTCCAGGGACATGGGGATCTTTTCAAATTGGCTGTGCCCAATGATGACCGCATCGTAGTCGCCGGTGGCAATGCGCCCGCAAAACTTCTTGCGGTTCTTGGTCTCAAAGTCCTTCTTGGTGGCGACAAGAATATTGGCGGAGGGATAGAGCTGGAGGTATTCGCTCGCCCATTGCTCTGTCAGGTGATTCGGAACCACGAACAGGCTTTTCTGACACAATCCCAGCCGTTTGCTCTCCTGCGCAGCCGCTACCATCTCGAAGGTCTTCCCGGCCCCCACCACATGCGCAAGCAGGGTGTTGCCGCCGTAGAGGATATGGGCAATGGCATTGACCTGATGCGGCCTCAGCGTGATCTCCGGATTGATTCCCACGAAATTCAGGTGGCTGCCGTCATACTCACGGGGGCGAATGCTGTTGAACTTCTCGTTATACAGCTTGGTTAGCTGCTCCCGGCGTTCCGGATCGCTCCAAATCCAATCAGCAAAGGCCTGCTTAATAAGCTCCTGCTTGCCCTGTGCGATGGCGGTTTCTTTCTTGTTGAGCACAGCTGTTTTCTTGCCGTTTCCGTCCTCGATGTAGTCGAAGATTCTTACATCTCGGAGGTTCAGGGTTTCCTCCATGATCTTATAGCCATTAACTCTGCCGGTACCGTAGGTATTGTGAGCTTTCACATTGCTGCGATCATAGGATTTTCCCTCCACATTCCATTCACCGGTGTACTGCGCGTAGTGAACATGGATATTCCATTGGCAGTAGCGCGGGGTGCTGAACAGCTCAAACATGAACTCCTCGATGGTTTCCGGAGGCAGCCATGTTGCGCCCAACCTCACGGAAATTTCACTTGCCGTCAGGTCAACCGGCTGTACCGCCTCAAGAGCACGGACATTCTCTCCGTAATCCTCGGGGTAGAGCTCCGCACTCCGCTTTGCCCAACGGAGCTTTTCACGGACATTGCCGGAGAGATATTCATCGGCAGGGAGATACTTCGGCTTGCCGTCCTCTTCGCTTATGTGCATGGGGTTGAGGAAAATAACACCCTTCAAATCCTCGAACAGCTCCTGCTCAGTTTTGCCGGTGAGCTGTGACATATACGGCATATCGATTCTTGCTTTTTCTGCAATGGACAGGGCATAGGCCTCGGAAGCCGTGTCAACCGACTGCACCGTTACCTTCTGCTTGATGGTTCGTTTGGAGAACATATCCGCCTTGCGGAGGAAGTTGCCCTCATCGTCCAGCACCTCCAACGAAGCAAGCAGGCAGTAGGAGCTGTCGGAATTGAAAGCCGAATTGTTGGCTCTTGCGCTGATAAGCCCATATTTTTTGCTGAAATCATCATAGAGGCGATTGAGTTTTTCCTGCTCTGCCTTGATATCGGCATCGGGATAGTCCTCCGTCTGGTACTCAATCAGCGTCCGGACACAATCACGGATGGCAATCATGCCTTTGATGCGGCTTTCGGCAGTCGCGGAAACATCCACGGGATTCATGCGGCTGTTTTCACGGTAATAGATTTTACCGTCCACCACCGTGAAGCTGAAATTGCGCACATCGGGGTCAGCGGGAATAGAAAGATCCTCATTCTCCGCTTCAAGATCGTCGATTTCAAATTCGGTAATCTCGGCATGAATGTTCTGGATGGCATCCCGCAAGAGGTCCCCAAGCTCTGCATTTTCATAAGCAATACAGGCGGACTCCATGCCGTGAGGCCCGCTGACCATCTGCATGTCGCCCAACACCATTTCAGGGTTGTCCACAAAATAGGCGTTCATCCGGATGCCATTGGCGTCGGTGGCCAGATGCACCCAATCGGGCTCAATATCCACCAATCGGTCACGCTTTTGGAGGAAGATAATGTCCGATGTGACCTCTGTGCCGGCAGCGGCCTTGAAGGTATCATTCGGCAGCCGGATAGCGCCGAGGAGGTCCGCTCTCTGCGCGATATACTTTCGGACATTGGGATTTTCCTTATCCAGCGTACCCTTTGAGGTAATGAAGGCGATCACGCCGCCGGGTCTCACCTTATCCAAGGTGCGGGCGAAGAAATAGTCGTGAATGAGGAAGTTGTGCTTGTCGTAGCGCTTGTCGGGCACCTTGAACTGCCCGAAGGGGACATTACCGATTGCAGCGTCAAAGAAGCTGTCGGGAAGGTTTGTATTCTCAAAGCCCTGCACCGCGATGCTGTTTTTCTGATAGAGCTGCTGGGCGATTCGCCCGGAAATACTGTCCAGCTCCACGCCGTAGAATTTCGCACCATTCATGCTTTCGGGAACAAGCCCCATAAAGTTGCCGATGCCACAGGAGGGCTCCAGCACATTGCCGGTCTGGAAGTGCATATTCTCCAAGGCACTGTACACCGCCTTGATCACCACGGGCGGCGTATAGAAGGCCGTCAGCGTGGATTCTCTTGCCGACGCATATTCCTCATCGGAAAGCACATTCTTCAGCTCGGTATAATGGGGATTGTCCTCCTTGAAGAACTCGGATAGACCGCCCCATCCCACATAGTCGGCAAGCACACGCTGCTCGGTGGGTGTCGCCAATCGGCTTTCCGCATCCAGCTTATTCAGAAGCTGAATGGCACGGATATTGTGATAGAACCGTTCCAGCGGCGTGCCCACGCCGATATCATCGCTCTCGATTTGGAAGTTGGTTCGGTACTCGGTGTTGATTTCCGGATGCAGCATATGAGGCGCAACCTTGGAGGCTCTTTTCACCTGCGGAGGCGGAGCGAGCGCTTCTTCCTGATCATCCAGCAAGGCTTCCGCATTGGGGTAGGTCACGACCTCGCCGTCTTTGACGGTGCTGATGGGCAGAGCATCCAGTTCTTCGTCAGGTATGGCTTCCGTCTCCTGCGTATCCGGATTCTCTTTCGTATTGTCTGCGACAGAGGCTTCTTCCACGGCTTGCAGCAGCCTGTCATTCAGCGGATTTTCTTTGAGCCGGTTATCGAACTCCTCACGAGACAGTTCTTTGTTAAACAGCGGGAACTGTGTATCAAAGAGGACGACCTTCTTTTCGTCAAAAGACAGCAGCTCGTATTCCTGCGTGCCGATATAGACCGTGTCACCAAGATGATAGCGGTATTCCTTCCGGGCCTCCGGGGGAGGGTTCAGCTCATCAAAGGTCGGCTCAAGGGCCTTTGCCACATCGCTGTTCAACGCTTCCAGCATGGCTTCGCACCGTGCGGTCAGGTGGGTGTTGTCCGCAATGATCGCATTCATCGCCTCGCGCATCATGGGGAGGATGAAGTCACCCTCCGCAGTACGGGCGTGCATTTTCTTTTCGCCCACGCTGAACGCGCCCCAGCAGCTTGACAAATCATACAGGTTCAGCGCTTTGCTTTCCTCGCCGAGCTGCGTCACGAAGTCGTTATAATCATAGACAATCGACCGGAACTCCTCAGAGATTTCGCCTCGTTTCCTCCGAGCTTCTGCCTGCTCCCGGTAGGCAGGATAGAAATCTTTTTCGGGCTGGCTCAGATAACGGTCGGCACGGATCAATTCCCCGATCCGCTTCTCGACCTTATTCCACCGCAAAAGCATTTCTGCATCGGGCCGAGAGATTCTGCCTCTGCTGATTTTGATTCCTTTAGCGTCGTGGCTTTCATCGAGATTTCTGCCGGAAACGGCAGGATACGCGCCGCCGATGCCATATTCGTTTTTCAAAAAGGCGATATTGTTCTCAGAAGAATCCTGTTTGAGAAACTGCTCATAGATGCGGAATTTGCCCTGATGGATGCCGCTGCCACATGTCAGAATGGCGTCGATGTCCTCTTGAGAAATAGCAAAAGCGGAGGATTTTTCTTCCTCCGCTTCTGCGATGATTTCCTGCTGCTGTTCAACTGTGGGGAGCGTTACGCGTAGATCAGGTCGTTCAGAATCACTTCCTCCGCCGAGTGACGAATGGAGTTCATCATCTGCACCCACTGCATCTGATCCTCCGCCTTCAGCTGCTCCGTCACTCCGTTCAGCGCCTTCATCTGCTCGGTCAGGTCGTCCAGCATCTTCTGCGCCTGCCGGTCCACCTCCTCCAAATGACTGTTCAGTGTTCCGTTCAGCAGCATCCCGGTGTAGATCCCATCCCGGTGTTTGCGGAGAAATGTCCGCCGCAGCATTCCATACTTCCCAAGCTTCGGGCTCTCCGGCACGGTCAGATCGGGAATCAGATAGTCCCCCTGCATCGTATAGGTCAGTTCCATATTCGTTGCTCCTTTCCTTGTTTTCTGTTCGGTTCTTATGATACGCAGAAGTACCCTCCTGTGCAAATGTGCGAATCTTCCGTTTTTCTTCCTTCTCCATTTCCTTGACGGTTTCGCCCATTTCCCGGATGACCATCTCAGAAATATCGCTGACTGCGGCACCGAGCACGGAGATTACCTCCACGGTGTTGAAATCAAAGAGATGGCTGAAATCCTCCCGGTCAAAATACCGCCTCGGCTCATAACCTGCACGGGAGAGCGCCATAAAAGCGACGCTGCTTTTCAGCGTGGTTTTCAGCCACGCCTCAAGGCTTGTGTCGTCCAGCTCCTCCAGAAAGCTGCCGGCTTTGACAGCGTTCAGCTCCATGAGATAATCTGAAAGATTATCCTCCACGGCATAACCGGAAATATCCATGAGAAGGTGCGGGAAATCTCGCGGCTCCTCCACATCGCCGAAGCCGGCCTGAAGGCTTTCCGATACCGCATATTCGTACTCCGGCTTCATCTGCCAAAGGGTGATGTTCCTTCCGGCATGGCTGTTGGTGTCGGAGATATCAAAGACATGTCTCAGCTTGTAGGGAACATCTCTGTCGATCAGCAGCGCGATGCCTTTCGTGCCCTTGTTTACCCATCTGCCGAGTTTATTCCATGTGTCGATTTCCGCACACGCCGTTGCATCTGGCTTCTGCGCATGGATGAGCAGCTGCTCCTTAAAGCTGTACTTGTAGTTGTTTGCCGCCGTAATCAGAAAATCGGTATATCGGTCGGCATTGGAGGCGATATCCCTGGCAGTCTGGGACGCCATCTCCAAAATGATTCTGTATTTGCTCGGCATGGGAACTCCCTCCTTATCTTACTTTGATCGTGACCTCAACGGTCTGCGCATTCTCTCCGAGGATCGATGCAAATAAAAGCCCGGTTCTGGCGTTGGACACCTTCGTCACAAGCTCATTCAGCCGGCAGACGGTGGTATTGATCTCTTTCTGGTTATCTGCCTAATAGTAGCCCGTTTCATCGCTGCAAATAGGAAAGCCATCCTGTCGCAAGGCGCTGATCTTGCGGCGAATATTTCGTCCGTCAAGCAGAAACAGCTTTTCAAGCTCCTTGCTGTGGATGGCATTTTCTTTGCCAATATGATTTTTACGGAGATACTCGCAGATGGCTTTCTTCTTATCCATAGCTTCTCCTTATCTCTCAGGTTCGTGTTCTTTTTTCTTTGGGTGCATTGCCGGAGGCTTTCTATGGGGATCGTCCTCTACGAAAAGCCCCTTGGGCAGGGTATCCAGGTCGTTCAGGAACGTGCGGGAAATGGTCTTGCCGTCCCGGTCTCGGTACAGAACGACGCACAGCGGCTCACCGTGATAGAGCGACTCCTTCAGGTCTTCCAGGAAGCGCTGCTCATCGCTGTACTCAACGCTGCTGCATACTTTTCCGTTGAAAGCCAAATAGTCCAGTCTGGCAATATAACTTTCGCTCGGCAGTGCGTTGTTCATCGTGCCTCACCTCGCTCTCTCTGCCTGGTTGGAAAGCTCCAGCCGTACACCTTCCCGATCTCATCACCAAGCCTGCGGGTGATGCGGGCAATGTCTGCTCTGGTGGCTGTGCCGTTGTAGATTTTTTCTTTGAGCCGGTCTTTCTGCGCCTGGGAAACATTGTCCTTATATACCCGATAGAGATAATGGTTTGTGCCGTCATGGTGGGTGTCATCGCACCGGAAGTCTCCGTTTCGGTCCACATACCATGTGGTGTAGTCGTAATCAGAGTAAAGGCAGTCCCGGATATTGCCGCTGGGAATTTCTTTGTATCCCGTGCGCCTGCCATTCCAAAGCCCCAGATCGGCAACAACCAGTATCGGCTGCGAAAGCTGGATGTCCAAATTCAGGCGTTCGTCTTCAAGATAATGCCCATTTTCCTCATACATCATGGCGACGCGCTCGTCCTCGGAAAGCGTCGGATATTCTTCCTCCATCCAGTCTTTCCACTCCTCATAGTCAAGGTCGGCATTAGACCAGATGCGATAATCGCTCTCACTCATCGTGCATCACCTCTGTCCTTCGGCATCACAGGTTTTCCGTCTGCGTCATAATTTCTAGGGTCTGCGGCGGGCACCTGAAAGCCTAACATAGAGCCGGCCTTCATGGCTTCTTCCTGCGCCTTGCTGACGCCGAGCTTTGTGTTGTACTCATTCACGATGCTCCGGGCGTCGTCCTTGTCGGTGACGGGAATGTCCGTCTTGAAGTAGCCTTTTTCGCCGCGCTTGATGATAATGATTTCGTCGCTGCCAGAAAGAACACTGTAGCACTGCTCGGGCAGGTTGTCCCGAACCGGCTCACAGGTATGGCCGCCATATTCCATGCGCTCGGCAAACTCGCAGATGTGATAGAGGTTGCTCCCGATCTCCACATGGTAATCGTCGATATACCGGCAGGTGCGAATCTGGTCTTCATTCCACGAATAGTGGATTTTCACCTTGCCGCCATCCGGAATGCGAAACAGCTCCTTGTAATGGCTGTCAATAAAACGGATTCCTTTCTCTGCGTCCTTCAGGTGCTGATCGAGCCAATCCCGGCGATAGCAATAGCAGTACAGGTTGTATTCGCCTCTGTCCGGGTTCAGGCGCAGAAGATAGGCATATTTTTCGGTATCCACACGAACGCCATAGTAGCCCGGTTCCTCCTGCATACGGCTTTGGGGTGTGCAATAGCAGTACTTGGCAAGCGCCCTGCGGTTATGAAGAATGTCGCCTTCCTCACGCAGAGAGTTGATTACATCATCAAACTCTGCCTTGAACTCATCGGTTTTCAGCTCCTCCCGGAAATCAAACCAGCTGCTGAAAAAGCCGTTGCCGTCTGTATCCATGTCTGCCCGGAGGTGGCCGATCAGTCCGGTTTGCATGGAAATCTGCGTGCTCTGGCGGAAGGTATATTTATCCTCCGCCTCGATCATTGCTCTTTTTTCATACTCGATCATCTTGCGTCACCTCTTTCTTTAGCCGGCTTCTTTTCCTGCGCGTGCATCTCTTTTGCTTTCTCCAAGCCCTTCTGCGCCCATTCGGGAAGCTTCTTTTCATCCATGACGCCGAGAAAATCCGTGCGGTAAAAGGAGGTCTTTCTCCCGTCGTACAGAGAAATGCAGCAGCAGGTACGGCCTCGCGCATTGGCCTGCGCGCCGAAGCCGCCGGTACACAGCATAAGCTGGTGATTGGCGTGGCGGAACTCAGGCCGGAGAATGCTGCCCTTGACGACAACCACCTTGTTCTCGATGGAATCCTCATAGGAAATGGGCTTACAACTATTTGTTGTGAGTTCCTCATTTATGCCGACCTCCTGACAGGCTCTCTCGTTTTCCTGAATAATCTCCTCGGCTGCGTCTGCTACGCGCTGGCCGAACACCTTTGCAATCTCTGCAAAATCGTCGCTGACCAGCACTCCGGAATAGCGCTCGAAAATGGCGTTGGTCTCTACAAAGCAGCACATATACCGTTCATCCTTGTCGGCGTTGGGATTCTCGCCCAGAGCAATATCCTTGTGCCCGATATACATGGAATACTTTACGGAGTAATCTCCGATTTTTCTTGTCTCTTCCATAGCGTCTCCTTTTATAAGCGGGGCGGCATCTGTAAAAAGATGCCGCCCCTTGCCGTTTTACTTTCTGTTCTTCAGGCGAAGAACGATCAGCCCTGCGATAATAAACACCACAAGACCGATACCGATAATGACCTTAGCGTTCATGCTTGCCTACCTCCTTCTTTTTGCGGAAGGTAAAGAAGGCCGCTGCACCTGCGCCGATTGCAGAGATACCGGCAAGTGCCGCCCAAAGAGGCATATTGGTGGTATCTCCGGTCTTGGGGATATCCGTAACAGGCTTGAGCTTGTTATGGAACTTGGCAACGACCGTCTTTCCTTCGTGAACGGTTACGGTGACATTTGCGGGAAGCTCATACTTCTCGTTGGCTTTGTTGGACACCTCAGAGATCACATAATCGCCGATGCGCAGGCCATCAATGTGGATCTGCCCCTTTTCGTCGGTCACAAAGTCCTTGCTGAAGGCATTGCCGGTGATATCCGTGCCCTCCACGCGGAAGGTAAAGCCCTTCAGCACGCCATCATCCGAAGTCTTTTCAATGCGAATGCCTCCGGTCTGTGCCTGGTTGACAAAGCCCTTTCCGGCCTCGGTTTCCACGATGACCGTCTTGCCGTTTTCCTTAACGGAGAAGCTGTAGGTCTTCTCATCAAGGAAGAAGCCCTTGGGAGCCTCGATTTCCTTCAGCGTGTAATCGCCGTAGGGCAGATGATCCAGCTTGTAGACGCCGTCGGACAGCTCCTCCATCTGGCCCACAAGCTTTCCGCCACGGTATACCTCAAAGACTGCGCCGTTCAGGTGATGATCGGGATAGTCTTTATCCACCTTGGTCAGCTGAACGCTGCCGCGGATGAGCTTGTTGGTGATCTCGATCTCGATCACAGCACCGTTCTGATCTACCTTCACGGTATAAGGCGTCTCATCCAGCACATAGCCCTCCGGCGCGGCGATTTCACGGACCACATACTCGCCATAGGGGATACCTGTAAAGGAGAAGCTGCCGTCCTCTGCGGAAACAGTGGTCATAATAGGCTCTGTGCCGTCTGTGAGGAACAGGCCGATGGTAGCCCCGGCCAGCGCCTTGCCGTCCTCATCCTTCTTCATGCCATGGATCTCTCCGTAGATCATCTCGTTGGTAATGCTCTTTCCGTCATTGACGGCAAGCTCCACAACGGGGATTTCCTGAGCGGCATAGGCGAAGGTCACAGGGTACTTCTCATCAGAGAGCATATAGTGGCTGTCGGTGCTGATTTCCTTGACATAGTAGCTGCCGAAGGGAACATCGCTCTTGAGCACGGCTTTCCCGTTTTCGTCAAGGGACAGAATCTCAATCAGTCCGTCTGCCGGAATGACAGAGCCGTCTGCTGCGGTAAGCTCCTCGGCGGCATAGAAGCCGAAGGTCACGGCGGAAAGCTCGTTATTCATGCCGATGCCGAACTGCTTATTCTGCTCCAGCACCTTGGAAAGAGAAATCCGCGCCTTCTGTCTGTCATTGCAGAAGCTGGCAGCCGTTTCGGTGATCTCAATTTCCTGGCCGGCGTAGACAAGTTCTGCAGTATGGGCGTCCTTGTTTACGACCATGCCATCGGGGGCTTTCATCTCGGTGATTTCGTATTTTCCCAGATACAGCGGCTTGCTCTCCGCCGTGCCGTCTGCGCCAGTAGTCACCGTATCCACCACCTCGCCGGCGCTGCAGCGCAGCGTACCGTCCGGAGTGTAGATGTCCTCCGTTGCCTTGATCTCATAGGTTGCTCCCGCAAGTCCCTGCACCGTATAGACCGGCTGATAGGCTCCGTCCGCCGCCGCAACAGAGGCAAACACCTCACCGGTTTTGGAAATCTTGATGATGCCCTTCTGCGCGTAGTTGCCCAGCTTCACCGCAACGACCGTCACGCCGCTTTCCTCGGTGGAATTCTCTTCGGTCACATCGAACTTGACCGCCTCATGACTGAGCACATAGCCGTAAGGAGCGGAGACCTCCTTGAGGGAGTAGCCCTTGCCAAACTCCAGCTTCTCCGGCGTGATGAGCATGCCGGCGTCATTGGTGTAGAAGGTGTCGATGGTGGTAACCTCCGGATAGGTAAAGGTCATTTCCACCTTGGAGCCATCCGGACGAAAGATTTGGAAACCTGCTCCCGCATAGGGAATGGTATTGCCGGTCTCTGCGTCCACCTTGATGACCTTAATAAAGGACTCGAAGTTGGCATTGTTGATAAGGTAGCGGTAGGTCTCACCGTCCTTGGCAATAAACACATCAAAGTCGCTCATCAGCTCACGGCCCTCCCAGCCGGAGACCTGATGCACGGTATACACGCCGTAGGGCAGGTCCTTGCTTTGGGCAAAGCCGTTTTCATCGCAGGTCAGGTAGTCCCGCTCCGTATCCTTTGCCGCCTCATAGCTGCCGGCAGATTTCAGATAGACGGCGAATACTGCACCCTCCTCGGGAGTTTCGATCTGCGTATCGCCGTTATCCGAGTGCTTGATGATGGCGATATTGCCCTTCTGCACCTGCTCGGCAACAGCCACAGCAGGCGCAGCGTTCAGCTCAACGGTGTAATTGGCCGCCTCTGCACCGACAGGATAAACGGTGCTGTCCAGAAGATAGCCCTCGGAGGGGCTGATCTCACGAATCGTCCAGTCGTCGCCGCAGACATAATAGCCGGTGGTGAACTGGCCGTTCTCGTCGGTGTAGTAGGTATCCACAAGCTGATCGCCCTTATAAATGCCGTAGGCGGCACCGGCAAGCGAAGCGTCGCCCTGCGCCGTTCCGACCTCACAGTCACTCTTAGTGACAGTGACATTGAATTTCTTGAGGATGTTGGAAAAGCTCTTATTGGTTACACTGTTCCATTCCACTGCGGCGCTCTGACTGTCGGGAATCACATAGCGAATGGCGGCGTCCATCTCCTCCAGCGTGTAGCCGGTGCCGATAAGCACATCCTTGAAAGCCGCCACACCGTTTTCATCGGTAACAGCAAATTCATCCACGGGCAGACCGCTGAGGGAGGTTCCAAAAAGATGGAACTTCACACCCTGGTTCAGTCCGTCCTCGGAGGTCTTGGTCACGGTCAGATCACTGCGGCGGAGTACATTGTTGAAGGAAACCGTCGCCGTCTGCCCAGCGAGCACGGTAACACGGTGGCTTTCCTGGGGTACATACTTGTCGTAGCTCTGTTCAGTGACGGTATAGACACCGGGCATCAGATTGTCGATGCGAATTTCACCGTTCCGGTCGGTGGTAACGGTCTGATTGACGCCCTCGCCGGTGATGGTGAAGGTAATGCCGTCCACCCTGCCGTCCTCGCTGGTCTTGATGATTTTAGCGCCGCCATAGCTGACCTTCAGCTTGAGAAACGCTCTTACAGGGTCGCTGACGGAGGCCGTATAGGTGATGGTATCCTGAACGCCGCCGTTGGGGCCGTACTTATAGTCCGTCCAAACAAGAACGCCGCAGCGGGAAGCGCTTCGACTTGCGGAGATCGTCACATTACTGGTAGGAGCCGTATCGGTTGTGATAGTGAGCGTATTGCCCGACACGCTGAAATGAAAGCCCGTCTCACTGGCAGAGAAGGTAAACTGTGACAGCACGTGGTTGGTATCCGTGAGCTCGGCAATGTACTGACTGCCGTCCCACGCAAGCTCAATGGTCTTTGCGCCGCCGCTGCTTCTGCTCATAAAGCTGGGGCAAACGGCATGGCTCTGTACGCTGTACTCGATGCTGTCGTAATAGTCCATGATTCGGCTATACAGCGGATGATTGGTGGAAACCAGCGACAGGATCTCGTCATAGCCGCCGGTGCTCACATGGTCAAAGTCCGCATCGCGCTCGCCCACAACCGTTTCCCAAACGAGCAGCTGGGTAGCGAAGGCGTGGGCCAGCTTATCCGCATCGGAATCATTCTGCGATCTCCACGAGGTGGAAAGGTTGCCCTGATAGCCATACTGCATGATACGGCCCAACAGCAGCTTAATATCGTCCGGCTCGATGGTGTTGTTGTACTGGCTGGGATAGTTATCCCAAAAATCCTCACCGAAGCCGTGATAGGTATCGCCGACATTTCGGGATAGGCCGGGCTCGATGCAGTAGCACACCTTCCCGTCGAAGGAATCCATGCAATGCAGGGTAGTATAGTTGCTGGAGCCTGTTGCCCAGCCGTTCATATAGTTTTTCGCGGAGTGTCCCCATGCGTCCTCGGAGTAAATCTGAGCAGCGTCCCCGTCACGGGGGAAGGAAATCATATAGGACTCCGCTGTTTCGCTTGCGGCGAAGGCTGTGGTCGTGCCAAAGCCCGCAAGCACGGTGAATGCCATGAGGACTGCAAGCAGTCCTGACATTCCTCTTTTGAAAATCTTCTTCATTCGTTCTGTCCTCCTTCAAGGCATGAAAAAAGCACCGTGCTTCCACGATGCTCATTTCGGTGTATTGATTTGTTGATGCTTATGCGTACCCAATATAGATCAGGTAGCTGCTTGTGCCGACGCATTCGTACCAGATCCAGACAGCGGTTATCTCCCCATCCTTCGCATATCTGTTCAGGCGTGAGTTAATGTCTCGCTCCAGGTAGATGCAGGTCGGCTTCGCGGTGATCGGATTGTCCCAGCAATCGGTTGCTGAGCTATCCAAGGTCAGCCCCAAGCTCACCGCCGTGTTTTTTGCGTAAGAAATCCAGCAGTCGATATCAAATGCGGGCTCGGGCTTCGGAGTCGGTTCCGGCTCGGTTATCGCAGGAACGGATGGTTCCTCTTTCGGACTTTCTGTTTTCTCCGGCTTCTCCGGAAGCACGGGTGGCTGCTTGGTCTCTTCCGATGCCGGCGCGTTCGATTCCGTGGGTGCGCTTACCGGCTCAGAAGAAATAGCAGCGCCGCTTTCGCGCTTGTCCTCATTTGATGTGCAAGCTGCTGGATCGGCGGCTTCTGTCGGTGCTTTGGCGGGAGCGCTTGAATCTGTGGATACCGGCTCAAAGAAAGCAGGCGTTTCTTCCTGTGGCGTTGGAGCTTTCGGTGTGTTTCCCACCGTTTGCCCTTGCAGGGGCTCTGCGGCGCATCCGGAAAGCAATACAGAAAGCAGGAGCGCGCACAACATGAGATTCTTTTTCATGGGATGACCTCCAATGACTGTTTTTTCTCATATTGTACGAATGCACTTGGTTTTCTTCAATTGTGCCGCCTGTATATTTTCCTTTTGAGCTGGTATTGCCGGTAAATGAGGGGGGAGAGTGTGAGAGGGGGAACGGCGCTGACGCAGCGTCAAAAGGGTAAACTGCCCCCTTGGCGAAGAACCTATCTTGCGTCATTCCGACTTTTCTGCCGTTCCTGATACCGGTGATAATATTCCAGCGCTTTCAGAATATACTCACCGGTTTTTTCGTAGGGAATGCTGGCGGGGATAAATCTTCTGGCCTCAGCGTACTTGATGTTGATCTTCTCCCTCTGGTTCGGCTTTTCCTCGCTCATAATCGACTCGATGACCTCGTTGGTCAGCTTCCCGTCCTGGGAGAACCGCTTCAGCTTGATGGCCTGGGCAAGGGACGGCGTGGCATCTGCGTAGGCGATTTGCTCCAGCAGGGCGCGCTGTTCCTCTTTTTGCAGGTACGAAAGCTCCACCGCCGGTCTGAACGCAATGCGTCCCTCATCAACCAAATCCAGAAGCTCCGGAATGAGCTCCGTGAGGCGGATATAACGGAATATAGTGTTTTTACTTTCTCCCACTTCTTCTGCCATAACCGTTGAAGACTTTACTCCGGGCAACTTGTTCCCCACTGGGGAACAAGTTAAATCTGTACGCTGTCCTTGGCGATTCATGGCCTCCAAGCGCATCTTGTAGGAAAAAGCCTTTTCACTCGGCAGGATCACAGAACGCTGCAGGTTCGATTCCACCATTAGAATGATGGCCTCGTCGCGGGTCATCTCCCGCACCTCGGCTTTCACGGTATCAAACCCGGCAAGCTCGCAGGCCTTCTTTCTGCGATGCCCCGATACGATCTCGTACCGCCCATCTTCCTTCGGTCGGAGCGTGACAGGGGTGATGATCCCGCGCTCCTTGATACTCTGGACAAGCTGATCCATGTCCTCATCCAGCTTCACCTTGAAGGGATGGTCGGGAAAATCGTCGATCTCCGAGAGAGGGATATCATAAATGCGCGGGAGTTTATTTTCCTTTCGCTCCGCATCATTCATGAAAAGCTCATCGTACCCGGTCAGGCCCAGATCGATTTTTTGCACGTTCTTCAAGCTCTATCACCTCCTTCGTCAGATCCTCATACGCTGCTGCGACCTTGCCGTTCCTGTCGTGAGAGAAGATGCTTTCTCCGGAAAGACTGCACTCCGCAGCTCTTACCGAAAAGGGAATCTCGGAACGAAACACGCGGATGTTCTCTCCCACGGTAGAACGAAGCGAGGAAATAATCGCCTTGGCGTTGTTGGTGCGGTTATCCACCATCGTTAGCAAAATGCCGTCAATCTTTAATCTTGGGTTGATCTGCCGCTTGATCTTTGAAATGGAGCGCAGAAGCAGGTTAAGACCTTTGGTTGACAGGAAGTTCGGCTGAGACGGGATAATCACACTGTCTGCCGCAACCAGCGCATTGACCGTCATCATACCCAGCGAGGGCATACAGTCAATCAGAATATAGTCGTAGCTCTTTCTCATGCCGTCGATGGCGTTCTTCAGAACATACTCGCGGCTCATGACATTGAACAGGCCCGTTTCCATACCGGAGAGCTCAATGTTCGAGGGGAGCAAATCCACACCCTCCTGGTGCCGGATAATTGCCCCTTCCGCAAGAGGCTCATCATCAATGACCGACTGCATAAGGGACGACAGCGACACATCCAGCTCGTCTGGGTTCTTTATGCCGAGGCTCACCGTTAAGCTGCCCTGCGGATCAGCATCTACCAGCAGGACCCGTTTCCCGGAGCTTGCAAGTCCCACGCCGAGATTGACTGCGGACGTTGTTTTGCCGACGCCGCCCTTCTGATTCGTGATGGCGATCACCTTACAGTTTTCCATGGGGTTTTCCTCCTTTCTCTGAATTTGAATCATTTCTGATCCACGAAAGCCTCAAAGCATCCTTTGGGGCTTTCGTCGCTGCATTTCATTTTTCCTCGAACCCTAAATGCAGAAAAGGAAGTCATCAGACGCCCGATAGCGAATCGGGTCCATGGGAATCTCACCCCCGCCGGGTACTCCGCCGGTTCCGTAGAAAAGTATCATTATACCCCTAAGCCTGTCGTGGCCGTATCCGTAGCTGCCAGATATTTCAGAATGGTTTCGGGGTCGCTCTCCACCTTTTGTCCCGCTGATACCGTTAGCGGCAGGTGGGTCTTGGCGTACCTTCATTTGGCTGTTGGCTCAAGGAATGTATCTGATGAATGTATATGAAATTTTCAAGGTTCCCGGAAGGCTTTTCGCCTTCTCACTTTCTCTTTGCCGAATTTTTTTGCGAGATTCCCACACTTTTTCAAAAAAATTTTTTGTGCCGGTTCCAGAAGACAAAAAAGCGCCCACTGCACCTGTTTAGTAGGCGTAGTGAGCGCAAAAAATAAGACCCGGTGATTTCTCACCGAGTCTCATATCTGAATATATAGTTTTCAAAAAAACAGCCCCGCAGAATCACTTCTGCGAGGCTGAAATTCAATCGCACATTTTTCTCGGCATCCGTGGTGCACCCTTGGTGTAAATTGGTGTACGGATTGGTGTACGAGAGGCTTTTTTAACCCGATCAGGGGGCAATCAATAGAGCTTTGCGCCTGCCGGAATGTGAGGATCGACCATCAGCAGATGGAGCTTTTCTTCGCCGTTTTCGTGATGCACGGCAGAGATGAGCATACCGCAGGAATCGATACCCATCATCGCTCTCGGAGGCAGATTGGTGATTGCAATGCAGGTCTTACCAACCAGTTCTTCCGGCTCATAATATT
>OLRQ01001662.1_pt1 | contig 16030 bp, 16 predicted proteins | sample 1671971 | NCBI WGS metagenome assembly OLRQ01 (sample SAMEA3136631, study PRJEB25190) | human gut metagenome | biome: human gut; feature: human-associated habitat; material: faeces | place: Austria | collected 2013 | reverse complement strand
CCGCGTGTGCACTACACGGTTGTGCGGGTAGCACAGCAGCAGATGGGCATTGCAGGTGATGACAGCTGGGGCGCAAAGACACAGGAAGAGTACCTGCTGGATGTAACGGCCAAGAAAGAATTTACGTTCCGGTTCCGTGGCATCTGAGCACGCGTTTTCTGCCTGACAGAGGCTTTTAGGTGCGATCTGCGCACGAAGAACAGAAAACGGAATGGACAGAAAAGCCGGGCAGGAGCATGACGCTTCCGCCCGGCTTTTTAACCGAATCAAACAAGTTAGATATTCTGTTTTTACTGACCGCTCATGCCGGATCCCATCTGGCTCTGGCTGTTGCCGGACATCTGACGCTCCTGATTCTCGATCATTTTCCGAACCATTTCTCCGCCGACGGATCCATTCTGTCTGGATGTCAGGTTTCCGTTGTAGCCGTCAGAGAGCGGAACGCCCAGCTCACTTGCTACCTCGAATTTAAAACGATCCATAGCGCTTTTTGCTTCCGGTACTGCTGTTTTGTTAGATGAACGATTTACCATGTGAAACGCCTCCTTTGTCTTTTCTTTCTTTTTCATTCGGTTTTGTCTTGCAGCTTTGCTTTTGTTTGCTGCACTCCTATTATGTGCAAACTGCCAGAAACTAAACAGGAAAAGTCTGGAAAATACTAGGAAAAGAAGAATTTATATAAGGATAGCATTATCAATAAAAAAGAGAAAAAAACAATTGATTTTTTGGAAATTTTTGCTATAATGAAAATGAAATTTTAGGAAAACAGAAAGGTTGGTAAGAAGAAATGAATATCGGTTTTATCGCCCACAACAGCAAAAAAACTTTGATGGAGAATTTCTGTCTTGCTTATAAATATATTTTATCAAAGCATCATTTATATGCGACAGGGATTACCGGCAGAAGAATTGAAGAAGTAACGAATCTGAAGGTTTATAAGTTTCTCCCCGGCAGCGTAGGTGGGGATAAGCAGTTTATGGATATGATCGAGCGGAACTGTATGGATATGGTCATTTTCTTTTACAATCCGTTGGAGACCAGCCCGAATACGGCAGATATTCTGTCGATTTCCCGGTGCTGTGACCAGTACAATATCCCGATCGCGACGAATATTGCGACAGCAGAGTCCCTGATCCTCGGCCTTGCCAGAGGTGATCTGGACTGGCGGCTGAATATCCGGTCGAATGATATGGGTTGAATATCGTAGGAATGATCAAAGGCTGATATACTTCCGGGAGGATCCGGATGCATATCAGCCTTTTTAACCGAATTAAGCTGCGAAGCAGCATTCGGTTATGACATATCATAAGGAGGGGCCCGCTTGCGGGAAGATTCCTTGTGATCCTACAAGTAGCGAAGCGGATTGCGAATGTCCGCTTTACTCTGTGAAAAAGTCATGTAAAAAATCAGTACCACCGGCATAGCCGGTGGTACTGATTTATGTCAAACGAAATCGCTGATCAGCGCTCGTGCACCGGTTCCATCGTCACCTGAAGCCCGAGCTTGCGAAGTGTGACGAGATCGACCTTGGACAGGCGGTTAGAGCAGTGCAGCTGACAGTCACGCAGCTTCGGCATTGCATCGAGAGCCTTCTGCGCGGCTGGATTCGTGGATGCACTGATGGAAAGTGCGATCAGCGTCTCATCGGTGTGAAGACGCGGATTGCGGCTGCCAAAATACATGGTCTTGAGCTTTTGAATCGGCTCAAGTGCGGACGGGGAGATGAGCGGAAGCTCATGGTCGATGCCGGCCAGCTCTTTTAACGCATTCAGAATAACGGCTGCGCACGGGCCAAGCAGGTCAGATGTCTTGCCAATTACGATGGAGCCGTCATCAGAAAGTTCGATCGCGGCGCAGGAGACACCACGGGCAGCGGCAGCATCACAGGCAGCTGCAGCACAGCGTCTGGAGCGGGGAGTGATACCGAGCTGCTGCATGAGAAATTCGATCTTGAACAGCTCATCCGCGCTGGCATTCTGATCTGCACGACGGATCAGTGACTCGTAATAACGGCGGATAATCTCCTGACGGGAGGCCTCACGGCACACCTCATCGTCTACGATACAGTAGCCGGCCATATTGACACCCATATCCGTAGGGGACTGGTACGGGCTCTCTCCGTAAATCTGGCGGAACATTTCACGCAGTACCGGGAAAATCTCAATGTCGCGATTGTAGTTGACCGTTTCTACACCGTAAGCACTCAGGTGGAAGGAATCGATCATGTTTACGTCATTCAGATCAGCAGTAGCTGCTTCGTAAGCGAGGTTGACCGGATGGTCGAGCGGAAGATTCCAGATCGGGAATGTCTCGAACTTTGCATAACCGGCGCGCACACCACGCTTGTGCTCATGGTAGAGCTGAGAAAGGCAGGTCGCCATTTTTCCACTTCCAGGTCCTGGAGCGGTGACAACGACGAGCGGGCGGGTCGTTTCAATGTAATCATTTTTACCGTAGCCCTCGTCACTGACGATCAGCGGGATATTTTTCGGATAGCCCTCGATGCGGTAATGGCAGTAGACCGGAATGCCCTGAGCTTCCAGACGCTGACGGAATGCCTTTGCACTGGTCTGCTCCTCGTAGCGGGTCAGCACGACACTGCCGACATAGAGTCCTTTGCTGCGGTATACATCGATCAGGCGGAGAACATCCAGATCGTAGGTGATACCAAGATCGGCGCGGATCTTATTTTTTTCGATATCCTCGGAGTTGATGACGATGATCACCTCGGCCTGGTCGGCGAGCTGCAGCAGCATCTGCAGCTTGCTGGACGGCTCGAAGCCCGGAAGCACGCGGGATGCGTGGTAGTCATCAAAGAGCTTTCCGCCGAACTCCAGATACAGCTTATTATCGAAGCTGGCGATCCGTTCGCGGATTTTTTCTGACTGCATAGAAAGATATTTCTGGTTATCAAATCCTGTTTTCATGGTCTTATCCTTTCGTTGTTCATAATGCCGATGGTGGGCATAATCAATTTATTATACGGCAGAATCTGTGGAAAAGCTATCACAAAATTGTACAAAATTCAAATATGCCAAATATGAGAAGGTGGCGATTTGCGTAGGGAATCAGCGGACTTCAAATGTTTGTAGAATATAAGGTCATAATGATACAACCAAAAATTCGAACAAAATTAAGTTGACGGTGGAATCATCAGACGATATAATAAATCCAAATCGGATCCGGTATGGGTCTGATCAGAAAAGAAAAAGGAAGTAACAGCATGAGAGTAATTGCGGGAAAAGCGCGGAGGCTTCCGCTTAAGACAATCGAAGGGCTGGATACCCGTCCGACTACGGACCGGATCAAGGAGACCCTTTTTAATATTTTACAGAATGATTTGTATGACATCCGTTTTCTGGATATTTTCAGTGGAAGTGGCGGGATTGGCATCGAGGCGCTCAGCCGTGGTGCGAAGGAGGCTGTTTTTGTAGAGAACAATCGCGCAGCAGTACGCTGCATTCAGGACAATCTTAAATTCACGCATCTGGAGCAGCAGGCTACCGTACTTCCGTTTGATGTGCTGGCAGCGCTGGCGCGTCTGGAGGGCCAGCGGCCGTTTCAGATCATTTTCATGGATCCTCCATATGGAAAAGGGCTGGAGCAGGAGGTACTGACTTATATCAGCAGCCATCGTCCTTCTTTTGTCAATGAGGATACCGTACTGATTGTGGAGGCATGTCTGGATACTGATTTTTCCTATGCGGAGGAGCTTGGCTTTGAGATCACACGTGTGAAAGAATATAAGACAAACATGCATGTATTTCTGCAGCTGGCAGGCGATTAGTCAGGCCTTTACGGGTGAAACTGAAAATATAGAAATGTTAGAGTATGCCAACTGCAAGACTCTGGAAAGGATAACTCCGGCATGGAAACCGGATGGGACATAAATGACGAGAGCGGTATATCCGGGCAGCTTTGACCCGGTGACAAAAGGACATCTTGATGTAATCGAACGTTCGGCGGCACTGGTAGATGAGCTGATCGTAGCGGTACTGAAGAATAATGCAAAAACACCGTTGTTTTCTGTGGAAGAACGTGTTAAGATGTTAGAGGATGTAACCAGACATATTCCAAATGTCCGTGTTGAATCCTTCTGCGGATTATCAGTAGAGTTTGCAAGACAACGTGGCGCCAAGGCACTGGTGCGGGGGCTGCGTGCGGTTACAGACTTTGAGTATGAGCTTCAGATGGCACAGACGAACCGAAGCCTTCAGCCGGAGATTGATACCCTGTTTTTTGCGACAGAGCTGAATTATGCGTATATCAGTTCTACGATCGTGAAAGAGGTGGCGTCATATGGGGGAGATATTTCCGGGTTTGTACCACCGTTGATTGCTGATCAGGTATATGACAAGATTGCGTCCTTAAAGGACAAAGAGGGAAATGTATAAATAACATATAAGGAGAGATATTATGAGCAGCAGAATTGAACAGATTATTGAAGAGATCGAAGAGTATGTCGACAGCTGCAAGTTCCAGCCGCTGTCATCTACAAAAATCGTTGTAAATAAGGAAGAACTGGAAGAGATGCTCCGCGAGCTTCGTATGAAGACTCCGGACGAGATCAAGCGCTATCAGAAGATCATCAGCAATAAGGATGCGATCCTTGAGGATGCACAGACAAAGGCAGACGCGATTATTGCAGACGCGAACACGCAGGCACAGAAGATTGTCAGTGAGAGCGAAGTCATGCAGGCAGCGATGCAGCAGTCCCAGCAGCTGATCGATGAGACGAACGCACAGGCGCAGGATATCATCGATAAGGCGACGCAGGATTCCAACGAGATCCGTATGAGCGCGATTCGTTACACTGATGAGATGCTGGAGAATCTGGAAAAGATTATGAGCCATACGATTGATGCAGCCGGTACGAAATACAGCAATTTCATTAATTCCATTCAGTCCTGCTACGATATTGTAAATAAGAACCGTATGGAGCTTTCTCCGCAGGCGGCACCGTCCAGCTACACACAGGTACCGGAAGATGAGGCTCCGGCTGAGACAGCATCCGAAGAGTAGAATTCAGACCAGAAAGCGTGAGCGCAGTCAGTATTGGCTGCGCTTTACTTATAATTACCGGTCAGAAGGATGAGAAAGGAGAGCAGGCAGGAGATCATCACGACTCCGGGTCTGCTTTTTAGATAGGAGCGAAGCATATCATGGTCCATGGAGGCAATTCCGATGGACTGGGCGATGACGGAGCATCCGCCAAAGGCTGCGAGCGCCGGGATGAGAACGAGCTGGACTTGGAAAGAAAGGGTAGAATGCGCAATCAGGTGAATGCCGTTTGTAAGTTCCAGAGCCGCGAACAGGACCAGACCTGCGGGAGTGGATGCGAAGGGAACAGAAGCTGCGGCATCCACCAGCATGGAAAAGACTATGAGGTAAACACCAATCCGTACGGTGGCGGATACGGCATCTTCGATACAGCTGTCTATGAGGGCAAAGCAGTCCTGCGGCGACTCGTGGATGGCTGTGGCATGGACAGAGCCGGATCGGGAGAGAGTATCTGTGCGAACGGAACGAAAGTAAAAAGAGGAAAGAATTCCGTAGAGCAATGCAGAGCCGAGCACGTTTCCGATGAGCAGGATGCCAAGCTCCGGGTGTTGCCACTGGTCAGCGGCAACGTAAGAAAGCAAAAAGACCGGACTCGGATTATTGACAAAGCCGATGAGATGGCAGGCTTCTTTACGTGATATTTTTTTCTGATCCAAAAGTGTGCGAGTGAGCTTTGCCCCCATTGGAAAGCCGGCAGTAAAGCCGCAGAGAATTGCGAAAACCCCATAGCCGGAGCAGCCAAAGATCGGTGCAAGGCATCGCTGCAGAAACGGAAGCAGCGGCTCAAGCAGACGCAGGCGAAGAAGAAGGCCGGTGAGCAGCATGAATGGAAGCAGGGTCGGGACGACTGAGTGATACCACAAAAGCAGTCCGCTGCGTACGGAAGCTGGCGCGGTCTGCGGCCTGCAGAGCAGATAGAGAAACGCACAGGCAAAGAGAAGAATCAGAAGGAATTTTTTTGGCCGCATGGCACCTCCGGATATAAGGGAAGGGTTATCCTATTTTATGTGCCGGGAAAGCAGGATAGACTTCCGGTTAAGGCAGGGGTTCTGAATAATTTTACATTTGCATAGATTACCAATATGAGAAAAAGTTCTGTATTATCTGTCTGTCTGATGATACTGCTTCCGCTGCTGTGCGGCAGTCTGAAGGACACTTTGATGGCACAGACGCTTGCACAGTCATTATCGGAAGCGATGCCTGAGCGTACACAGTTTCGGGAAATGTGTCTGAATGCGGAAGTGCTTGCATGTCTGAAGAAACTGACAGAGGAAAGCGGACTCTCAAGAGGAGAGCTGTTCGCGGCCGCTTATCCGTTTGACGGTTATTCGTTCCGGAACCGGAAAGGGCTTTCGGCAGGGGAATACCGGACGTGGAAGGAGTATCTGCTCTGTGAAAACCGTCCGGGATATGAGAAGCTGCGGGATGCCTATGCGGCGATATGGGATGATCTGGACTGTGTGCCGGTATGTGATGCCGGGGTGCGATATGAGAACTCGTGGATGTTTGAGCGCACTTATGGCGGAGCGCGCGGGCATGAAGGCTGTGACCTTATGCCGCCGACGGATATTTCCGACTACTATGAGGTTGTGAGCATGACGGACGGAGTCGTGGAGCAGGTGGGCTGGCTTCCGCTTGGCGGCTGGCGCATCGGGATCCGCAGCCCTTCCGGTGGCTATTTTTATTATGCCCATCTGTCTTCCTACAGCCGTGCTTTTTCGGTAGGTGAGCGTGTTACCGCCGGGGAGACGCTCGGAATGATGGGCGATACCGGCTACGGTGAGGAAGGCACAAGCGGGAAATTTGCGGTACATCTGCACCTGGGTATTTATATCCGGACGGAACATACAGAAGAGCTTTCGGTCAATCCATACTGGATACTCCGATTTCTGGAACAGTCAGATGTCATACCGTAGGTAAAATGCTCAATTGCATCTTGTGCGCAGGTATGTTAGAATGAAATGATTCGTCAGGAAATGAAACAGAAGAGCAGAATAAATACAGGGAGGCCAAAAAGATGGCAAAATTACCGGAACAGTTTCTGGATCGGATGAAAGAACAGCTGGGTGACGAGTATGGGGCGTTTCTGGCAAGCTATGAAAAGGAAAGCTATGCCGGGCTGCGGGTGAATACCGGAAAGCTCACCGTGGAGAAATTTCAGACACTGGTGCCATTTGCACTTAGGCCGATCCCGTGGACCGGGAAAGGATTTTATATCGGAAAGACGGAGCAGGCCACAAAGCATCCGTATTATTATGCCGGCCTGTATTATATACAGGAGCCGAGTGCGATGCTTCCGGCATCCAGACTTCCGGTACAGCCGGGGGACCGGGTACTGGATCTGTGTGCAGCTCCCGGGGGAAAGGCTACGGAGCTGGCCTCCCGTCTGGAAGGGCGTGGGCTTCTTGTGGCAAATGATGTGAGCGCAAGCCGCGCAAAAGCACTTTTGAAAAATCTGACCATGTGGGGCTGCACAAATTTTTGTGTGACTGCAGAGACTCCGGAGAAGCTGCTGGCACGGTTTGGGTGCTTTTTTGATAAAATTCTGGTAGATGCGCCATGCTCCGGAGAGGGCATGTTTCGGAAGGACAGCGGACTGATTTCCGGCTGGCTGGAACGTGGTCCGAAAGAGTATGCGGTCCTGCAAAAGCAAATCCTGGACTGTGCACTGGCGATGCTAAGACCCGGCGGCATGCTGCTGTATTCGACCTGTACATTCGCAAAAGAAGAGGATGAGGACGTCATCGCAGATGCATTGATGCGCCATCCGGATCTGGAGCTTGTACAGGCGGAAGGGGCAGACGGGCTTACTGCCGGGTATCCGCCGTGTGAAAAGGCACTTCGTGTATGGCCGCATCATGCAGAAGGAGAGGGGCATTTTCTTGCGCTGCTGCACAAGACGGGGGAGGCACCGGCTGCAGCTTCCAAAAAGATGCACACAGTCAGGAATGAAAAGCTGCCGCAGGAGGTGCGGGACTTTCTGCAGAAGCTCCCAGAGCAGCTCTGGAAGGGACGCGCCTTCCGGCAGGTCGACGATCAGTGTCTGCTTCTTCCAGAAGGCGTGGATTTGCCGGACGGTCTGCGGTATTTGCGCACGGGACTGCTGCTTGGCACCTGCAAAAAAGAACGGTTCGAACCGTCTCAGGCGCTAGCAATGGCGCTTTCTGCGCATTCCTATCCGGATACGCTTGATCTTTTGGCAGATGATCCGCGTATCTTGCGCTATCTGAAAGGGGAGACGATCGAGCATACAGAGGACGAGCCGCTGAAAAAGGGCTGGGTACTGATCTGCGTGGACGGCATGGCGCTTGGATGGGCCAAATATGCGGGTGGAGTGCTGAAAAACAAATATTATCCCGGATGGCGGATGCAGTGAGAGGATGAGAGACATGCGACTGGACAAATTTCTTGCCACCTGTGCGGGAAGCACGCGCAGTGAGGTGAAAAAGCAGTTAAAAAAAGGAATGGTACTGGTAAATGGGGCAGTGGAAACGCATCCGGAACGTCAGATCGATCCGCAGCAGGATTGCGTTGTGCTTGCAGGAAAGCCGGTTTGCTGGCAGCCGTTTGTGGCGCTGATGCTGAATAAGCCGGCAGGGGTTGTCACGGCGACGGAGGACAGGCGCCAGAAGACGGTGATGGACGGGATTGATCATCCGCGCCGGAAAGAGCTCTTTCCGGTAGGACGCCTGGATATTGATACAGAAGGACTGCTCCTTTTGATGAATGATGGTGCACTGGCTCATCGGATGCTCTCGCCGCGGCATCACGTGGACAAGACCTATTATGCAAAGGTGCTTGGAACCGTTGATGCACAGGATGTGGAAGCCTTTGCGAAGGGGATCGACATCGGAGAAAAGGCGCAAACGCTTCCGGCGAAGCTGGAAATCCAAAGCGTGAAGGAAGTGGAGCAGCCATTTTCGGAGACGGATTCAGATCAGGAGTCGCCGGCGGAGCATGCGGTAATCTCAGAAATTTATCTTACAATCTGTGAGGGAAAATTTCATCAGGTAAAGCGAATGTTTGAGGCACGCGGCAAGAAGGTCGTGTATCTGAAACGGGTAAAGATGGCAGGGATTGCGCTGGATGATACACTCGCGCCCGGACAATGGCGCGAGCTGACAAACGAAGAAATGGAGAGACTGCAAAAATTATGTTAGAAGGAATACATGCGGTAATTTTTGATTTGGATGGAACCCTGATGGATTCCATGTGGATGTGGAAGGATATTGATATAGAATATCTGGGACGTTATGGCCTGTGTCCGCCGGAAGGGCTGGATGTCATCATTGAAGGGATGGGCTTTACGGAGACGGCAGAATATTTTAAGAAACGGTTTGAACTCTCGGATCCGGTTGAGAAGATAAAAGAAGACTGGCTTGTTATGGCAGGAGAGAAGTATGCACATGAGGTCCGGCTGAAGACCGGTGCCGCCGCCTTTTTGCGGATGCTGCGTGCACAGGGGCGTAAAATCGGCATTGCGAGCAGCAACAGCCGGGAACTGATTCAGGCCTGTCTCGCATCCAATGGCGTAGAAGACTGCTTTGACTGCATTGTGACAGCGTGTGATGTTGCAAAAGGAAAGCCTGCACCGGATGTTTATCTGGAGGTTGCAAGGAGGCTTGATGTGGAGCCGGAGAATTGCCTTGTGTTTGAAGATGTCCCGATGGGGATTCTGTCCGGAAAAAATGCAGGGATGCAGGTGTGCGCAGTGCGTGATGAGTACTGCCTCGATCAGACGGAGAAGATCCGCACCCTTGCGGATTACTATATCCAGTCTTATGATGAGATTCCGGAGCACAGGTATGAGGAGCTGAAGCATCATGGCGAACGTAGTTGAGATTACGGATTTTTCAGCAAAGGAGCTGGATATTTATGCGCGCTGCACGGAAGTGCAGCTTTTAAACCGTGAGGATCCGTCGAAGGGAATTTTTATCGCAGAGAGCCCGAAGGTCATTGCGCGTGCGCTGGATGCCGGATGTCTGCCGGTATCCATTCTTGCGGAGACGGGGCAGCTTCAGGGCGAGGGTGCAGATATTTTACGGCGCTGTCCGCAGACGCCGGTATATGCAGCGGATCATGCAGTGATTTCCAAATTGACCGGTTTTCCGATGACGCGGGGGATGCTCTGCGCAATGCGGCGCCCCGTTCCGAAAAGCCCGGAAGAGCTCTGCCGGAGTGCACGCCGGATTGCCGTGCTCGAAAATATTGTGAATCCGACGAATGTAGGGGCGATCTTCCGTTCTGCGGCAGCCCTGTCTATGGATGCGGTGCTTCTGAGCACAGGATGCAGCAACCCACTTTACCGTCGGGCGATCCGCGTGAGCATGGGGACGGTTTTTCAGATTCCGTGGGCTTTTTTTGAGCACGGAGCATGGCCGGGGCGCGGAATGGAGATATTGCATGAACATGGATTTTGTACAGCCGCGATGGCGCTGAAAGAGGACTCGGTGGGAATTGATGATCCGGATCTTGCAAAAGAGGAGAAGCTTGCAATCGTACTCGGGACTGAAGGTGACGGACTGGCAGATGGGACAATCGCGGATTGTGATTATACTGTGCGGATCCCGATGTCCCATGGCGTGGATTCTCTGAATGTGGCGTCAGCCAGTGCAGTGGCATTCTGGGAACTGGGACGCCGCAGAGGTGACAGATGAGGAGATATGAGATGAAGAACCGTTTTCTTCCGGTATCAAAAGAAGATATGAAAGAACGGAAAATAGAGCAGCTGGATTTTGTGTATGTGACTGGAGATGCCTATGTGGATCATCCTTCATTCGGACATGCGATTATCGGTCGGCTTCTGGAGTCAAGAGGGTATACCGTCGGTATGATACCGCAGCCGGACTGGAAGACAAAAGAGAGTGTGATGGCGCTTGGGCGTCCGAGACTCGGGTTCCTTGTGAGCGGCGGCAATATGGATTCGATGGTAAATCATTATTCCGTATCCAAAAAGCACCGGCAGAAAGATTCTTATACGCCGGGCGGAGAGATGGGACGTCGTCCGGACTATGCGGTCGTCGTTTACTGCAATCTGATCCGGCAGGCTTATAAGGATGTGCCGATCATTGCCGGTGGTATTGAGGCGAGTCTGCGCAGACTGTCACACTATGATTACTGGTCGGATTCGGTCAAACGTTCTGTGCTCATGGACTGCGGAGCAGACCTGATTTCTTACGGCATGGGCGAGCATTCGATCGTAGAGATTGCAGACGCTCTGCAGGCGGGGATCGCAGTGAAGGATATCACCTTTGTCAACGGGACATGCTATAAGACAAAGCGTCCGGAGGAGATTTATGACGCAGTCTTTCTTCCGGATTATGAGCAGGTGCGAAGCGAGAAGCAGATCTACGCGGAGAGCTTTGCGGTGCAATACCGCAATACGGATCCGTTTTCCGGAAAAAGGCTGGCGGAACCGTACGGAACGGTGTATGTTGTGCAGAATCCGCCTGCAAAGCCACTGACCCAGCAGGAAATGGATGACGTCTATGCACTTCCGTATTGCAGGACATGGCATCCGATGTATGATGCGGCAGGAGGCATTCCGGCAATCTCAGAGGTAAAATTCAGTCTTGTGAGCAACCGTGGCTGCTTTGGCGGCTGCAATTTCTGCGCGCTGACAATGCACCAGGGCCGGATTGTCCAGACGAGAAGTCATGCATCCATTCTGGCGGAGGCCAGGCAGATGACGGAGGATCCGGAGTTTAAAGGCTATATTCATGATGTCGGCGGACCGACGGCTAATTTCCGTCATCCGTCCTGTGAAAAACAGCTGACGAAAGGGGTTTGCCAGAACCGGCAGTGCCTGTTTCCGAAGCCGTGTCCGAATCTGAACGCAGACCACAGGGATTATGTGGAACTGCTGCGCAGCCTGAGGAAGCTGCCGAAAGTGAAGAAGGTATTCATCCGTTCCGGCATCCGGTTTGATTATCTGCTGGCCGATCCGTCAGATGTTTTTTTTCGTGAGCTTGTAAAGTACCATGTGAGCGGACAGCTGAAGGTTGCACCGGAGCATGTCTCGAATCGGGTGCTGGCGATGATGGGGAAACCGGAGCATGCCGTGTATATGAAATTTTCGGAACGTTACAAGAAGATGAATGAAGCCTGTGGGCAAAACCAGTTTCTGGTGCCGTATCTCATGTCGTCGCATCCGGGATGTACCATGGAGGATGCAGTGGAGCTGGCCTGTTTTTTACGTGATCTTGGCTATATGCCGGAGCAGGTGCAGGACTTTTATCCGACTCCGGCAACGGTATCGACCTGTATGTACTATACCGGACTGGATCCGCGGACGATGCAGCCGGTCTATGTGGAGAAAAATCCGCATCGCAAGGCGCTTCAGAGGGCATTGATCCAGTACCGGCGTCCTGAAAATTACGAGCTGGTACAGGAAGCGCTCCGCATTGCAGGACGTACGGATCTGATCGGATTTGGCCCGGAATGTCTGATCCGGCCACGGCAGTTTGCCGGGAATGGCAGGGGATGGACGGGCACCCAGAAGCCTTCCGGCAGCTATAAAAAGACCGGAAGCGGACGAAGCAGCCATAACGGAGGGCGCATTGCAGGAGCGGATCATCGCAGGGGCGAAACACATTCCGGACAGGGAAATCGCCCGACTTCCGGAAAAAAGAAAACGATCCGGAATGTGCATAAGAAAAAATAGCATCTACAAAGGAGATCAGGATGAAAAAAGTAAAAAAGGGCAATTACGGCTATATCCGGTATGAGCGGAAGAAGCGTCTGCTTGTGACACTGGTGATGTTTGCGATTCCGCTTGTCATCTATGTAACCGGCTATATTCAAACAAAAACACGGTTGAATTTGTTTACATTTGTTGCAATTTTAGGCTGTCTTCCGGCGAGCCGGTCGATGGTAGGACTGATTATGATTTTTATGCAAAAGCCGGTCGGACAGGAGCAGTATGAACGGGAACAGAAAGCGGCAGGAAGTCTGCTGGCAGGCTATGAGATGATCTTTACAGCTTATGAGCACACGACACTGGTCACGGCACTGGTCATCTGTGGCGCGCATGTCGTCTGCCATACGATGGATGACAAGATGGATCCGGCCAGCCTTGAAAAACATATTTCCAGGCTGCTGGCCGCGAATGGATTTTCTGATGCGCAGGTAAAAGTACTGAAGGATGAAAAGACCTACCTGCAGCGCGTCGCAGATCTGAACCGGAAGCAGGAGCAGCTGCGCGGCACCGAAATGGATCCGAACCATCCGACATGGACATATGAGGAAGGAATCTACCAGACCCTGCTAGCGATATGTCTCTAACAGTTCTGTGCAGCAGCAACCTGCAAAGACTGTATTGCCAATTTTATAAGGAAAAGCTATGAAAGAATTTATTATCACCAGAAACGAGGCCGGTCAGCGCGCAGACAAGCTGCTTGCCAAATATCTGAAGGAAGCCCCGAAAAGCTTTCTTTACAAAATGATGCGGAAGAAGAATATCACGCTGAACGGAAAAAAGATACAGGGAAACGAGCAGCTATCCGAAGGCGATGTGCTCCGGCTGTTTCTGGCCGAAGAAACGATACAAAAATTTCAGGGGGAGGAGAGTGCCGCGAAAGCACAGGCACACAGTTCATCGCCCCGAATGCTGCCGAATCAGCGAAGGCAGAAGCTGGATATCATCTATGAGGATGCTGATATTTTATTGCTGAATAAGCCGGTCGGAATGCTTTCACAGAAAGCACAGCCGCAGGATGTCTCAGCGGTGGAATATCTCATCTCCTACTTACTGGAGAGCGGGCAGCTTACCGGGGAGGAGCTTCAGCGCTTTCACCCGTCGGTCTGCAATCGCCTGGACCGGAATACAAGCGGGATATTGATTGCAGGAAAGAGTCTGCCGGGTCTGCAGCAGATGAGCGAATTGCTGCGTGACCGATCCCTGCACAAATATTATTGCTGCATTGTCAATGGGACGATGCGCGGTACAAAGCATCTGAAGGGCTATCTTGTGAAGGACCATGCATCGAACCGCGTGACTATTCTGAATCAGCTGCCAGAGAAAGCTGCAAAGTCCCAGGATGCGCAGCCAATCGAGACAGTATACCGGGCTGTTGCGAGCCAGAACGGACAGACCTTACTGGAGGTACTGCTTGTGACGGGACGCAGCCATCAGATCCGTGCTCATCTGGCCTCAATCGGGCATCCGATTCTCGGAGATCCAAAATATGGTTCCGCTTCCTATAATAAAACGCAGCCGGGGCTGCGCGGTCAGCTACTGCATGCCTGGCGGCTGGAGTTTCCGGACGGGACGGCAGCGTACAGCGGACAGACCTTTTTCGCACAGCCGCCAAAGCTGTTTGACCAGCTTTTTCCGGGCATGATTGCGGCAGAACAGCAGCGGCTTCTGACACGCAGAAAGGACGGATGACGGCTATGGCGACATGGAATACGAGGGGCTTGCGGGGATCGACCTTAGAGGAGCTGCTCAACCGCACGAATGAGGTTTATCTGGAAAAGGGACTTGCCCTGATCCAGAAGATCCCGACGCCGATTACTCCTCTTAAGATCGACAAAGAGCATCGCCATATTACATTGGCCTATTTTGAACAGAAAAGTACGGTCGATTATATTGGGGCTGTGCAGGGTGTGCCGGTCTGCTTTGATGCGAAAGAATGCACGTCCGATACGTTTGCCCTGCAGAACATCCATGCGCATCAGGTACAGTTTATGACAGATTTTGAAAAGCAGGGCGGGGTGGCATTTCTCGTGCTGTTTTTCAGTATGCGCAACGAACTGTTTTATCTGCCTTATCAGGATATGATGCGCTTCTGGAACCGGGCAAAGGAGGGCGGAAGAAAGAGCTTCCGCTATGTGGAACTGGATCAGCATTACTATCTGGAGCCGAAAAACGGTCTGCTCGTCCCGTATTTAGACGGATTGCAGCGGGATCTTTCGCTTAGGGATTGACAATTGTTTCTTTTTTTCATATAATTTAGTGAACTATTTCGCGTGGTAGAGAATTATCACTTTACCATGATAAAGTGAAAGGGGATTCACAGATGCAGAAAATTTTACATACACCGGAGGGAGTGCGTGACATTTACAGCAAAGAATGCGAGCAAAAGCTTGTGCTGCAGGAAAAGCTGCATGCCATGATCCGATCATATGGCTATCAGGATATTGAGACGCCGACCTTTGAATACTTTGATGTATTCAGCAAGGAGATCGGTACGACGCCATCCAGAGAGCTTTACAAGTTTTTTGACCGCGATGGCAATACGCTCGTACTCCGACCGGATTTTACGCCGTCGATCGCGCGTGCGGCATCGAAGTATTTTCGGAACAGCCCTGCTGCGGTGCGACTGACCTATCTGGGCAATACCTATATCAACAGCTCAAGCTACCAGGGACGCCTGAAGGAGACGACTCAGATCGGCGGAGAGCTGATCGGAGATGACAGCGCAGATGCAGATGCTGAGATCATCGCACTGGTCGGTGAAATGCTGCAGTCCTGCGGGCTTTCAGAATTTCAGATCAGCCTCGGACATGTCGGGTTTTTCCGGGCGCTTGTAAAAGAAGCGGGGCTGGATGAGCAGACCGCTCTGGAGCTGAAGACACTGATCAAGAATAAAAATACATTCGGAGTGGAGAAGCTGCTCGCAAAGGCTGATATCAGTCCGGAGCTTAAAAAGCTTTTTGCTTCTCTGACCAGTCTGTTTGGTACAGAGGAAGTACTGGATAAGGCTGCCGTTATGACGACGAATCCGGATGCGCAATCGGCGCTGGAGCGACTGCGCGAGATCTGGCGGATTCTGAAGCTATATAAAGTGGAACAGTATGTTTCCTTCGACCTCGGTATGGTCAGCGGCTATATGTACTATACCGGAATCATGTTCCGGGGCTACACATTCGGGACCGGAGATGCGATCATCAAGGGTGGTCGCTATGACGATCTGCTGCAGCATTTTGGGATGAATGCACCTGCGGTTGGTTTTGTAGCAGTCATCGA
>OLRQ01001653.1_pt1 | contig 16111 bp, 10 predicted proteins | sample 1671971 | NCBI WGS metagenome assembly OLRQ01 (sample SAMEA3136631, study PRJEB25190) | human gut metagenome | biome: human gut; feature: human-associated habitat; material: faeces | place: Austria | collected 2013 | reverse complement strand
GCCACCACGGCGCTGGCGGTGGGCAGCTTGCCCGCGCCCCGGCCATAGAACATCACGTCGCCCACGGCGTTGCCCTTGACCTTAATGGCGTTGAACACGTCCTCGACCCCGGCCAGGGGGTCCTGGTTCCCCACGAAATGGGGCTCCACATAGGCGCAGATCGTCCCGTCCTCGCGGGCGATGGAGCGGCCCAGCAGCTTCAGGCTCTTGCCGGCGGCGGCGGCGTAGGCCTCGTCGGCCAAGGTGATCTTGGTGATGCCGGTGGTGGGGACCTGGTCCGGCAGCAGGTGCCAGCCGTAGGCGATGGAGGAGAGGATGCACAGCTTCCGGCAGGTGTCCTTGCCCTCCACGTCGGCGGAGGGGTCCTGCTCGGCGTAGCCGTTGGCCTGGGCACCCGCGAGGGCCTCGGCAAAGGGAATATGGTCCTTGACCATGCGGGTGAAGATATAGTTGGCGGTGCCGTTCAAAATGCCGCAGATCTCCAGGATCTCGTTGGCGGACATGCACTCGCTCAGGGGCCGCAGGATGGGGATGCCCCCGCCCACGCTGGCCTCAAAGAGATAGACGGCGTTGTTCTGGGCGGCCAGGTCCAGCAGACGGCGGCCGTGGGTGGCCACCAATTCTTTGTTGGAGGTGACCACACTCTTGCCCTGCTTCAAGGCCCGCTCGGTGAAGTCCAGGGCAGCGCCCACGCCGCCGATGGTCTCCACGACCACGTTGACCTCCGGGTCATGCTCGATGACGGAGAATTCCTTCACAAAATGCTGCGCAAAGGGGCTGTCGGGGAAGTCCCGCACGTCCAGGATATACTTGACTTCAATGAGCTCGTCGGCTTTTTTCTGGATGCCGGCACCGTTGCCGGAGAGGACCTCCGCCACACCGGAGCCGACCACGCCGAAGCCCAGGATCGCTACTTTGACCATAATGATTCTTCCATCCTTTTCTGAGATTCCGATTTCCTTTTTTCTTAAATTGTATCCGTTTTGTTTTGGGGAAGGACATCACCCCGCCAGCACCTCGCTGCGCAGCACGCCGTCCACGCTGTTGAGCCTAGTCAACAGGTCCTGTAAGGACCCCTGCAAGCCGGAGGTCTCGGCGTTCACCGTGACTACGGCGCAGCCGTTGATGGGCAGGCCCTGGTTGATGGTGAGGATATTGGCCCCGGAGCTGGCAAAGAGATTCAGCATGTGGGACAAGATCCCCGGTTCGTCCTTCAGCATCATCTGAAAGGTCACGATCCGACCATGGAGCATATCCTGAAAAGGCCGGACTGCATCCTTATATTTATAAAACGCGCTGCGGCTGATACCCACCAGCTGGACCGCCTGGTTGACGGTCTCTGCCTCGCCGGTGTCCAGCATCCGCCGGGCCTGGACTACCTTGTGAAAGATCTCAGGCAGGGCCTCCGCGTCTACGATGTAATAGTTGGGCGCTTTTGACATGGTTGCCTCCGTTTCATAGGATCATAGATCGTCCTTTGGATCAGTGCGACTGCTATTCTAACACATCTGTCCGCGTATGGCAACCCAAAGTGTTTGTCTGAACGACAGTTTTTCCTTTTCTTTTGCCGTTGTTTCGGTCATATCAGCAAAAAGCGGCCCCCGGAAGAAGCTCCGGGGGCCGCTGCGGCGAAGGGGTTCAGCTTGCTTTGGGGATGGACCTCCCCTCCCGCCGTCTGCGGGGGGTGGTGGTCTCACCGCCGGTGTTCTCGGCAGGGGGCGTTTCAGCGGGGGGCGTGGTGGTGCCGCCGTTGTCGCCGGTGCCGGTGTCGGGGGTGGTGGTACCGTTGTCGGTGGTGCCGCCGTTGTTGTTGGTGGTGCCACCGTTGTTGGTGGTCCCGCCGGTGCCGCCACCGTTCCCATTGCTGTTGGAGGGACGGGTGCTCGGCGCCTTATGATAGGTGCAGGTGCCGGTGGGCGCGTCCTCCGGCAGGAAGGTGCCGGTGGCCAGATGGCCGGAGCAGTAAGGTCCGGGCAGCATCCCGCTGGAGAGGCAGTAGGTGACGGTCTTCAGGTTGTCCGGCAGGTCGAACTTCTTATACTTCAGGCCCTGGTGGACCTTGGACATGACCTGGTTCCACAGAACCGGTGAGGGATTCTTCAGGCCGCTGGCCAGTCTCTCCTGCCGGTCATAGCCCGTCCAGATCGCTGCGGTGTAGTAGGGCGTGTAGCCCACGAACCACAGGTCCTTGCGGGAGGTGGTGGTGCCGGTCTTACCGGCGATCTCCTGGCCGGAGAAGTTGGCCTTCTTACCGGTACCGTCGGAGACCACGCGCTGGAGCATCTCGGTCATATAATAGGTGGTGCGCTGGGACAGGACGTTCGGTTCATCCTCCGTCTCATTGCGCAGCATGGGCTGGCCGTTGCTGTCCGTGACCATGGTGTAGGTCTTGGGGGTCTTATAGGTCCCCTGGTTGGGGAAGACGGCATAGGCCGCCGCCATATCCAGGGTGGTCACGCCTTCCGTCAAACCACCCAGAGCCAGCTGGGCGCGGCCGATGTCGCTGTACTTCTGGTCGCCGCGGGTCAGGCTGCGGATGAGCTTGATGTGGAACTTATCCTGCATAAAGTCAAAGCTCGTCTCCGGCGTGACCATGTCCAGGACCTTCACGGCCACGGTGTTGAGGGACTGCTCCACGGCATAGGAGACCGTGACGTTGCCGCGGTAGCCGCCGGCGGCGTTCACGGGCCAGTCTCTGCCATTGATCTTGTCCACGGGGCTGTCCTCCACCGTGGTGGTGGGCTTGACCTTGCCCAGCTCGATGGCAGGGGCATAGACGGAGAGGGGCTTGATGGAAGAGCCTGGTGGCCGCTTACTGCTGGTGGCTCGGTTCAGGCTGCGGCTGACGGTCTTTTCGCCCAGGCCGCCGGCCATGGCTACCACTTCCCCGCTCACGTTGTCCACAACGGTGATGGCGGACTGCAATCTCTGTCCGCTGCTGGAGACCACGTCCTTATACTCGGAGTTCTGGTAGACCTCGTCCACCGCCGCCTGGACGTTCGGGTTCATGCAGGTGTAGATCTCCAGACCGCCGGAGAAGACCTTGGTCTTGGCGTACTGCTCGGACCAGTTGTACTTGTCGCACAGGTCCTGGATGACGTCGTTGATGACCTGGTCCACATACCAGGAATAGACGGTGTTCTTTTTCTTGGTGCTGTCGGCCTCACCGTCGCCGTCCTTGTCCTCATAGGGATTGCTGAAGACCAGCTCTTCGGCGGCTGCCTGGTCGTGCTCCTCCTGGGTGATGTACCCCTGCTCCAGCATCACGTCAAGAATTTTCATCTGACGCTCTTTGTTGAAGTCCTTCGAGGTCTTGACCTCGCCGGTGTCCGGGTCTGTGATGGACAGGTGGCCCAGGGGGTCATACTTCGAGGGGTTGTTCGTGATGCCGATGAGGCAGGCACATTCGGCCAGGTCCAGCTCAGAAACGTGCTTGCCGAAGTAGGTGTAGGCGGCGGTGTACACGCCGTTGCACCCCTGGCCCAGGTAGATATAGTTGAGGTAGGCCTCTAAAATATCGTCCTTGGTGTACTTCTTCTCAAACTCCAGGGCACGGAAGATCTCCATGACCTTTCGTTTCACGGTGACCTCATCGTCGCTGGTCATGTTCTTGATCAGCTGCTGGGTCAGGGTCGAGCCGCCCTGGATGCTCCGGCCGGTGAACATCAGGCTGATGGCCTTGGCCGTGCGGACCCAGTCCACGCCGTTGTGCTTGTAAAAGCGCTTGTCCTCAATGGCCACGGCGGCATCCTTCAGATACTGAGGGATCTCATCCGAGGAGACCCACACGCGGTTTTCCTCGCCGTATAGGGTCTGGACCGTTTCATAGGTCCCCGTCTCCGGGTTTTGGGCCAGCACTTTACTGGTCAGGTTGGGGTTGAAGTCGCTCATGTCCAGGCTGGCGTCGGGAATGATGACGTTTTTAATGTAGGCCGCCGACATACACAGCAGCATAGCCAGGGTGATGACAAAGATGAGGACGATCGTCATCACGACCTTAAAGGCTCGGCCGTGCTTTTTTCGTTTTCGTCTTGTGGCGCCGCCCCGGCGGCCTCTGGGGTCTTGATCCCGGCGGTCGTAGGAGCGTGTGTCGCGATGTTTGTCCAATGTGACACCTCCGAATTGGAATAGGGACAGCCGCCGCGAATGCGGCAGGCTTCGATGCGGAATGTTGGAACCTCGCCTATTTTATGTATTATACCACAGGATTTCCATTTGTCTATCCGTGACGGAAAGATTTTTGCCGTCGGAAAGTTTCCCGAAATTTTCCGCGCTTTGCTCTTGCAATTTCACAGTATTGAGGGTACAATAACAGGCAGATAAACAAAGGAGAACATGGCATGAGCGAAGAATACGGCGCAAATTTCATCACCGTCACCGATGACGACGGCAACGAGTTCGAGCTGGAACATCTCGACACCATCGAATATAACGGCCAGACCTACCTGGCCTTCTTCCCCGCCGAGCACGAAGGCGAGGAAGCCCAAAACGAAGAGGAGCTGGGCCTCGTGATCCTCAAGACCGTCCTGGAAAACGGCGAGGAGATCCTCTCCACCCTAGACAGCGACGAGGAGATCGACGCAGTCTACAACGAGTTCATGAAGGAACTTTTTTCCGAGGACGAGGAAGAATAACCAAGGCCCCTGCATAACATCTTAATAGGACCGCAACAGCATGGAACAAGGTTCGCCCTGCTCGGTGCGTGGAAATGGACACTTTTAAACCCACATTTTTCAAACGGGACGCTGGTCTCGTGGTGTGGATCGCAGACCTCCCGGCCTTCGGGTTGGAAGAAGGGAGCGTGAAACATCGCGGAGGCGACCCACCTGCCATCTCGTGCAGGTTTTAATTGGGTCCCCACGGCCAGAGCGGGGCACCTTTTTTCTCTTTTTTCCCTTGGATCGTTTCTGCAATTTTTCCATTCATTTTCCAAAGAAAATACTTTCTCGGGCAGGCGCTCCGAAAGCGGGGGCCTGTTCGTTTTGCAAGTTCTCTTACCCAAAAAGAGGGTATTTTTGTGATTCTTGTCTGTCTGCCCCCCCGCTTTGTTGCATTTCGACGGGACGCACACGTTTTTGCCAAGCTGCGGCAAATTTCTTTTTGACAAGGTATATAATATGCCCAAAAACAGGGGGAAATTCTTGTTGGATATTTTCTCCTGGGAACAACTTGCCAGTTTCGTTTATCAATGCTATACTAAAGCCGTAGGCGGAAAGGCCACCGGATGTGGTAAATCCGCATAACAAAACATCTTTGAGTTTTTGGAAAGGATGCGACTCCCTATGATTAAAGATTTTGGTTTCATCATCCCTCAGAACTGTCAGTTCGGTGTGGGCGCTCTGAAGAAGCTGCCCGACTTCCTGAAGGCTGCTGGCTCTGACAACGTCATGCTGATTTCCGACCGTGGCCTGGAGGCTATCGGCGTTGTTGAGAAGGTCCGCAAGATCATCAAGGACGCTGACCTGAAGTACGCTGAGTACCTGGACGTTCTGCCCAACCCCACCACCACCATCGTGGACGAGTGCGCTGCCAAGTATAAGGAAGCTGGCTGCACCGCTTTGATCGCTCTGGGCGGCGGCTCCCCCATGGACGTGGCTAAGGCTGTCGGCGTTGTCGCTAAGTTCGGCGGCACCATCGGCGACTACGAAGGCGTCGGCAAGGTTCCCGGCCCCATCGACACCCTGATCGCTGTCCCCACCACCGCTGGTACCGGTTCTGAGGTCACCGTCGCTGCCGTTATCACCGACGAAGCTCGTAACTACAAGCTGTCCGTCCTCGGCCCTGAGATCTCCCCCACCTACGCTGTGCTGGATCCCGAGCTGATCATGACCGCTCCCGCTTCTGTGGCTGCTGCCTGCGGCGTCGACGCTCTGATCCACGCTATGGAGTCCTACATCAACACCGACGCTAACCCCTTCTCCATGGCTATGGCCGAGAAGGCAATGGAGCTGATCGGCGGCAACATCCGCAAGTTCGTCGCTCGCCGCAACGACGTTGACGCTGCCTGCGCTATGATGCTGGGTTCCACCTTCGCTGGTATCGCTTTCGCCAACAACCGTCTGGGCGACATCCACGCTATGTCCCACCCCGTGTCCGCCTTCTATCATGTCGCTCACGGCGTGGCCAACGCTGTCCTGATGCCCACCATCTTCGAGTTCAACGCTCTGGCTGCTGACGAGCGCTATGCCAACATCTATCAGTACATCACCGGCAAGGATGCTGGCGAGGACTTCGTCCCCGGCATGCTGTGCGACGCTCTGCATCAGCTGAACGCTGACCTGGGCATCCCCGCTTGCCTGGCTGACGTGGGCGTCCAGGAGGACAAGATCCCCCAGATGGCCGTCGACGCAATGAAGAGCGGCAACGTCACCGTCAACCCCAGAATCACCACCGTCAAGGACGTGGAGGCTCTGTATCACAAGGCTATGTACAAGTAATCCTTTCCAAGGATCACGTTCAGGAGACCGGCTTCGGCCGGTCTCCTTTTTTGTGCCCATTTTTCGTCCTCAGGCTTTATCTTTTCCAAAAATCTGCTATAATAAGCCATAGATATTTCCCGGTGCGGCCCGCGCCGCACCTGGCCTGAGGAGGCTTTTTCCATGAATGAACTGACCCAGCAACGACTTGACGCCCTTCTCCAAGCCAACAGCATGACGCCGGATCGCTTAGATCAGACGACCCTTTCCCAGATGTTCCTGGCCCAGATGCGCGTGGCCCTCTACGGCGGCGTCTCGTCCATCCCGGTCCTGCCCACGTTTTTGAAGCCCTTTGGCACGCTCCACGAGGGCACCCCCGTCGCCGTGGCCGAGATCGACGACCGGGAGGTGCGCGTAAGCTTAGTCACCTTTTCCGGTGGCCGGGCGGAGGTCACCGATGCGGACCGCTTTCCCGTCCCCGGCCGGGAGTACCCCGCGCCCTTGGCCGACCTTCTCTTCGCCGTGGCCGAGCTGGCCCAGCCCCTGCTGGACCGAGCCAAGGCCCTGGCCCTCTGTCTCCCCTTCCCCATCGACTACGACTGGCAGGGAGACGGCGCCATCCGTTCCTTCCCCGGCACCATGACGGTGAGCGACTTTGCCCAAACGCCCGTCCTGGCCGCCCTGAGGGAAGAATGGAAGAGCCGGAACGTGACGCCCCCGCCCATGACGCTGGTGAGCCTGCCCGCCGCCGTCCAACTGGCCGCTGGGGCCTTGCATCCCGGCCAGAAACGCTATGTGAGCCTGACCTGGGGCAGCGTCTTTGACCTGGGCTTCACCGCCCCCGGCAGCATCGTGGTCCGCCAGGCGGGCACGCCCCCGGCCTTGACCCCCTTTGCCTGCGGCTTCGGCCACGCCCAGTGCGTCCCCTTCGGCCTGGTGGACCTGATCCAGGACCGGGACAGCTACGCGCCGGGGCAGGACCTGCTGCTGAAAATGCTCTCCACGGAGCACCTGGGCGATGTCTACCGCCTGACCATGATCAAAGCCTCCGAGCGCAAGCTGCTCACCTTCGGCGGCAGCCGGGACATCCTGTCTATGCGCCGCTTAGACCTGGCGACCATGACTGAATTTTTGGCCGATCCGCAAAACGGCGGCACCCTGGCCCACTACTTCCGGGAGGGGGAAGACCGCACCGTGGCCCTGGCCGTGGCGGATGCCGTCTTGGACCGGGCCGCCCGCCTGGCCTGCGCCGCCCTGGCAACCGTGCTGCAATTCATCGGGGCCGGGCAAGACCCGGAAGCCCCCGTTTGCGTTGCCCTCCACGGCGAAGCATTTTCCTGCCCCCCCCTGATGCAGGCCTTCCAAACCAGAGTACAAACTGAATTGGCGCAGCGCGGCCTGCACCTGACCCTCTGGCAAGGAGAGAACGCCCCCGCCGTCGGCGCGGCTGCCGCCGCCCTGTACGCCCTTTGACCCCCCTGAACAACTGAGAGGAGCCTTTCCCACCATGAAGAACCGAACCTTGATCGTGGCCGCCCTGGTCATGGTCCTCCTGTGCGTCGGCCTGATTTTCCTGGGCCTGCGCCATGAAAACGCCGGCGGCGGTAGCCCCGGCCAGAGCCAGACCACCGACGGGGACACCCAGTCCCAGGCCCAGCAGGACATCACCGCGACCCTGGCCGTCTGCGGCGACATCATGAGCCACCTGCCCCAGACCAACGACGCCTATGACGCCGCCACCGACACCTACAGCTACCTCCCCTGCTTCCAGTATGCGAAAGCCTGGACGGAGAGCGCAGACTATACCGTCGGCAACCTGGAGACCACGCTGAACGGTCCGCCTTACTCCGGCTACCCCCAGTTCTGTGCCCCGGACGCTCTGGCCTACAACCTGAAAAGCATCGGCTTTGATCTCGTGACCACCGCCAACAACCACTGCATGGACAAGGGCTACAACGGCCTGTCCCGGACCCTGGACGTGCTGGACCAGGCCGAACTCAAGCACGTCGGCACCTACCGCACCCAAGCGGAGTTTGACGAAAACCACGGCGTGGTCGTGGCCGACGTGGGCGGCATCTCCGTGGCCTTCCTGGGCTATACCTACGGCACCAACGGCATCCCCGTCGCCGCCGACAAGGACTTCTCCCTGAACCGCTTCAATGTAGACTACACCGGCGACTGCGTCACCCTGGACCAGGAGAAGCTCTCTTCCGAGCTGGCCTACGCCGAGAGCCTGAACACCGACCTCATCGCTGTGATGATCCACTGGGGCATCGAGTACCAGACCACCCAGAACGCCTACCAGGAGCAGGTGGCCGATTTTCTCATCTCCCACGGGGCCGACGTGATCCTGGGCAGCCACTCCCACGTCCCCCAGCCCATGGGCACCCGGACCGTCACCCTGGACGACGGCTCCACCCGGACGGGCTTCGTGGCCTACTCCCTGGGCAACTTCGTCTCCAACCAAAGCCCTGCAACGGTGAACGTCAACTACACCGACACCACCGCCATTCTCCGCCTGGAGCTGACCAAGAACGGCCAGACCCAGGAGACCACCGTCACCGACGTGAGCTATGTCCCCATGCTGGTCCTCAACCGCGGGACCGGGGTCCAGGATCAGTATCTTATCCTGGATGTCAACGCCCTCATGGCCGCCCACGACAGCGGTGACACCTCCGTGGCCACCGATGCCGTTTACAGCAAGCTGGAATATGCTCTGAACGGCTGCCACACCATCTTAGGGGCCGACTACGACAAGGCCGGCACCCCGCCCCAGACCACCTCGGCCTGATCCCATTCCCAACCAAAACGTCCGCTGCCTGTGCATGAGCAGCGGACGTTTGTATTATATATAGTATAAGGTATCCTGCATAGGACGCCCCCGGCGGGGCACTCTAGGAGCACACGTCAAAACACCGCCTCAATCCCCCTGGCGAAAGATTTTGGAAAAATAGCGGTAATAGGGCATCAGGCTCTCGTAGCCCTCCACCAGCACATCCACCAGCTCCGGGCTGTAGAGCAGCGGCTCCACGGGGCGGGAACAGGTGATATCTAAATTTTTCCGGTTGTACCACTGGTCCAAGGGCGGCTGGGGGTTGCCCTTGGGGCGCTTGTATTCCTCCGCCTGAAGCGCGAAGCGGTCCTGCTTGGCAAAGGCGCGGGCCAGCTTCAGCATGGGCTTGGGGTCCGTGTCTACCGCCTGGCGGAATTTCGCCATCTGCGCCGGCTTGGCGTCATAAGCCCCCAGGCCGTAGGCATAGCCTTTGGGATAGATCTCAAACCAGAACACCGGCATGTGCGTCCAGTCCTCCCCCGCCATGCGCAGGGTGAACCAGAGGTTGGATTTATAGGGTCCCCGGCCATACAGCCGCCGCGCATCCCGATAGATGCGGCTGATGCGCAGCATCAGGGGCAGTTCTTCGTGGGCGGCAGTGAATTTTTCATAGACCTCTTCCCCCAGCGCCCGCAGGGGCGTCTGGACATTGTCGAGGTACTCCTGCTTGTGGGCCTCGAACCAAGGACGCTCGTTGTTGAGCCGAACGCCCCAGAGAAAATCCTGTGTTTTTTCTGAAAATCCTGGAAACATCGTCGTTCCTCCTCTCCGCCGTATCGTATCACAGGTGCTTCTCCTTTTCAAGATTTGGCAGAATGTGGGGCTTTAGTTCATTTTATAACCCTTTTATAAAAACTTTTGAAAAAAATGCTTGCAAAATAAGAAACAAACCACTATAATGAGCGTTGGATAAAACTGGACCACTAGACACCATAAAATAGCCTGGTTTTTCAGGTATTTTGCCTGCTTTTGTGCGGGTTACCCCTTGCAAAAAGAAAGGTGTTGCGTTATGATGTGCGGTGACGGTTTTTTTCGTCTGTAGACTATGGCATGTTCCATTCGGAGCCTTGCCTTCTTGATATCGCACCTAAGGGAGGAACTTTTATTATGTTAGGCAACAGCATCAAGAAATTTGCACTGAACCAGGCCTTCAATTACATCGAGAAGGACCCCATCAAGAACCTGACCCACGTCATGGACATGGTCGATAAGTTCGCCGGCAGCGGCCCCCAGTCTTTCCCCCGCCAGCGCCAGGCGATCCGCGACGCCATCAACAACGAGGACTCCACCGCCCACGGTCTGGTCGTCCGTATGATGACCGAGATGGACCTGGGCTTCACCGAGACCCTGCTGTCCAACTTCTTCCTCAACGCCAGCATCACCGGCTGGAAGAAGCAGGACGAGTACCGCAACAAGTACAACTGCAACGTGCCCTGGGCCATCCTGCTCGACCCCACCTCCGCCTGCAACCTGCACTGCAAGGGCTGCTGGGCTGCTGAGTACGGCAACAAGCTGAACCTGTCCTTCGACGAGATCGACAGCATCATCCAGCAGGGCAAGGAAATGGGCACTTATTTCTATATCTACACCGGCGGCGAGCCCCTGGTCCGCAAGCACGACCTCATTAAGCTCTGCGAGAAGCATAACGACGCCATCTTCATGTGCTTCACCAACTCCACCCTCATCGACGAGCAGTTCTGCCAGGACATGCTGCGCGTGAAGAACTTCGTGCCCGTCATCAGCGTCGAGGGCTTCGAGGAGGCCACCGACTCCCGCCGCGGCAACGGCACCTATCAGAAGGTCGTCCACTCCATGAACCTGCTCAAGAGCCACCGCCTGCCCTTCGGCATCTCCACCTGCTACACCAGCGCCAACATCAAGGACGTGAGCACCGAGGCTTACCTCGACCAGCTGGTCGAGTGGGGCGCTTACTTCGTCTGGTACTTCCACTACATGCCCGTCGGCAAGGACGCTGTGCCTGAGCTGCTGCCCTCCCCCGAGCAGAGAGAGTATATGTACCACCAGATCCGTGAGCTGCGCGGCAAGAAGCCCATCTTCATGCTGGACTTCCAGAACGACGGTGAGTACGTCGGCGGATGTATCGCCGGTGGTCGCCGCTACCTGCACATCAACGCCAACGGCGACTGTGACCCCTGCGTCTTCATCCACTACTCTGACTCCAACATCCGCAAGAAGACCCTGCTGGAAGCCCTGTGCTCCCCCCTCTTCCGCGCCTATCACGACGGCCAGCCCTTCAACGACAACATGCTGCGCCCCTGTCCCATGCTGGAGAACCCCGAAAAGCTGCGGGAGATCGTCCACAAGTCCAGCGCCCATCCCAGCGATGTGACCGCCCTGGAGAGCGTAGACGATCTGTGCGCCAAGTGCGACGACTACGCCAAGAACTGGGCCCCCACCGCCGACAAGCTCTGGAGCTGCTCCCACCACTGCGGCACCTGCGGCCAGCAGGCAGCTGCCGGGAAGTAATTCCCCGCAGGGTGGCATGACCTGACAATTGTTTACAATTTGTACGTTGTTATTCCGTCGGAGAAATAGTATACTAACTCTGGTATGAAAACCGGAGGCCCGCGTGGGGTACATCCCCCGGGCCTCCGGTTTTTTGCAAATTTTTTCGGAGATCGGAGGCAGCGTATGCCGTCATCACAACCGCCGGGCGGTCCGTCCCCGCAAGGACTGACCAGCGCCCAAGTCCGCCAGCGAATCCAGGCCGGTCAGGTCAACACCCCGCCGGACTCCCCCACCAAGTCCGTTCGGCGCATCGTTTTTGAAAATCTCTTTTCCTTTTTTAACCTCATCTTTTATGTGATCGCCGGGTTTCTCATCGCCGTGGGCTCCTTTGAGGAATTGGTCTTTCTGCTGGTCGTGGGGGCCAACACTGCCATCGGCATCATCCAGGAGCTTCACTCCAAAAAGAAGCTGGACGAGCTGTCGCTCCTCTCCGCCCCCAAGGCGACCGTCATACGGAACGGGACAGAACAGACCATCCCAACGGCCCAGCTCGTGCAGGACGACCGCATCCTCCTGGCCGCAGGCAACCAAATTTCCGCCGACGCCCAAGTGGTCTCCGGCTCTGTCCAGGTCAATGAATCCCTCATCACCGGAGAATCGGACGAGATCACGAAAGGGCCAGGGAGTGCACTGCTCTCCGGCAGCTTCGTGGTTTCCGGGCGCTGTCAGGCCGTCCTGACCCATGTGGGGGCGGAGTCCTACGCCTCCCAGCTCACCAACGAGGCCAAGAAGTCGAAAAAGAGTCACTTGCCGGGCATGATGCGCTCCCTGAACCGCCTGCTCCTGGCCATCGGCATCCTGATCGTCCCCATCGGCGGGGCCTTGTATTACCGGCAGACCTCCCTGCTGGGCCTGTCTGTCCGGGAGGGCGTGGAGACCACCGCCGCCGCCGTCATCGGCATGATCCCGGAGGGCCTGTACCTGATGGTCAGTCTGGCTCTGGCCGCCAGCGTCCTGCGCCTGGCGACGAAAGGAACGCTGGTGCAGGACCTGAAATGTACGGAGACCCTGGCCCGCGTGGACGTCCTGTGTGTGGACAAGACCGGCACCATCACCCAGCCGGAGATGGCCTACTGCGGCCTGCTCCCCCTGACCACAGAGCTGGAAGAGGCCGAGATCGAAGCGCACCTGTCCGACTTCGTCTCCAACATGGCCCCGGACAACGAGACCATGCAGGCCCTGCAAACGGCCCTCCAACGGGAGGACCCTCGCAAGGCCGTCCAGGTCCTGAGCTTTTCGTCGGAGACGAAATACAGCGCCGTGGCATACAGCCGGGAGGACTGCTACGTCCTGGGTGCCCCGGAGTTTATTTTAGGGGCCTCCGGCTACGTCCCCTACCGCTCCCTGGCCGAAGAGGCCATGGCCGACGGCAGCCGCGTCCTGCTCTTCGCCGCTTGCCTGCCTGGTCCAGAGGGGCGGGGCATCGCCGACGCCCGCCCGCTGGCTTTCGTGCGCCTGAAAAACCCCGTCCGGGAGACGGCGAAGGAGACCTTTGCCTACTTCCACGACCAGGGCGTGACGGTCAAGGTCATCTCCGGGGACAACCCCGTCACCGTCGCCGCCGCCGCAAACGAGGCGGGCATCCAAGGGGCGGACAAATATGTGGACGCCTCCACCCTGGAATCCTACGAGGACATTCAGAACGCCTGTGAAGAATACAACGTCTTTGGCCGGGTGAAGCCCAACCAGAAGAAGCTTCTGGTCCAGGCCCTCCAGGAAAACAAGCACACCGTCGCCATGACCGGTGACGGCGTGAACGACGTTCTGGCGCTGAAAGAGGCCGATTGCAGCGTCGCCATGGCCTCCGGCAGTGAGGTCGCGGCGCAAATTTCGGACCTCGTGCTGATGAACTCGGACTTTGCCTCCATGCCGTCTGTGGTGGCCGAGGGGCGGCGGGTCATCAACAACATCGAGCGGGCCGCGTCCCTGTATCTGGTGAAAAACATCTTTTCCCTGATCCTGGCCATCATCTCGATCACGGCAGCGTTTTCCTATCCCCTCACGCCCTCGCAGCTGACGCTGATGAGTCTCATCTCCATCGGCATCCCCTCGCTGATCCTGGCGCTGGAGCCCAACGAGAGCTTGGTGAGCGGAAAGTTCTTGCAGAACGCCATTTTACGGGCCTTGCCTGCGGCGCTGACGGATCTCTTCATCATCATCTTCGTGCTGCTGTTCCAAAAGGCTTTTGCCATTTCCAACGCGGAGATCTCAACGGTCACGGCGCTGCTGGTGACCATCGTGGGCTTCTTCATGGTCTGGAAGGTCGCAAAGCCCGTGAACCGGCTGCACCTGGGCATGATGGGCGGGCTGATCGCCGGTCTGGTGTTTATTGTGTTGGTCATTCCCGGCGTGTTCTCCCTGTCGCCGCTGTCCTTTGGGAGTCTCTTGATCCTGACGGTGTTCGTGCTGCTCATCCCGTCGGTGATCTGGCTGCTGAACAAGGGGCTGGAAGGCCTGGAATTGTTGTTGGCGAAAGTTGGGCGGCGTGATGCCTGACCTGCGAGAGCGGGCCGCAGGGGTCTGCGGCCCCTACGATGTTTTGGCAATGCGCTCAATCACGATCAAAAAACTGGGTCCCTTGGTGGGACCCAGTTTTTTGGTTCTGTAAAGTTTTAGAGCGAGGAAATTACTGCTCGTCGTCGGAAGCGGCGGCGGCGTTCTCGTACTCTCTGACCAGGCGAGCGGTATCCAGCGCGATGACCAGCTCCTCGTTGGTGGGGATGAGCAGGATCTTGTTGGGGGAGTCATCGGTGGAGATGATGGTTTCCTTGCCGCGGACGTTGTTCTTCTCAGGATCCAGCTTCAGGCCCAGGAACTCCAGACCCTCCATGATCTTGGCACGCAGGGAAGCGGAGTTCTCGCCGACACCGGCGGTGAAGACGACAGCGTCCAGGCCGCCCATAGCAGCGGCGCAGGAGCCGATGCGCTTGGTGACCTTGTAGCAGAAGACATCGATGGCCAGCTGAGCACGCTCGTTGCCCTCGGCAGCAGCGGCCTCCAGGTCACGGAAGTCGGAGGAGACGCCGGAGATACCCAGCATGCCGGACTCCTTGTTCAGGGCGCTCTCGACGCGCTTGCCGGAGTAGCCGCGCTGGTCGACAATGTACTCGGTGATGGCAGCGTCGATGGCACCGGCACGGGTGCCCATGGGCAGGCCGTCCTGGGGGGTGAAGCCCATGGAGGTGTCGATGGACTTACCGAACTTCACGGAGCAGGTGGAAGCGCCGTTGCCCAGGTGGCAGGTGGCGATGCGCAGCTCCTCGATGGGGCGGCCCAGCATGTCAGCGGCACGCTGAGAAACATACTGGTGGGAGGTGCCGTGGAAGCCATAGCGGCGGACCTTATTCTCGGTGTACCAACGGTAAGGCACTGCGTAGATGTAGGCCTTGGGGGGCATGGTCTGGTGGAATGCAGTGTCGAACACGGCGACCATGGGGGTGTTGGGCATGACTTCCTTGCAGGCCTCGATGCCGGTGATGTTGGCGGGGTTGTGCAGGGGGGCCAGGGGGATACACTCGCGGATGCCCTTCATGACAGCGCTGTCGATGATGACGGAGTGGGTGAACTCCTCGCCGCCGTGAACGACACGGTGGCCCACGGCGTCGATCTCGGACATATCTTTGATGACACCGTAGTAGTTGTGGGTCAGGACCTCCATGACCAGCTTGATGGCGGCCTCGTGGTCGGGCATGTAACGGTCTGCGTCGTACACATCACCGCCGGTGGGGGTGTGCTTGATGTGGCCGTCGATGCCGATGCGCTCGCACAGGCCCTTAGCCAGAACGTCTTTGGTATCGGGGTCCAGCAGCTGATACTTCAGGGAAGAGCTGCCTGCGTTGATGACCAGAACTTTCATTGTGTTGTTCCACTCCTTAGTATGATATTTCTCAATGAGACAAAATCTTGCTCAGTTTCCCCGTTCGGGGTAAAATAGCTCATGTATTTTTATCATATCCCATTTTGCCCGAAAGGACAAGCGTTAAATCCCCGAATTTCAAACTTTTTCACCCAGGAGGTTGGGTCATGCCTACAATCGGTATCATCGCAGAGTACAATCCCTTTCACAGCGGCCACCGCCACCACATCCAAACCGTCCGCCGGGCCTTCGGCGCAGACAGCGCCATCGTCTGTGCCATGAGCGGAAACTGGGTCCAGCGGGGCCAGCCTGCCCTGGCGGACAAGTGGACCCGCGCCGCGCTCGCCCTGGCCCAGGGGGTGGACCTGGTGCTGGGGGCGGCGGAAAATGAAGTCGCCATACGCTTTGCTCCGGCCATCCGGGTTGCAGGAGCTGTGTTTGTGGACAATTCCAGCGCCTTCCGTATGGACCCCACCG
>OLRQ01001650.1_pt1 | contig 16137 bp, 18 predicted proteins | sample 1671971 | NCBI WGS metagenome assembly OLRQ01 (sample SAMEA3136631, study PRJEB25190) | human gut metagenome | biome: human gut; feature: human-associated habitat; material: faeces | place: Austria | collected 2013 | reverse complement strand
CAGGTATGGTACTCAATAACATCATAAGATGATGTATTTTGACGTCGATATTAGCTGCTGACAGCACGGAAATATTGGTAGGTTCTACACTGAAAAAAACGATCTCGACTTTGTCGGTCTTTACACCGAAACGAGTAAAGCGTTCAAGACAGATAAGACCCTGAACGCTGTTTTTGTTCTTTGTCATTTAAAATTTCCTCCATAAATACAATTGCTGCGAAGTCAGAAAAAACTTCACAGCGTTAAAAATATAGTCTATGATCGAAGTTTCGTCGACCCGAAGAGAGAGAAACGCAAAGCAGGCGGTCGCAGCAAAGGGCAGGACGTTCCAGAAGTTCACCAGAATCACAACCGACAGAATTATTCCGCCGCAGATTATGATAAAATCCCGAACGCTCCAGAACCACAGCTTTACGTTTGCTCTCAGGTTTTCGGGGTAGATGTAGGTTTTCATTTTTATCAAACCTCCTTTGGGGTATAAAAATACAGCCAAACTTTAGCTTGACTGTATTAGCAGTATCTTAAATATTTCATACCATTAAATTCATAGTCCGGATTCTTATTGAAGAAGATTTTTTCTTTGAAATTATCTTTTTCACAACAGACAATGTTGAAAACGAAAAACTGATAGTACCACTCACCCGTGTCATAATAGGTGTTTCTTTCATTAAAAACAATCCGTCCATATTGATCTTTTCTCAAAACAAAAGCAGTTTTATCAAATCCTCCATAAAAATGAACTTCGTACTGATTATCACCGATCGGTTTCACCCCTATCTTTTTACCAAAGGGAGAACGATTGAATTTTCCATCATACAGCTGACTTTCTGTAAACTGCCGACTTTTTGTACCTCTATTGTGCATCCCGTTAGTATCCTGATAAAAAAAAGCAGAATGAAACAATACATTTTGTTGTATTTCATCAGGATTGATTCTTACAGGATAGAACTTTATGGCATTTCTTGCTTGTGCAAAATTTGCATACCTGACGTTTTTTCTGTATTCAATTTCAATTTGCTGAACAAATAACATAGCGTACACCACTTTTTGTTTTGAAATAATAATGTCATTATATCATACGTTTAACGTAAAATCAAGCTTTTCCCTTGATCATATTCACCGCCTTAGCCCCCATAGAAACAGTATGACTAACACTCATCATATTGACTCTAACGCTGGTATCAAGCCCGTACATCTGAGCTATCCTCGGCACTTCGTTTGCCGACAGGCATATCCCCACCGCAAGCAATGGGTGCTGAGTGTAAGTCAGAAGACCGATATACAATATCGTTGTCTGCAAAAAAGCCGTCAGACAAGTAGCGATGACCTGCTTGCACCAGCTGTAAAAGCCGTCGGTGTAGCCCCTCGGAACTCCGAACATATACAAGCTCCCAACAGCTATCTGGCAAAGCATTATGCCGCCTCGTTTGATGTTTGCAAACACAACTTTCACCGTGCAGTAACCGAATAAGATCATAAAAAAGAGACTGAACAGCGAAACATCTGAAGCAAGAGCAAATATGACAGCAAGTCCGGTGTCCGCCATCGTGTCGCTCGTTCCGGATATGAAGTTTCCAAGCAGCTCAGTTGCAAACGTACCCTGCATATTGACGCAGAACGAATAAAGCCTTTGGGGAACGACTGTCACAAGACTTGCCGCCATAAAGCCTTTCAGTACATTTATGCAGGTGTTCTTGATGTTTGCTTGCCCCGATTCATAAGCGACAGCCGTATCGAACACAGCTACAACAAGCCCGCAGACAAAAAGCATCCACGCAAAACTGCCAAACAATCCGACAAACACCTGTACCCAGGACAAAGCGAAAATATCCGTTGCAGTCTCGTTAATAAATGTGAAGAGTTCCGCTATCAGACCATACACCTTATTGAATATCCATTCAAACATAATATCCCAAATAGCGTCGCTTATCGCATCGGCGGCAGCACCAACTGTGTTGTCCCAGAGCGATGAGATACCGTCGCCTATCCAGTCAATGGCGTCTGAGATCCATTCAAACATCCGCACCACCTCCTGCCTTTGTTATCTCTCCCTTTATCTTGTACAGCGAGCTGCGGCGTCCGCCTTGGATATGATAGCGAGGTATCCGTTCTAACAATCCACGGTTTTCAAGTTCCGTAAAAGCCCGATACACCGTGCTTTTTGAAATGCTCAGATCTTCCGCTATTCTTCTCACAGATGGAAAACATTCGCCGTTTTTGTCGGCACGGTTTGCCAGATAGCAGTAAACGGACACAGCCTTGTGGCTTAGTCCCAAGTCGTAGATCCTTTTTGGAAATATCAATAAACATCACTCCTTTTATGTCTTGACATTGGTCTTTTTCTTTGGCTCTTCCTCAAATTTCACAGGCAGCATATCTTTTTTCTTCTGCGGATATTTGATTTCAATATCACGAATAAGCTCGTCACGCTCCTTGTATGAAACATTTCTTGCGGTCTTGTCGGGAAGTTTGTATTCTTCCTTAAAATTAATACCCCACTTGAAAAACAGTTTTAGCTTGCTTATCATAGGGTGAGTTCCTGTTTTCATAACGATAAACTGTCCTTTAGGCATAGATTTCAGCTCGTCCACAGTCATAAGCGGTCTGCCTATCATCTGGAGCGATTGACTTTTATCTCTGCCGTGTGAAACAGAACCGCTTAATACCGTTTGTTCGCCCAAAGCTTTTGAAAGCACCTCTGCACTCTGACTGTTTGGTGCAAATCCACCGAACACAGTAAGCTGAGTGTTGTCGGTTATTATCTCCATACCCTGTTTGCCATAGTTCTGCTCAAGCTGTGCCAAGGACTGTATTATCGCCACAATGGATATTTTTCTTGAACGTCCTGCGGAGAACATAGATTCAGCGCCCTCTATCTTAGGAAAAGTTCCAAACTCGTCGCAGTAGAACATAACTCTGTTTTTAAGCTTGCCGCCGTTTTCGTCTGCAATGACTAATATCTCACGATATAACTGTTGGATAAGCAGGCTGACCATAAAGTACTTGCTTGTATCTTCTTCGGGAAGAACGATAAAGATAGCAGACTTTTCATTGCAGAACTTCTCAGCGTCTATCGCCGTTCCAAAACACAGCATTTGTTCAAGTTCAGAATCTAGAAAACTGTTGAGCCTTGAAAGTGCAGTCGACATTACCGACAGCATAGACTGGTCAGACGCATTCAGAGCCGCTCCTGCAAGCCATTTTGCTTTGTGTTCGCTTGGAAGTTTGTCCATAAGCTTTGAAAAATACATTTTAGGTTTTGCTTTCGGGTCTGGCTGATACTTAGCAAGTAAGTCCTGAATAAGCTTGAAAACGGAAACGATATGCCGTTCATTTTTATCGCCAAACTCCGCTAAAAGCAGTATGACCGAGGCGAGCAGACCCTCAGCCGCATCGTAGAAAAAAGCGTTTTGTCCGTAGTTGTGGATGTCACCGTCGCCGATATTGATAATTGTTTTTGCTGTGATCTTAGCATATTTCTCAGCCTTTGCTTTCGCTGAAAGATTGTTTTTATCGGACAGATAAATATCCATATACTTGTTTACAAGGTGCAGGATATTGTTTTCGTCTGAGCGTGTAGGGTTACGCAGATCAAGCACAGAAACATTGTAGTCATAATACTTTTTGGCGATAGTTCCGTAGTTTCGTGCAACGTCGCCTTTTGTATCAGTTGAGATAAATGACATTCCCGAAGCACAGGCAAGCTCTATGTTCGGATACAAAAAGTATGCAGTCTTGCCGACACCTGCAGCTCCTATCATCAGCGTATGAACATCTCCGTCATCCACAAGAGCTATGGTTTTCTTCCCTGAACCTCTGCAACCAACAACTGTGCCTTGTACAGTCGGCAGATTCTTACCCTGCCGCCAGAGTTCAGGCTCGAATGGCAGAAGGATAAAAGTTCTCTTTATCTCCGTTTTCGTCGCCCACCTTGCAGTTCCGTGCTGTCCGTTGCCGACCTTTTTCGCCTTAATTCCGTTAAGCGACTTGTTGTCAAGCAGATTTACAACTACTAAAAATGCAACAAAAATCACTGCAAGCACGCCTATTAAAATCATTTGTTTCTCATTCAAAATTTCATCTCCGATCTGTATAAAATATTCTTTCTTTTGTATTTAATACGACAGTTAGTTTGTTTTATTCAAGGTATTGCAGTGTGAGGCAGGGGGTATCGCATCAACCAAATTCCATAAAAGGTTCAGGTTCGGAAACGATGTCCTCAGATTCGATATGTTCTGCCACAGGTTCAGACAGAGTTTTTTCAACAGATAACCTGACAGCACTATCCGCAAGCTGATACAGCAGTTTCGCAGTATTTATACACTGCTCACGGGTACGAGCTGTTTGCCTTAGATCTTTCATTACTGCCGTAACACATTCCTGCAAATTTCTTTGCTTAGCGGCTGCTTTGCCTTTATCTGTGTACGGCTTGTACTCTGCTTTCAGCTTGGCTCTGAGCTTTGCAAACATATCCTTTTCACAGCTTTTATCAATAAAAAACGCCGAGCCTGCAAGTGCATACTCGGCGAGATATTTGTATTGTTCGTTTTTGAAGGCCGCATAGATCTGAGACGTCAGCTTATCCGGACGGCATTTGAGATACTGCAGATTTTCCGCCTGACAATGATATTCTTCCTTATGCTTGTTTGGTACAGCAGGCAAAGCATAAACGCCATTCTTCTCCTTTAGCACCTCGTTCCAATCTTTGTACGGCGGTGCAAGGCGTTTTACGTTTGAATATCCGTTCTCATTTAGGATATCCCTTAGACGGTCAGCAGCCTCGATACCGCCCTCGTCATTATCAACGCAGAGAATGACTTCTGACAGGTTAGAATGGTTCTTTAACGCTGTTAAAACGGCATTTTCATACACACCGTTCATTGCAATGTAGCTGTTTTTCTGCCATTCCTGCGGATAGAGTGTAAGAAAACTCATCATATCAATGGGAGCCTCAAACACGAACAGCTTTTCCGACTTGCCAAAGTGGGAAAAGCTGTAACGGGTATCTGAACCCTCGCAGGTAATGCGGAAAGTTTTCCCGAAAGAATTGGTTGAACGCTTGCTTGCCTGACGTGGAACGCCGTTTTCATCAAGTCCTACAAACACTGCATTGTGGTGCTGTTTGTCCTCATAAAGTGTATGCTGTTTTGCAAAATGGCTGATAATATCTGGAGAAATAAACCGCTGTTTTATGAGGTATGCGAACACTCTGTGCATATTTGAATTGGCTTCGGGAAGCTTGAACTCTTTCGTTTTTTCTTCATGCACAACAGCTTTTGAAGGAGCGTGAGAGAGGGGAGTTATCGTCTGTCCTAACAGTTCCTGAACAGCCGTCTGAAAGTCCATATCATAGAATTCCTGCATGAATTTTATTGCTCCGCCGCCCACTTGATTTTTATGGTCGAACCATTTTGATCCACGGATAGTTATACTGTCGTGCCTGCCGGAGCTGTCACAGTAAATGAGCTTATGCTCTCTGCCAACACGCTCTAATTTCTCACCTCGCATTCTCAGGAATTCTTCGAGGTCTACGCTGTTGGCAAGGATTTTTTGTTCGTCTGTAAATGGGATATATGGCACTTTATCACCGCCTTAATACTTCACATTCTCCGCAAACTTACTCATAAGCTGCGAAAAACTCTGTCTTTCCATCATATCCGAACTGAGAAATGCACCCGATACAACGGTAAGCTTGTTCTCGTTCAGCACAGCGTAGGTTTCCGTGTATCCGAACTGAGTCGCCATACCGTCGGATTTCTGAACAGAGCCGTACCGCTGATACTTACCCTTTGAAACAACACTGCTTGTCATTCGGTAACTCGAAACAAAGTCATCTTCGGTGATACCGTTCATCTGAGCAGCAGTTTGACTAAAGTAATGATCCCCTAAATTTTCAAGGATATATTTCATGTCGTAATCAAGGTTACTCTGACTTAAATCGACACACAGAACATCTATCATACCGCCGCCGTTTGAGCCTTTCAAAGTAATTTTATTCACACCGTTGGAGTTATCAATTTCGTTCTCAAAGGAACTGCCTTTCATTGCTTCTGTTACCAATGCGCTTGTATCTGCAAAGCATATATTTGAATCGAAAAACTCCGCAATAAAGGTATCATATTTTACCTGTTCTTCATCGACGGTACTTTCAGCCTCCGAAGAGGCAGCCGCACTTACTGTCGGAGCGGCTGTTGTGACCGTTGTCTGCTCGGCTTTGAAGGGTGGCGAGATATTTCCGCAGCCTGTAAGGATCACCGCAGACAGTGCGGCGAGTATAAGAATATTCTTCATTTGTCATACCTCCTTACACAATAGACCATATATACAGCGGAGCGGTAAGGGTGAATATGAGGCAGGCGAAGATTATCGCAACAGGAGTCCATTCTATCTGTCCGTGCTTGCGGTAGTCCATATACATCGCACCTATCTTCACAAACAGCAATACCGCAAGGATAACATCAAGGCACGGAAAAACAACATTGTTCACTACCGACACTATTTGCGATCTGGCTGTGTTCCAAGTGCTTGTCACCGCACCTGCAACATCGCCCGAAGCGTAGGCGGTGGTCGTAAGCATTGCGGCAAAGCAAAAAGCCCCTGCAAATGCCGCAGCCATTCTCTTTGTTTTGGCTCTTCTCATTACACATCATTCCTTTCATTATTCTTTCTGCTTGCAAATATTAAGGACAAAAGCATTACAGAGCCGATCATAAGATAGATACATATGCCATTGTCTGATGACACACCTGTGTGGGGGTTGTCTGTTGTGACTGTGCGAGGCGTGTTAGGCAAGCTTGGCTTAGCCTCGTCCACCATTATGACTATGGGCGTGCCATCTTCAGCAATCACTGCCGCATCTGCATTTTCTACGGTAACATTGCCGTAAACATCAACGTTGAACTTAATGTCTGTCGCAATAACATATCCGTCAGGTGCGGCAATTTCTTTAAGCACATATTCACCTGCACCAAGCTTTGAAACGATGTGATTTGTGCCGTCTGAAGTCCACTTATCAACTGTCTCACCGTCAGCATTTTCAAGCACCATTTCAGCACCCACAAGTTCGTTTCCGTACACATCACGTTTGGAGATCTCAACAGTAATAGGTTTGTTTTCCGCAGTTATCTCAATAACTTCCCCGTCCTCTGCAATGCTGACAGCATATTCCTTGTCACTAAGAATATACCCCCTTGGACTTTCTATCTCACGAACGATATACTGTCCGAAAGGAACATCTGTAAACTCAAAACAGCCATTCTCATCTGAGGCGGCAGTCATTATTGCAGTATCTCTGCTGAACTTCACACAGTCGGCAGTAAACAGACCGAACACAGCATTTTCAAGAGGTTCGCTCTTGTCATCTACCTTGTGACCCTCTATCCTGCCACGCTTGAGAAGATTTACGAATTGTCCGCAGTCAATATCCACATTCCGGATGTCCTGACCCATATATTCGAAATTCACAAGATACTTTTCACCGTTAAGAACATAGTGTTCATCGGTTGCAATTTCCTGAACATAATACCTGCCAAAAGGTATCTGTACATCAAATTTTGCGGTCATATTCTCATCAAGTGAAACTTCTGAAATCAGTCCGTCCGCAGGAATAACAGAACCGTCAGCGGCAGTAATATCTTCTGCGGCGAATAGTCCGAAACGAACGCTTGTATAGTAGTCATTGCCGTAGATACCGAACAGTTCATCATTTTCCATAACCTTAGAAAGCGAGATCTTCACGCCCTGATACTCATTTTCAAAAGCTGTATTCACAGTATCTCTCACCTCAAATTCCTGCCCTGCATATGTCAGCTCAACATCTTTAGGCTCATTGTTCAGCACATAACCGCCGGGAGCCTTTATCTCTCTGATCTCATACTTGCCGAGATAAAGCGGCTCAGTTTCAGCATAGCCGTTTTCGTCTGTCGTGATCTCTGAAACAACATCTCCTGCATAAGCTCTTGTTGTTCCGTCGAGCGTAACAATATCCTCTACAGCGATCACCTGAAATACTGCACCGGAAAGATTTCCGCTTGCAAACACGGGAGTGTAAGTTGTTGGATTCACGATCATTTCACCGTTTTCATCTGTGTAAGCGGAGGACGCCATTGTCACGCTTGTGAAAATATCGCCTGTTTTCTGAACGCTGATCCTGCCTTTCTGAGCGGTGTTTTCTTTGCGGACTTTAATAACCGTCAGGGCATTTTCTTTCTCTGCGTTATCAGCAGAAACTGTGAAAGACACGGGCGTACTGTCAAGTGCATAGCCATAGGGAGCCTGAACCTCAACAAGCGAATATTCACCGTAGGGAAGAACTTCGGGAGTGATCAGATAGCCCTCGCTGTTTGTGTAGAAAGTGTCGATCGTGGTTGGCGTCGGGTAGCTGAAAGTCATAGAAATCTTCTGACCGTTTGAATCATAGATCTCAAAGCCAGCACCCTCGTAAGGAATTGTTTTTCCCGTTTCGGAATCCACCTTTACAATCTTGATATAGCTTTCAAACTTTGCATTGTTAATGAGATAGCGATAGGTCTGTCCGTTCTTGCTGATATTCACATCAAAATCAGCAATAAACTCAGTACCTTCCCAGCCGACTGTCTGATGCACAGTGTAAACGCCGTATGGCATATCCTTGGTCTGTGCAAATCCGTTTTCATCGCACGTCAGGTAATCACGTTCACTCTCAGCAGCATTCTCATAGCTGCTGGCCGATTTCAGATACACTTCAAATTCTGCCCCAACTTCTGGAGTTTCTATCTGAGTAGAGCCGTCATCGGAATGCTTGATCATTGCGATATTTCCCTTGATAACGTCCTCAGTCACTGTCATAGAAAGTGGGTTATGCTCAATGAAATAATTCTCAGCTTCTGCACCCACTGAATAAACTGTTTCGTCAAGGAGATAGCCTTCACTTGGCGAAATTTCCTGAACAGTGTAGTTTCCGCATACATAATCTTTTGTCTTGAAATATCCGTTTTCATCGGTCGTATAGGTATCGGCAAGCTCGCCGTCCTTGTACAGTCCGTAAACTGCTCCTGCAAGTGTTCCGTTGCCCTGTTCTGATGCTGTTTCAGAATCCTGCTTTGTTACCTCAACTGTAAACTTTTTGAGGATATTTTTGAATGTCTTAGTTGTGGTTGCGTCAGCAGTAAGAGTTGCTGTCTGATCGGAAGGAACAACGTACTTTACGGGTACGTTCTTTTCTGAAATGGTGTAGGTGATTTTTTCGTTATTACTGTCATAAACAGGAATATCAGAAAGAATTGCAACACCGTCCGAACCTGTCTTAATCGTGTAGGTCTTACCGTTGCCCGTAATAGTGAACTCTCTATCATCGTTCTGATTATCCTCAGAGTGCTTGTTTATCTTTATCGAGCCCGTTTTAAGTTGATTGTTGAACTTCACATTCACAGTCAGATCAACATCTCCGCTTGTCAGCGTAACATTCTGAGCCTTAGGAACTTCGTATCTTGTATTTACATTGATCTCGGATACGGTGTAGGTGATCAATTTGCCCGTAGATGTGTTGTATACCTTTAATCCGCTAAATTCGGCAACGCCGTTTGCATTGGTTTTCTTGGTGTAACTGCTGCCGTCGTTTCCTGTGACCTTGAACTCTCTGCCGCTTACGATCCCGTCATCGGCGGTCTTATTGACCTTAATTTTGCCTCTCGTAAAATCTTCGGTCACAAATATATTTTCGTCAGCCTTTAATGCGAACACTTCTTCAGAGATACTGTAACCTGTCGGTGCGGAGATCTCCTTAACGTAATACTGCTTTTCAGGTAACTGAACGGAACCTGTTCCGTCCTTGCCGATAGTGATCTCGCCGACCTTGTTTTTACAAGCCTTATCGGTATATACTCCGTATTTTGCAACCGTGCCGTCTACCTTGCTTGTGCCTGAAATCTTAACCGTTCTGTCTGAAGCAAGAACCTTAGTTATTTCAAATTTTACATCATTTTTTGTTATCCTGAACGCCGACATATTCATAGCGGTAGCAGTCTTACCGTCAGTTTTGTTGTTGATAACAACGCCCTCCGAACCGCTGGATTCTATTCTCCAATGCTTTCCGCCTGCACCTTTTCCATCGCCAACTGTCTTTGAGTTTATGAATTTTTCCGAAACACCAATAGATCTCAGATAGCTTATTACATCATTTCTTGAATCAAATTCGCCCATATATATCCAAGCGTGATCCTCACCACCCGGATTCTGAGCGACCACCACAGAACCTGCTGTAATAACCGAACCATCAGCACACTCCCAATACGGGCGGTCCGTTGTCTTGATGTTTTTCTTTTCGACTTCGACCTTTGAAGTCTTTCCGTCGTAAGTTATGGTGCAGTTATCATTGACTGTAAGCCAATGATCTGTATCAACAGGCACAGGGTTGTTCCAACTGAACCCCGATGTTTTGTATCCAAGCTGAGTAAGAGTATAGTACACAAGACCCGAACAGTCAATGCCGAGATTATTTATCGTTTCAACAGAAAGCGGAGTGTACTGACCCTGATCATACGCATACCAGTAGCCCTTGTTTCCATAGGTATACGGTGTACCCAGCAAGGTCGCCGCCTTTGCGATCACCGTATCCGCTGACGGGAATGCCGGGTTTTCCATAGGTGTGCTTGCGGCACTTGCTGTGATTGCTCCGCTCATAGATGAACCGAACATAGAAAAAGCACAGAGTCCTGCCATGAACCCTGCGCTGAGTTTCTTTAATATTTTCGATTTTTTGAACATAAAGTGCATTTCTCCTTTTCATTTTTGCAAAGAAAAAGAGCCGGATTTCGGCTCTTTCGTTTGCACATCTTAATATATTTCATCATATCTTTGGTTGCTTATCAAATCCGCCACTGATACATATGATTCATCAATATCTATTATTTCGCTGAATCCGCAGTCGTTATTCAGCAGAAATCCTTGTCCCTGCGTATCAAGAACAAACCATGTTCCGTTTACCTTAACAACATTTGCTACATGACCATACAGTTTTGACGGCATCCATGTAAGATAGCATTCCAGGTCTGTACCTTTGCACAAATAGTAGGTCTGCCACGAATAATTCACACAAGTTCCCGAACCGTTTTCAGTCATCCAGTTGTATACCGCCTCTGCCTTGCTGTAATCAGAGCCGTTATGAGATAAGCTTCTGCCGATATCCATATATCGTTCTTCCTCAGTAGGCACCGGCAAGGGTGGTTGAGTCTGCGGAACTGTTGTAGTCTGCGGCTTTGTCGTTGTGTCAGGCGGATTTGTTACCGCAGGCTTTGCAGTTGTAGTCGGAGGCGTCGGATCGTTATTCTGTTCCGCTCCGTTATTGCTCCGGTTATTATCGGACGGCGAGTTATCGGGCTGCGGATCATTCTGCACAGGCTGATGGTTATTTTCCTGACCGTTATTATTCTGTGCAGAATTGTTCTGTCCCTGACTGGAATTTCCCGAATAACCTGATGGATCTGATTTCTTGGTCGTAGTTACTGTGATATTTGTCGGTTTTGAAGTCTCGGATACCGTCTGCGAACTTGTTTTAAAAGTAGTAGTTGTGGCTTCGCTTGTATCCTTTTCTTCCTTTGCAGATGTTACTGCGGAAACTGTGACCGCAGTCGTAGTTTGGCTCACTGCCGAAGTGTCGACGCTTACTGATCTTTCGGCAGTTTCCGCTGCATTTCCGCAGGCTGATAAAAACACCGCACAGAGTATCAAAATTAATATCGCTCTTTTCATTTCATCACGCTCCTTGTCAAGCAATATATCATATATCCGCCCACAAATCTATACTTTTTGCAAAAGTTCTACCTTTGTTACAAGATACACAGCAAATGCTTTAGCAAACTACATACTTAGCTCCGGTTCAGGTTCATCTTCAGGCTCCGACATTTCCTCATCGGGAGTGTTCTCCACCTCGATATCCGTCTGCTGAACCTGCTGCAGCTTGAGATCATAAGCATTGAGCACAGCCTGATTTACGGCAGTTCTCGCCGACTTGGTTATGGCGTGGAAGGTGTCGCTGTACTGCTTGTTGCCGTCCTTATCGGTGTATGAGGTGGAGGGCATATTGACAAATCTGCCCTTTTCGGTCTCAATGGCCCTAAGTCCGTGAACGGCGAACATACCGTCCATTGTTACGCTGGCATATGCCTTGATTGCTGAATCCTCTTTGTTTACCATTCTGTTGATAGATGCGTGTATTCTCATAGTTTCATTCTCCTTTACATTGTCTGTTCGATTTCCGGTTCTTCTTCATATTCTTCAAGCGGTTGGATCACTTCAGGCCTTGTTTCTCTCACAGCAACCAGCCCGATTCCAGGCAGATCTACTATGATATGATCAAACTGCTGTTTGTACTTTTCTATCTGTTCATCGGTAAGTGAACAGCTGTCCCATTCGCCGTATTCGTTACGATAATTGCCTGAAATATAGAAAGTGCCGTGAACAAGAGTATTTCCAACTATCCTGTTAGGCTTTGAACCGTTCAGCAGAAACTCATCATTGCACCAGCAAATAGCATCCTGCTTTGGTTCAAAATATATTGGCTCGATGCTGCCGCCCACAACTTCCTGCATGGCATGGATATCATCTTCAATATCCTTTACATATGGTTCTTTCAGAGGTTCAAACACAAGTATCCTCATTCTTTTGCCTCACTTTCACAATACTCTTTCAGCGGACACTCGCCGCAGTCATCAAACATTGCACAGGTACGCTGTATCTCCTCTTCGGATATCCCACAGTCAAAATGCTGCTTTTTCTGTTCGTCTTGCCATACGATAAGTGAAACACCGCTGCTGTCACGTTCGACCTCCACCGTTACAGCATTTCCGTGCCTGTCATAAAGCCCAGAAAATTCTGTTTTGCCTTTTGCCGTTAAAACCTGTGCCAATATTATCTTCTTCATAAAAACCTCCTAATCAAAAAGCGAAAGCTGTTTGATAGCTTTCGCACGTTCGCTTGTGTCATAATTTGATATGAGCAGCTCTGCATACTGACAGCCGCCGTCATACCGCTGTGCCAAATTGTTCAGCCTACTTATCTCTTCAATGTGAATGTTTGGTTTATGCCATATCTCACGGATCTCAGGGCAATCGTTATACGAAACCAAAAATCTGCCTTTGATGTCAAGCAGAGCGTCACGCAGTCTGATATGGTCTTTTGCAGTAAAACCTACGTCCTTGTAGTAATTTTCAGTCGCAAAATACGGCGGATCACAGTAAAAAAAGCTGACGGGTCTGTCATACTGCCTGATAAGCCTTTCAAAATCCTTGTTCTCAACAACTACTTTCTGTAATCTTCTTGCGGCAAGGTCGATCATAGGGAAGTCCGACCATATCGAATGCGGCTGACTTCCAAAGCTGTCAAGACCGCTTGCATAGCTGTAACGTATAAGCTGATAAAACTTAGCCGCCCTGTCAACGTCATAAAGTCTTGGCAAAATGCCACGCTTATGAAGTAGGGCTAAATACTCAAAATCTTCTCTTGAATCAAGCACATACCTAAGCTTGTATTTCAGCTTTGCAGGCTTATCACGAACGCAGCGGTACAAATTTGCAAGATTTGAATTAAAGTCATTGTACACCTCAAAATCTGCACCGGGCGGCTTGTGAAACAGCACCCAGCCTGCGCCGCCGAAAACCTCTATATACCTTTCATAGTAAGGTGGAAATCTTGCAAGAACCTCGTCACGAAGATTCTTCTTTCCCCCTACCCATGACATAAAACTGTTCATGTTTTTCCTTTCTGCCGTAGAACCAATGACAGAAAGAAAGTCGCTTTGCTAAAAACAGAAATCTTCTGTCATTGGCAAAACGACCCTAGTTGTTATTTAATTGTGCTTACCTCACCCTTTGATCATAGGGTTTACATAGCTGAATATGATGCGTTTCTGTTCAAGGTAGCCGTCAACCTTGTTTACTTCGTTACACAGCTCCTTGTATTGACGGTCAGAAAGTACGGGCTTTGTGGCTCTCAGCATTGCGGGGATACACCCAAGTGTCAAACTGAAATCAGCTTTTGGTTTAATTCTTTTCTCCACGAACATATGCCTCCCTAAGCTCTTTATTCAGTCTTCCGACCTCCTGCTTTGCAGCATAGAGCATTGCACAGTCAGCACCGATGACAAGCCCTGCGATAGCTCCGATAAGCATTCCAATGAACAAATACGTCATTTACATCATCTCCATTTCCATATCCTCATCTTCTGTCTGTTCATCATCGATAGAAGTGATCTCAACATACTCGCCGATAACATTCAAGGCCTCATAGTAACTGCCCGAAGAAGTTATTCTGCTGCACATTTCCTTTGCCTCATCATACATTCCATTCCTTTTCAGCGTTTTTGAGGCTATGCCCATAAGATTGAATATATTTCCGTCCTGACCTATCAGCGGACATTTTGGCTTTTTGGACATCACGACATCTCCTTTCCGTAATATTTTCTCAGCAGACCTATGATAAAAAGCTGACCCTTTCCCGTAACAAATGTCTGCCGATAAGTCTTTTTCATACCCTCGACCTCGAACACCGACTCTTTTACAACAAAATATCTGCGGTCAATATATCTCTGATACGGCAGATTGTTTGACATAAGCACTCCCATTTCTTTCAGCCAGCGAAACAGTCTTGTTCTGCCGATATTGAAATTTTCATCAGCCGCAAGCTTTGCCATAGCATTCATATCTATGAGATCCTCGCTGTTGGCAACGTGCAAAGCGAAATCCACGAAAGGCTTATCATTTCTGATCCGTTCATTCAATTTGCTGATAAACGTCATTTGCAGACGGAAGAGATTTTTGTACGGTTCGTCGAGGAAGGGCAGGTAGTTTTCAATAAACATTTCTTCGTTTGTAACATAACCGCCTGTTCTGCGTATAGTCGGGAGTATCTCTGATGTTACCCAGTGCTTAAACTCTTTTGCCCTTGGCATCTTGCTTGAAAGTATTAGGCTGTATAGTCCGCTTTCATTGATTATTGTCGGATGCTGCACTCTGCCCATGGGGTCACGAATTGTTACCCCATCGCCTTGATACTTATCTTCCTCATCAACGTGATCAGATAATGCCTTTTTCGTATTTCTGTACTCCAAAATCTTGGCAACATCCTTTCCTACAAACCAAGGCTCGCCGTCCTTTATGATCGTTCTTACTTTGCCGAACTCTCCATTCTCAAATATTTTTATCTTCTGTTCCATTTCCATTCTCCTTGTCGATCTCTGAAATATACTTTCCAATAGCCTCGATAACATTTGTAGTCACGGCATTTCCTGCTTGCTTGTACAGCTGTGCATCGGACATTCCTGTGGCTTTGACCTTGTTGAACTGCTCATCGGTAAAGCCCTGCAGTCTCCAACACTCCAAAGGCATAAGCTTTCGTATATATCCGCAGTAAACAACGCCGTGTCTGTCCGTTACCGTAATTGTAAACATAGGCTCGTCGGGAAGCTTGAATCTTCGTCCCTGCTGTCTTACTGCTTCCTTTGCAGGAGTAAGCACAGCTATGGGTTCGGTAACAAGTATCACTCCCGACTTTTCGCCTTTATGATGACCTATGCCGCTGTCCTGTCTTGAGGTTATACATCTTGCAAGCTCAGTCACTTTCGGCTCAGGATTCATATCTATACACATTGCGTAATATCCCTGATTACAGCTTGTTGTGAGAGTATGTGCTATCTCCTTTCCCACTCTCCCTCGCCTTGAATTCATATCGGGATAGGCAAGATCTATGCTGTCGCCCGGCAAGGCAATCTGATAGCCTGTTTTGGTTTTGACCTTTATAGGCAGTCCTAAAATTTCATAAAGACCTGTTTTTCCGCCGAAACCTCCTGCCTGGCTTGTAAGCGTTATGCTCAGTCCCTCAACGGAGTAGACTCGGTTTCCTTCCTTTCCGGGAATTCTTTGGACAAGAGTTTTTGGATTTGCGTCTGTGAAAGACAATACTTTTCCGGCACACTTTTCTCTATGAAATCCGACAATGAACACTCTTTTTCTTGACTGGGCAACTCCAAAATTTGCGCTGTTAAGCACTTCCCATACGACATCGTACCCCAATTCATCCAACGTACCGAGGATGGTCGCAAACGTCCTGCCCCCGTTATGCGATAGGAGACCGGGTACGTTTTCAAGGAGCAGATACTTAGGTTTT
>OLRQ01001648.1_pt1 | contig 16143 bp, 29 predicted proteins | sample 1671971 | NCBI WGS metagenome assembly OLRQ01 (sample SAMEA3136631, study PRJEB25190) | human gut metagenome | biome: human gut; feature: human-associated habitat; material: faeces | place: Austria | collected 2013 | reverse complement strand
TAACTCAGCGATCTTATCAATGTACAGCTGACGCTCTACATCGTCCGTCGCCTTCTGCATATAGGTCATCAATTTACCAACTTCCTTGGAGAACTGAGCTTCTTCTTTCTCAATCTTTTGTTTCTGCCGCTCAATCTCCCGGCGAACTTTTTCTTCCTCCACCATCTGCTCGCGGATAGCCTTGCGCTGCTCCCGTTCCTCTTCCTGCTTGACCGCATAGGCATAGACAAGGCTCAGCTCTTCGAGCTTACTGGACAGATAGGCTGCCGTGATCTGCACCCCATCAATGGCAAAAATTTTATTGATGGCATCAAAAGCACGCTGAATTTTTCCTCTGGAAGTATCGACGTTCTTGACTGTGACTTTTTCGATGATGGCACTGCACTCAGCGTTGAAACAGCGGAGGATCTGTTTCTCCTGGCTATTGATGAATTTCTTTGATTCATTGCTGCTGATCGTAAGGGCCTTGCCAGTCTTCAGCATCTCTGTCTGCTGGTTCTGCAACAGGGCCAGCTTATTTTTGACCTCATCGGACTTCAGACTTTCATAGGCTTCAATCGAGACGGCCTGAATCTTATCTTCCAGAGTAAGCGCTTTCAGCTCATTTTGCAGGTTGCTCTTCTCCGCACGGAGCTGAGCGATAGACTGTCTGATGGTGTTGATCCTTTTCTCAGCGTCCGAAACAAGCGTGTCTGCACCTACCTGCTTTTCTCTGTAATAAGCATCTGCCTCATCTCTCTTCATCTGACAGTAGTTCTCAACGTCCGTAGCCTGACCCATAGATTCCGTGAGCGCTTTCAATTTCTTCTTGAGCTTGGAATTCTTTACGAGCAGAACAATTACAATGATAAAAAGAATGCCCCCAAATACTTCTACCATGATTTTTCCTCTTTTCTCTTTATATTTTGCAGGGGAATGGTGGCTATATTGTCCTCTATCACCAGCCTTTTCCAGTGAAAATTTCTTTATTTTAACGCACTGATAAAGTGCGTTGCCTTTCCTAGAATCCGCACGGTATTCATCTCTTCACCCCAGAACACCAGCGGTTTATACATCGGGTTCTCCGGCTCCAAAACAATGTGGTCATCAAAGATCTTCACCCTTTTCAATGTAGCCTCTTCCGAATCAATCAAAACCGCAGCGATCTCGCCGTTCTCCACCTCTGGCTGCTCCCGGATGCAGACAATATCGCCGTCAAATATCCTAGCGTTTATCATGCTGTCGCCCCGGCAGACCAACGTGAAATCGCATTTAACATACTCAGGCACGTTATCATAACCCTCAATATTCTGCTGGGCCAGCAACGGATCACCGCAGGCGATCATACCGATTCGAGGAATCTGCTGCATCGTGGGCATGGGTTGGACGTTAGCAGGGCGGTGGGGTGTAGAATTTTGCTCGTCCCATCCCATAATATAAGCTGGGGTTGTTTCCAAAGCATCTGCTATGGCTTTGATTTTGGACTGCGTCAGGTTTCTTTGGTCAAGTTCAATCTTATTTATAGAAGAACGAGATTTATAACCAAGTCTTTTTCCAAGTTCATCTTGGGATAGACCTAATTCCTCACGCCGATTACGGATTCTTTTTCCTATTGTGGACACATGAGAACCCCCTTTCAATTATCGAGTATATGGTATTGTCGGCGGCTTGTCAACATTTTTTTAGTTTTTTGAAAAATTATGTTGACAAGATGCCGACGCAGTGCTATTATCTGATTGTAGGCTAAATGTCTACTTCCGAAGAAACGAAAGGAGGAGTAATTTTGTGACTGACACTGAGTTGCTGCGCGAAAAAATTGAAAATTCCGGTTATAAACTCCAGTTCATCGCCAAAAGTCTTGGTCTTACATACCAAGGTCTGCTGAACAAAATCAATAATCGGAGTGAATTTCGGGCAAGTGAAATTCAGGCACTGTACGATTTACTTGGCCTAACTGAAAAAGAGCGAGTAGCTATTTTTTTCGCTCATTGAGTAGGCTAAAAGTCTACAAATAAGTGCTAATTCAGCGAGAGGAGGTGAGAAGGTGGCACAGACGCTCGAAATCCGAACGAAAAAAGACACCGTGCATCTCGTCCTGGATGGGTGCGAGATTCACGATGTCTTGAGCTACCAGTTGGAAGAAAGCCCTGATCAGTTGCCTGTTTTGACTGTCAGGGTGGCGATCACAGGAGGTGTTGCAGCGAGTCGGTAATTGCAGACGACGCAAGCTGTTTCCCGATCTCTGCGAGTGCACTTAAGGAAGAAACGCCGACGTTTTTGGCAATGCTCTTCGTTTTTTCCCAGAGTGTATCTTTGCGGATCGTATTCAGAAACTCATGTCCAGAATATGTCAAGTCAGAAACTCTGGCTATAGCTTCCGGCTGTTTAAGGGAACGGAAAGTCAGAGCTTTTATGTAACCTGCTTCTAAGAGCTTTTGGCAAGTATATTGAACATCATCTTCTGGATAGCCGTGCAACTCTGGCTTGCTTAGAAAGTCAGTGAAGTTACACACTTCTCCGTACTCAAAGTTTTCAATGGCCAAGAGAACGGAACGGACGCAATCAATATTCAACTTCATAGAAAATCACCCCCTTTCTGTGGTTAGTATATCACCTTGTGAAAGGAGGTGGCAAGGAGGTGAGAACGCTGGAGAACGAACTGGCCGAGATCAAAGAAAAACTGGCAGCCATTGAATCACTACTTCAACGACTGCCAGAGATCCAGGCGGCTGTCTTTCTGCAAATGCAGGACGAATATGAGATGGCCAAGGCGCAGGGGAGAAGGGCGCAGGATTTATGGGCTGTGCCTACTCCGAAGCAGAGATAAAACCGATACGTCGCCGCGGCACGGTCAAGTCCGGCCTTGGAACAGAAAGTAAGAGAATATTCAACTGTGAAATGTGCTGAATGAGCTGTGCTTCATTTCCATCAACTTTTCCATAGAAGTACAGCATATCAGGGTTTTGAAAACTGATGTCATGAACTGCCAATTTTATCGACGCCCCAAGCGATGTCAAACAAATGGCAATTTCCTGACTGCTATCCAGTTGAGCTTCAAATTCTTGAATCTGTTCTTTCAGCTTTTCGTATTTCCATTCCGCTAGGTATGGATCAGATATGTTCAGCCAGGGAGACAGGTTCGATTGCAAGGAACGGTTGTGTCTATCAATACTTTCCTGAAAAGTCATAATATCACCCCCTTTCCTACTTAGTGTACCACGGCAGGAGAGGGGGCAGCAAGGGGGTGAGAAGAATCCACCATCAGCATAAAAACGAACCCTCCGATGAAGCAGAGCTTCGCTGGAGGGTGAAGCGCCTGGAGCGGCACCACTTATTCCTGAATATCGCTGTCGCTCTGCTGGCTATCGAGAATCTCCGGTCGGTCCTCTTGGATAGACGAATCGTCTATGTGCTCCAACTCATCACGGAAAATCTCGACTTCCTCTGTCAGCAGATTTACAGTATCGCTGATAGTATCCAGCGTATGCTGTAATTCTCTATCTTTTTCAAGAATCTCCTCTTGTTGAGTCATAATGACCTCGTTCTGAGCTGCAATTCGATCCAGCTGATCGTTTGGAAGAGCTGAAATGATTGTGCAGTATATTGTAACAAGAATGGAAATCCACGTAGAAACTAGAGAAATTATGTCCCATTTGGAAGGCCCATTTTTGTCATCGACTTCTGTCCGATGTGCAATTCTGGTCGGCGTAATTGTAGTAGAAAGCAAATCATCCAATGTCTCAGAATCGATATACGGAGTGGATACTTCAACTGCGTTGGAAAAGGCTTGCTTTATGGACTCTGACAACTGTAGATAGGATGCCTCATAGTTTCTTTGCGCTTCAAGCAATGTAAGAACACTAGATTCTTTGAGGAGGTCTAATGCATGTTGGATCTTCAAAAGCGCTACATTTTGAGTTTGGGCGAAAATTTGGGAGAAGTAGTTTATAGATTGCTCCACGGTCTTGAGGGCTAAGGCTGACGATTGTATCGCTTCCAAATAAGCGGGTGTTCTCATCACTTGGCTATACAATTTATTGTATTTATCCATTGCAGAATACAGAGAATCAAACTTCAAATCAATCAACTCCTTTGCGTCATGTATGGATGACAGAGGTTTATAGGGAGGTGGTAATACCCAATGGGCGTAGCAGAAAACATCCGCCGGATCATCAAGGAAAAAGGCTTGGTGCAGAAGGCAGTGGCAGCTAGGGCAGGATTCTCAGCAACGCAGTTCGTTGCCATGATGCACGGTCGTAAGACCATCAAAGCTGACTATATTCCTCGCATCGCGGAAGCGATCGGTGTCTCCGCCGGAGAACTGTTCGAGGATAATTAAAAAGCAGCCGGTGCGTCAACACCAGCTGCCGACCCCTCAGAGGACAGGGTGGCACCTTCCTTGAGGGTATATGTACGGATGCCACTCACTTGGACTTCCGATTGGATAACACAGAAGCCGCAAGAGATTTTGTCGCTTTGCTGGTAGAGGACTTGGAGAGAGCTTTACCAGCGGCCGAAGCGACCTTTGCAGAAGTCCGCACGCTGTTTCTTTTGGCCATTTTGTTCACCTCCTTTCGGTTGGAATTGCAGGGAGGCGGGGCAGATGGCGGGGGCGTAAGGGGTAAAACCCTTACAAATTTAGTTTAGTGTATACAGTTAAAAAAGTCAACGCAAAAACGTTGAATTATTGCACAAAAACAGTAAATAGAGACGAAGGAGATGAAAAAATGGAAGTTGACGTCATGCTGAAGTTTGGCCATGAGGACATCAAACGTTTCCTGGAACATCTTATCGAGACGACTCAGAGCCAGCAGAAGCCTAAGAGCACAGGCTCCAGTCTGGATGAGTTCATTTCCGAGCTTGAAAAGAAGCTCAACGAAATGGCAGGCAACGAGGAGGCCGCGAAGCCATGAAACCCATCGCTTTTTTCTGGTTTGGCTGGGCGGTTGGACTGCTCAGCGCGTGGGCTGGCTTTTTCGTGGTCAACCACATCCTGTAAGAAGGGCAACACATAACGGACAAACCACAGAGCATACGCCTTCAGAAGGAGGGATCGTCTATGAAGAAAAGTGAGATCATCGTCCATATCCACCGGCCTGTGCTGACTGAGGAAGAGCGGGCGCGGCGGATGGAGTGCATCCGGTACGCAGCGGTGCAGGTTCTGCTGGACGCCAGGCGGGCCGACCAGGAACGGGCGCAGAAGAAGCGCCTGGAACAGCAGGCGGACGGACAGCCCGAACCGCTGGCCGACCAGCACTAAGCAGTACATCGGCTTGGGCGCCGCCCGGTTTCATTGAAACGAGCCGGGCGGTATTCCCTGGCCTTGGAACGAAACGAAAGAGGGGATGATGATATGGCACTGACCTGCATCAGCCAAGGCCGCGAGTGTGACGGCTGCGGGAACTGTGAGACACAGGCTGAGATCGTGGGCATCTGCGAAAGCTGCCGGGAAGAAATTCGGGCAGACGAGACGTACTACGACATCGACGGCGATCTGCTCCATGAGGAGTGTCTGCTCGACTGGGCCTGGAAGTACAGACGGGAGGCATGAGGATGCAGACCATCGTGAGTGAAGCCCAGTGGCACGCAGAGCGGGCCAAGGGCATCGGCGGCAGTGAAGCTGCTGCCATCGTCGGCCTGTCCCCCTGGTGCTCCAACGTGGAGCTGTGGCAGCGCAAGACCGGCCGAAAAGCGGCCCCGGACATCAGCGACAACGCCGCTGTCCGCTACGGCCACGACGCCGAGCCGCTGATCCGAAAACTATTTGCTCTGGATTACGCGGACAAGTACGCCGTGAGCTATGGCGGGGCATTTGATATGGTCCGCCACCCCAAGCACCCCTTTATTTTCGCCACCCTGGACGGGCGTCTGACTGAGGTCAAGACCGGCAAAAAGGGCATCCTGGAGATCAAGACCACCAGCATTTTGAGATCTATGCAGAAAGAAAAATGGTGGAAGGACGGCAAGCCTACTATCCCGGATCAGTATTACTGCCAGGTCCTCTGGCAGATGATCGCCAGCGGGTTTGACTTCGCCGTCTTGCACGCCCAATTCCGGTATGAGTACGGAGAAGAGCCGCGCTTCGAGCGCCGGACCTACACTATTGAGCGCGAGGACGTGGCCGACGACCTGGCCTATCTGGAAGCCGCCGGGGTGAAATTTTGGACTGAGAACGTCATGGGAGGTAGGGAACCTGACCTGATCCTCCCGGAGATATAGAAAGCGAGGTACCCATGAACATGGAAGAGATCAACGCCGTGCTGGGCATCGACACGAACGCCGTCACCAGAGACATGCTGATCGTGCGGGCCGTAGAGTTCTGCGGCGAAATGGCCGACTGTTACGAGCCGGATACCCTGGAACATACGGCATTCGTGGCCCTGCGATACGCCCTGTATCGCGTTCTGGTCAATGGGGGTAACTGCGATGCAGATTGAGATCTACACCCCTACCCATGGCCAGCCGCTGCCGCCGGTCGAGTGGAACTATGAGGCGGTCAAGCAGTGGATCTCTGACGGCCTGGCGGCCTATGAGGGCCGCGTCTACACCGAGGACACCGTGGCCGAGGCCAAGCGGGACCGGGCGAACCTGAACAAGCTCAGTAAAGCCATCGAAGACAAGCGCAAGGAACTCAAAAGCGTTTATCTGACCCCATATAACAGCTTTGAAGCCCAGGCTAAGGAGCTGGTGGCGATGATCAAGAAACAGTCCGATGCTATCGACGCCCAGATTAAAACCTACGACCGGCAGCGTCGGGAGGAAAAGCTAGAGCACATCAAAACCGAGCTGTACGCCCCCATGATCGGCGTCCTGGCCGAGGCCATTCCCTACGAGAAACTGCACGACCCCAAGTGGTTGAACGTGACCGTCAGCATGACGGCGGTGTCTGAGGCCCTGGCCGCGAAGATTGAAAGCATCCGTTCCGGCTTTGCCGCCCTGCACAAATTGGATGTTCCGCCGGATGTACTGCATCAAATTCATGCCGAGTTTGCGAAAAACTTCGACCTGGCCGAAGCCATTGCCGCAAAAGACCGAATCCTGGCCGAACGGGAAACGATGATGCTTTACGCACGTCACCTTGAGGCTCAGAACGCTACGATAGCCGCGCAAGATTCAGGCAGTATGGAACAGCACCCAACCGCTGAAAAGCCAGCAGAAGTGCGGAAGACGGCCCACGGCGATGAACCAGTCATGCAGTTGGACTTCCGGGCGTGGGTCACGCGGTCCCAAATGCTGGCCCTGCGGGAGTTCCTGGTAAACAACGGAATCAAATTCGGCAAGGTGCCGAAAGAAAGTGAGGAATAACTATGGCAGTATCCAATTCCCTGGTGCAGTCCAGAGGCGGGAAGCCCAAGACGTTCAGCGCGTTCCTGACCTCTGACGCGATCAAGCACAAGATCAACGAAATGGTGGGCGGCCGGGATGGGCAGCGCTTCATCACGTCTATTATTTCCGCTGTCAGCACAAACCCGGCGCTGTCCGAGTGCGAACACTCCACGATCCTGTCCGCCGCGATGCTGGGCGAATCCCTCAAGTTGTCTCCGTCCCCGCAGTTGGGGCAGTATTACATGGTCCCCTTCAAGGACAAGAAGCGCGGCTGCAAAGTGGCTCAGTTCCAGCTGGGCTATAAGGGCTACATTCAGCTGGCTATCCGCAGCGGCTACTACAAGAAACTGAACGTCCTGGCGATCAAGCAGGGTGAGCTGGTCCGGTTCGACCCTCTGGAGGAAGAGATCGAGGTCAACCTGGTCGAGAACGACACCGAGCGTGAGGCTCTTCCGACCATCGGCTACTATGCCATGTTCGAGTATCAGAACGGCTTCAAGAAAGCCATGTACTGGAGCCGTGAGAAGATGATGGCCCACGCAGACAAGTACAGCATGGCGTTCAGCGCCAAGGCGTTTGAGAAACTCCAGGCGGGCGAGATCCCCGAAAAGGACCTCTGGAAGTATTCGTCCTTCTGGTACAAGGACTTCGACGGTATGGCCTACAAGACGATGCTGCGGCAGCTCATTTCCAAGTGGGGCATCATGTCCATCGACCTGCAAAAGGCCATGGACGGAGACATGGGCACCATCAATGAGGACGGTTCTGTGGACTATGTGGACAACTACCCCGATGAGGCCCCGGCCCCGGCAGAGGAACCTGCGCCCGCACCCATTGTGGTGGACGAGAACACCGGGGAGATCATCGAAGAGACCCCTGCTGCTGATCCTACCGCCGACTTTTTCAATCAGGAGGGCTGACGTATGAGCCGTGACTATTTCAGCGAGTTCGAGACCCAGCAGGAGAAGCTGGAGGTACTCTTGGAAGAGAACGACTTGTTGCATGAGTTTGACACTGAGCGCTATCCCATCACGCTGACCATCCGTCCGAACATCACCCCTGAGGCGCAGATGGCTCTGTTCGACAGGGCAGCGGAAGGTGTATCCTCCAGGGACGCAGCACTGGTCTTTCAATTCTTGGTTGCCGAGATCAATGTCCGTGTCTATGGGAGGCTGGTCATCTCCGATGCCCTGATGAGCAAGATCAAGAGGCAGGCAACGAAAATGCTGCTGCTGTGGCTCCAGGCCGACCATGCGGCCCGCATGGAGCAGGCTGGGGTGGGACTTTGGCCTGACGAAAGCTGTGGGGCGGTCTGAGGGCCGTCCCACATAGAGAGAAAGGGGGCTTACCCTATGGCAAAGCCGAAGCGCTATTACTGGATGAAGCTCAAGGAGTCCTTCATGTCTTCGGATACCATCGACTACTTCATGTCTCAGCCAGGCGGTGCCAACTATGTCGTGCTGTATCAGATGCTCTGTCTCAAGACGATTAACACCAACGGCCGTCTGAGCCGCCAGATCGGGGAGATCATCATTCCCTATGACGTGTCAAAGATCCAGCGGGACACGAAGTGGTTCTCCATTGACACGGTCCGCACCGCGCTGAACCTCTATAAAATGGCTGGTCTGATCTATGAGGACGTAGATGGAACCCTGGTCCTCTCCGGTCATACTGAACTGGTGGGCAGCGAGACAGAGTCGTCGTCCAGGATGCGGAAACTGAGAAATAAACCGTCACAAACGGCACTCGAAGAACCGTCACAATGTGACGCTGACTGTGACGCACCTGTGACAGAGGATGCAGAACCTGGTGACGTTCCTTGTGACGCAGATACCCCGCAAAACGTGACGACAGAGATAGAGAATAGAGATAGAGATAAGAGATTAGATACTAGAGATAGAGAGAAAGAAGGGGAGGGGGATACGGCGGACAAGCCGCCTGCCCCATCCCGCTCTCCCATTCCCTATGATTCCATTCAGGGTTTTTACAACCAGGTCTGTACCTCCTTCCCGTGCTGCACGATCATGAACGAGAGCCGGAAGAAAATGATCAGGGCCAGATTGCGCAGCGGGTACACCGTAGAGGACTTCACCCGTGTGTTTATCAAAGCCGAAAACAGCAGTTTCCTCAAGGGAGCCAACAGCCGCAACTGGACAGCCACGTTCGACTGGCTCATCAAGGACGGCAACATGGCCAAGGTCCTGGACGGAAATTTTGACGACAAGAAAGGGGATGAACCGCATGATGCCGGTCCACATGATCCTGCCGCAGGCAATTACGGCACTTGGCTCTAACCCTGATGAGCCGTTCGACCTAGTGGCCTTTGCCCATAAAAAGGCTGATAGATACAACCGGCTTGCGGGGAATCTGAACGAGGACGACGGTTACGACTGCCCCATCTGCCTGAACAAGGGACAGGTCCAGTACGTTGTCGATGAGAATGGGGCCCCTCAAACCTGGACGCGCCCCTGCAAATGCGCCAAGACCCGCGCCACCATCCGCCGGATGCGGCGCAGCGGCCTGAAAGATATCATCCGGGACTACACCTTCGAGAAGTTCCAGTCCCCGGAACCCTGGCAGCAGACCATCAAGACCTCCGCCGAAGCCTACGCCAAGACGCTGCAAGGCTGGTTCTTCATCGGCGGGCAGTCTGGTAGTGGCAAGACCCACATCTGCACGGCGATCTGTCGGGAGGCTCTACTCCGAGGGCAAGAAGTCCGCTACATGCTTTGGAGAGACGAGATCCCCCGCATCAAGTCCGTGGCAAACCTGGCCGAGGAATACGAAGCCACCGTTGGTCCCTACAAGAACGCTGAGATCTTGTACATCGACGACCTCTTCAAGACCGGCAAAGGGCCGGATGGCCACGAGCAGCGGCCCACATCGGCAGACATCAACGCAGCCTTTGAGATCTTGAACTTCCGGTATAACGCCAAGCTGCCGACGATCCTCTCCAGCGAGTGCACCATCTCGGCCCTGCTGGAGATCGACGAAGCCGTAGCCGGACGCATCGTAGAAGCGGCGGCGAATACGTTCAGCTTGAAGCCTGACCGCAGCCGAAACTACCGGCTGAGAAAGGCGGTGGAGCTGTGAGCGAAGAGATCAAGTACACCATCCAAGGGGACCCCCGGACCAAGAAAAACAGCTTGATGATCGCAGGCAAGGGCCGACGCTGCCCGGCCTGTGGGAAGCTGGAAAAGCAATGGGTCCGACAGAGTAAAGCGCACGACGCCTTTGCTGAAGCGGCTAAATGGCAGCTTCGTCCCGTGCCGACGGAGCCGATCAGCAGCCTGGTCAACGTCAGGTGCCTGTTCTACATGAAGACCCGGCGCATTGTTGACGGTCTGAACCTGCTGGCGACCATCGACGACCTGCTGGTCTCCGCTGGTATCCTGGCCGATGACAACAGCCGCATCGTCGCCGGGCACGACGGCAGCCGGGTCCTGTATGACCCCATCAACCCACGAGTAGAGATCACCATCACGAAGCTGCCGACGGACGAGCAGCTGGCGATGTTTTGAGAACGGAGGACATGACATGAACGCAGTACAAGAGATTAAAGCCCGCAACGACGAGCGCGAGTGGGCAGACATTGAAGCCATCCTGCGGGCCATTCAGCCCGCACTGAAGAAAAACGTCGAGCGCCGCCGGGAGGAGGAGGCACGGAAAGCACAGGAGGCCCAACGCCAGCAGGTGGTAGAAAACGCCCGCACCGCACTGCTGAATATGGCCCTGTACAAAGCAGGCATCCCGTTCCAGGTGCTGTGATGGGGCCGGTATATCGCCTCTGCCGCCGGTGCGGCCAGCAGTGGAACGTCAGCTGCTTAGACCCCGGCGAGAAGATCTACATCTGCCCAATCTGCGACTGGAAAGCGCGGCAGGCAGCACGGAAGGAGAGACACGCATGAGCATCAGCAAGAAAGATCTGGCCAGTGAGCGACGGACCCGGCACTGCCGAAAGCCGCAGCGCTGCGTCTACTACGCTGCCGGGAGCATCCTCAGCTACAACGGCACTTGTGACTACATCCTAGTCACTGGCCAGCGGCGGCCCTGCGGTTTCGGGGATGCCTGTACGGTCAAAGAGACGCAGGGCAGGAAGATGCGCGGCGGCGGGATGAGCCAGGAGGTGGAAGCGAAAGTAAAGCAGCTGTACGCCCAGGGCTATTCGGACCCGTCCATTGCTCAAGCGGTGGCTGTGACCAGAACTGTTATCCGCTACTGGCGTCAGCGGAACGAGCTGCCGCCCAACGCCCACGGCGGCCGGCCGAGAAAGGTGGTTGAAAAATGAGCAGAGCAAACGAAAACAAGCCGCCCCTGCCTATCGAGTGGGCCGAGGAATACGGCTGCAAGGTGCCGACGTGTCCAGCCTGTGGGGATATCATGGATTCCGTGGATCAGTGTCCGTATTGCGGGCAGAAATTCTCGCCAGATGATACCGTGCGGGAGCGCAAGAAAGTGAGTCGGATGGCTTGCTTATTGTGCGGCACGGAACATGCTCTGGTAATCACTAGGGACGCCTACAATGGCCATATTCGCGGCGTGTGTGAAGCCTGTGGCGCGAAGATGATGGGATAAGAGGGGCTGACTATGAACGAAGAACTCAAGCCCTGCCCCCATTGCGGAGAACAGGCTACCATAGAACAAGCTGCTTTAGGCAGCAAGAAATACCTCGTTTGGTGGGTGAGATGCAAACTGTGCGGCGCTACTACGGCGTCGCACAGTTCTGAGCAAGATGCGGCCAAAGCATGGAACAGGAGGACGTATGGCAAAAGCTGAACAATGGCGACCCATCCCAGGCTTTGGGGGCTGGTACGAGCTGTCCAGACACGGCGAAATCCGTTCCTGGTATACCACTGGCCCCGGCAAACAGCGGCGGGAAAAGCCCCTGATCCTGCGGCCGTTTATGAACTGGAACAGGAGGACACCTGAGCTACAAATCACTCTCATGCGACGGACCTATTCGCTGAAAATTCTCATGCGGGACGTGTGGATGGATGGCCCGAAACCCGGTATGCTTGTCGTATTCATCGACGGCGACAAATCTAATTGCGCCCTGCACAATCTGCGGTACAAATCCGCCCACGAGATCCGCACTGATCCACAGAACCGCTGCCCGATTGCCAAATGCCACCCATGGGGGACAGTAATCACGTATTACCGCAGTATGGCCGAAGCTGCCGAGAAAAACCACATCTCCCGCAGCGGGATGCAGAAACGAATAAACAACGAAACCCTGGCCGATGGCGTAGTTTTCCGCCGGGCCAGCGAATTGGAGGGTTAAGCATGGAAGAGCGTGTGCATAAGATGCTGGAAGCCCTGGACGCCTGTGTGGGCCGGTCCTGCGGCCATTGTCCGTATACTACGCCCCGAACAGCAGCCTGCGAGAGAATAATAAAGGCCGACGCAGCCACCCTGATCCGAGAGCTGTGGGGCGAGATCGAGCAGAGAAACCGCGAAGAATAAGCAGACAGGAGGACCAGGATGGGCGAACCGATGACCAAGCAGAGATTATCTCAGTACATATACCTCAAGATGGAGGTGGAGCACCAAGAGGAGCGGATCGCCCGCATGAAGCGAGAAGAGACGATCCCGGCCCTGCGGATCGGAGACGGCTCCAAGCACAGTCCCGGCACCGGCGACCGCATGGAGCGGGCCATTCTCCGTCGGATGGAGTATGAGGAAAAGGTTTCTGAGCAGCTCTGTAGCGCTACGGAGGAGATGCGTAAAATCGAAGCTGCTGTGGATTCCTTGCCGGATATTCAAGAGCGCGAAGTTCTGCGACTGCGGTATCTGGATGGAGACGGATGCCGTCATACGTCCTGGAGTGATGTCGCTATGGCTTTATATAAGGATAATGATGAGAAGCATCGAACTGCTGTGATTCGACTTCACGGACGGGCCTTGCAATCTATCGCAGAAATACGGCCAAAATAAAAAGTGTACGAAATGACACTAAATGATACATTTTGACCTAGAATGATACAGAAGTTGTGTGCTATATTATGACCATCGGAGCAATTCGATGAGACGAAAAGCCGGCCAGGTGTGTGATTTACCATCACCGCCTTGGTTCGGCTTTTACTTTTGCAAGAAAGGCGGGTGAGATCCTATCGGGAAACTAACGGACCGGCAGCACAAGCGGATGATCGCAATGTATGCCGAGTGCCAAAATTACTCTCTGGTAGCCAAGGCGTTTGGCGTGTCGGTCAGTACCGTGCGCCGACATTGCAACGGGGATGCGGAGACGGTAAAAATAGTGCAGCAGAAAAAAGCGGAGAACACGACGGCTGTTCTGGAGTACATGAACGGACAGAAAAATCAGGTCTGCTGCCTGCTGGACCACATCATCCAGGCGATGGATGACCCCGCCAAAATGGAGCGCTCTTCGCTGCCGCAGCTGGCCACGGCCCTTGGTATCCTAGTGGACAAGTACACCGCCAACGAAGACCACGCTGCTGGCACGGACCCGAAGAACAACCTCTTCGAGATCATCCAGCAGAGCACACAGGAGGAACTACACACCGATGGAATTTCAGAGATTGAGCGCCCGGCAGAACCTAGCCATGACATGGTGGAATAGGCCGGGCTTCACGTCGTATGACGCCATCATCTGTGATGGCTCTGTCCGGTCTGGGAAGACTGTGGCGATGACGGTCGGATTCTTCCTGTGGGCGATGTCACGGTTCCAAGGGCAGAAATTTGCCCTGTGCGGCCATACCATCGAATCCCTGCGCCGGAACGTGACCAGCTATCTCCCAGAGTGGCTGGGCGGCATTTTCCAGGTGAAGGAATACCGGTCTGAAAATAAGATTGTCGTAAGCGCCGGGGGGATCAGCAATACCTTTCATCTCTTCGGTGGCAAGGACGAATCGAGTGCGGGCCTGATCCAGGGCATTACCCTGGCTGGGGTCCTGCTGGACGAGGTGGCTTTGATGCCCAAGTCCTTTGTCGAGCAGGCGGTGGCCCGCTGCTCCATCGGTGGGTCGAAGCTGTGGTTCAACTGCAACCCAGAAGGACCGAGCCATTGGTTTTATACCGGCTGGATCTTGAACGCGAAGCGGAAGAATGCGCTTCATCTGCACTTTACCATGGAGGACAATTACAGCCTAGAGCCTGCGGTCAAAGCTCGGTATGAGAGCCTGTACTCCGGGGTCTTCTATGACCGGTTCATCCGGGGCCTGTGGGTCGTGGCCGAGGGCCTCATCTACACCATGTTCAACAAGGACTTCCATGTGGTACCCAGCGTACCCAGACCCTATGACAAGTATATCCTGTCCTGCGACTACGGGACCATCAATCCTACCAGCATCGGTCTATGGGGCCGGGTGGGGGAGACGTGGTACCGAATGCGGGAGTATTACTACGACAGCCGTCGGGAGGGACACCAGCGCACGGACGAAGAGCATTATGCCCAGCTGGAAGCCCTGGCCGGGGACTGTCGTATTTCTTCCATCATCGTGGACCCGTCGGCAGCCTCGTTCATCGAGGTCATCCGCCGACACGACCGCTACCGGGTGGAGAAAGCAGCCAACGCCGTGATCGACGGCATCCGCGACGTAGCCACCCGGCTCCAGACCGGCGACCTGTTCTTCTGCGACTGCTGCACTGACTGTATCCGGGAGTTTGGGATGTACCGATGGGACGAGAAGGCCGTTGGGGTAGATCGACCCATCAAAGAAAATGACCACAGCATGGACGACGTGCGGTATTTTGTCCACAAGGCATTTGCCCCGGATCGGTTCAGCTTTTGAGGGAGGTGAGACATCATTGTTACGTTACAACTGAGAGACGACTGCGCTGGGCGCACTGCCTCCAATTTCCGCCGGGGCATGACCGACAAGCGCTTTCTGGAGCTAGAGATCAATGCCTGGCTGTCCAGCCCGGAGCGCCGGAAACAGCTGGAGGGAGAGATATACTACGACGGCCGCCAGGATGTGACCCGCCGGGAACGGCTGGCCATTGGGGACGACGGAAAACCCGTTCCCCTGAAGAACCTGCCCAACAACCGACTGGTCAACAATCTCTATGCCAAGATCGTAGATCAGAAGACCAACTATTCCTTTGGCCGCCCCTTGTCCTTTGACACGGAGAACCCGGAGTACTCCAAAGCACTGAACGCAATCCTTGGCCCACGTTTTCTGAGGACCATGCACAACATCGGAGAGGGGGCTTGGATCGGCGGAAAGTCTTGGGTCTACCCCTACTATGACGACAACGGGGACTTGGCATTCCGTCGCTTCCCGGCGGATGAAGTTCTGCCCTTCTGGGCCGACGCAGACCACACTGTTTTGGACGCAGCGATCCACGTCTATGTGGTGCTGGAATACGACGACAGGGAAGTAGCTAGGGAGGTCGTCAAAGTCGAGGTGATGCACGGCGGCGGGGTAGACTGTTTTATCCGCACCGCCGGCGGTGTGCTGGAGCCAGATCCAATGGCTTACTCCGGCCCTTACATCATCACAAGGGAAGACCCAGAGAGTGGGGAAGTGCAAGGCCAAAACTGGGGCCGGATTCCCCTGGTCTGCTTCAAATCTTCCCACCATGAAATTCCCTTGCTGGCAAAGGTCAAGTGCCTCCAAGACGCCTATAACAACATCCTGAGCAACTTCGCCAACCAGATGGAGGAAGATATCCGCAACACCGTTTTGGTCATTAAAAACTACGACGGGGAAGATCTGGGGCGCCTTCGCCAAAACCTGGCGACTTACGGCGCCCTGAAAGTGCGAACTATTGACGGCATTGTGGGCGACGTGGATACCCTGGAGATCAATGTCAATGCAGACAACTATAAGATTCTATTGGCCCTGCTAAAAGACGCCATCGTGGAGAACGCCCGCG
>OLRQ01001638.1_pt1 | contig 16255 bp, 15 predicted proteins | sample 1671971 | NCBI WGS metagenome assembly OLRQ01 (sample SAMEA3136631, study PRJEB25190) | human gut metagenome | biome: human gut; feature: human-associated habitat; material: faeces | place: Austria | collected 2013 | reverse complement strand
GTCGCCTACCGCAAGCGCCGCTGAGAACGCTTCCGGGGCGGCGCCGCTAACTCCGCCGCCCCCGGGCCCACTCGCTTGCGAAGGCGCGGGCCCATGCGTCGACGGCCTTCAGCTGCTCGAGGCTCTCCACGACTTGGACGCCTGCCCCTTCGTGGGCGTCCATGGTCGCTTCGACGCAGCGGGCGATATCGAGGTAGCCGATCTGCTCGGCGAGAAATGCCGCCACCGCCACTTCGTTGGCGGCATTCATGACGGCGGGCAGCGTGCCCCCCACCTCACCTGCATGACGAGCCAGAGAAAGACAGCGGAACGTATCCACATCGGGCGCCGCAAATTCCAGCGAGCCCAACGTCCGAAAATCGAGCGGTCTCACGGGAGCCTCCCACCGCTCGGGATAGGAGAGAGCAAATTGAATGGGAATGCGCATATCGGTCGTACCCAAATGAGCCAGAACCGACCCATCGGTAAACTCCACCATCGAATGGATGGCGCTCTGGGGCTGCACTACCACCTCGATCTGATCGTAGGGCATCGCGAACAAGTGGTGCGCCTCGATGACTTCGAGCCCCTTGTTCATCAGCGTCGAGGAATCGATGGAGATCTTCGCCCCCATGTTCCAGGTGGGATGGGCCAGTGCCTGAGCTGGCGTGACCGCCTCCAGGTCGGCGATCGTCTTGCCTCGGAACGGGCCGCCCGAAGCCGTCACCCACAGCTTCGAGACCTCGCGCGGATTCTCTCCGAGCAGACATTGGTAGATGGCCCCGTGCTCCGAATCGATGGGCATGAGCGCCCCGGCCGGCCCTGTCGCCGGAGCTACGCCGGAGGCCCGACGATCCGCATCCACCGCTGCTGCCAGCGGCATAATGAGGTCGCCACCCACCACAAGCGACTCCTTGTTGGCCAAAGCGAGCACCTTGCCCGCCTTCAGCGTCGTATAGCTCGCCTCCAAGCCAGCTGCCCCTACCAGGGCGTTCACGACGACATCCACCTCGGGCAGTTGGGTGAGAGCCACGACGGCTTCGGAGCCCACGCCGAAGCTCGCCTCCGCGTCCTCCTGGCCCTCGGGAACGGCCAGCGACCGCACGAGGGCCCGCGCCTCATCGCAACGGGGGTCGTTCGCCAAAGCGGCATTCCCCACCGCCAGATGGCGCACGCCGAATTCCCGGGCTTGAGCGAGCAGAACATCCAAGGAGCTGTTCACCGCAAGACCGACGATCTCCAGCTTATCGCCGTGCTGACGCACGACATCGAGGGTCTGGGTACCGATGGATCCCGTAGAGCCGAGTACCGCAATGCGCCGTTTGGCCATGAGAACCCCTTTCACTATGACAGAACACGCAAAGAGCGAACCGGGACGGATCGCCTAGAAAAGAGCATAGGGAATGCAACCGCCGGCTATCAGAAGGATAGCTGCCGTGATGGAGGTGAGGAACAGCGAGTCGCTCCGATCGAGCAGGCCGCCGTGGCCGGGCATGATGGTGCCGGAGTCCTTGAACCCGGAATTCCGCTTGATGCGGCTCTCCGCCAAATCGCCCAGCACGCCCATGCAGCCGGAAATGATGCCGAAGACAATAGCCTGAGGAATGGCCATGGTGATGCCGGGCACCAGCGTCATGAGGCACCAAAATATCACCGAGCCCACCAGACCTGCGATGAACCCTTCCCAGCTCTTCTTCGGACTCGTGCGCGGTGCCAGCTTGTGCCTCCCGATTTTGCTTCCCACCAAATAGGCGAAGGCATCGTTGGCCCACACCGACAAGAACAGCAGAAGCACGCAGGCGCCGCCCCACGGCGCCGGCAGCGACACACGGATAATCACCAGTCCGCACAGCAGAAGGCCCGTGTAGGCAGCGCCGAAGAAGCTCACCCCCACATCGGGGATGCGGGCCCGCAGCCAGAACACGTACCACACCAAGAGGGCCAGCAGAAGAGCCAAGCTCACCAGCATCGCGCCCACCAGACCGGCAATGTACACACTTAGGGGATAGAGCACGGCCGCAATAATGCCGAGCATCTCGTTGGGCAGCTTCGCATCGGAGCGCAGCATGTAGAAGAACTCGCCGGCGCAGATGCCAGCGACAACCATCAGCATGAGCACCATGGGGATGTTGCCGGCCAGCACGCAGATGACCGTCGCCGCCGTGTAAATTACCCCGGTACGGAAACGCACTTGAAGATCGGAGGGATTGCGCAGCTTGTCCGGCGTCTTGTTCAGCGCCTTCTGCTTCAGGCGATCGCGCTTCTCCTGGCGCGTCTCGCGCTTCTCCTCGCGGGCGGCGCGCTCCTCATCGGAGAGGTCGTAGTGCCAGGGAGGGCCTTCGGGGGCCGATTCCGCATCGCAGACGACGGGAGGCAAGTCGCGTTCCTCATCGGGCTGCAGTCGGTCGAGCAAATGAGTGCGCTCCTCCGAGGGCGCACTCACCTCGTCAGGGGACGCACTCATCCCGTCAGAAGCCGCCGCCCCACGCGCAGCTGACACGCTTCCGCGCTCTTCCGAACGCACACGACGGCCATGGTCGCCTCGGCGCAATCGCTCGCGTGCCGCTCGGGCTCGATCCCTCTTCTCTTCGTCGGAAATCCCCCCGCGCATTTAGGCCACGCCCCCGAAACGGCGGTTCCGCCCCTGATACTCGAGCAGACACTCTAGGAAGGTGTAGCGGTTGAAGTCGGGCCACAGCACATCGGTAACCACGAATTCGGAATAGGCAATCTGCCACAGCAGGAAGTTCGAGATGCGCATCTCGCCCGAAGTGCGAATGACCAGGTCGGGATCGGGCATCCCGAACGTGTACAGCCCCCGTTCGAACATCTCCTCGGTGGGCTCTATCACTTCCCCGGTCTCTTCGCCCAAAAGCACCGCCTCGCGCATGCAGCCCCGGCAAGCGCGCAGTATTTCCTGACGGCCACCGTAGTTCACGGCCACCACCAGCGTCATACCGTCATTGTCGCGCGTCTTCTCCCAGGCCTCGTCGAAAGCCTCGCGCGTCTCTGCGGGAAGCGCCGAGAGATCGCCGATCGTCCGCACGCGCACGCCCTCTTCATGAAGGCCATCCACTTCGGCGAGCATGGTCTTGGCGAACAGATCCATCAGCCCCACGACCTCATCTTCGGGCCGCTTCCAGTTCTCCGTGGAAAACGAGTAGATGGTCAGATAGCGCACCCCAAGATCCGACGCGCAGCGAATGGCCTCTCGCACCGCCTCGATGCCGGCCTTATGGCCCTTCAGGCGGTTCAACGCACGCTTTTTCGCCCAGCGCCCGTTGCCGTCCATGATGATGGCCACCGACTCGGGGATCCTCTCCGGATCAAGCGCCCGAGGATCAACCCCCTCGGGCGGATCCGGAAATATGTAATCTAAATCCTTGTTCATCCCTACCCACCGGTCGTCCGTGAAGCCAGTGAACCCCCTAGATCTCCATGACCTCGGCTTCCTTCTTCTTCAGAACCTCATCGACCTCGGCAACGAACCGATCGGTCATCTTCTGGATCTCGGCCTCGGCCCGCTTCGATTCGTCCTCGGGAAGGTTGTCGTTCTTCACGGCCTTCTCGATCGCGGTGTTCGCATCGCGGCGCGCATTGCGCACGGCCACGCGCGCTTCCTCGGCGTAGGTCTTGCACTGCTTCACCAGATCGCGGCGGCGCTCCTCGGTCAGGCTCGGGAACGGCAGGCGAATGACCGAGCCGTCGTTGTTCGGGGTCACGCCCAAATCGCTCTCGAGGATGGCGTGCTCGATGGCACGCAGCATGCCCTTGTCCCAAGGCTCGATGACCAGCAGATGGGCCTCGGGCGTCTTCACGCCAGCCATCTGGTTCACCGGCGTGGGCACGCCGTAGTAGTCCACCTTGATGCGGTCGAGCACCATGGCGTTGGCGCGGCCCGTGCGCACGCCCATGAAGTTCTCCTTCAGCGCCGTGATGGCCTTTTCCATGCGCTCTTCCGTGCTCATCAGAATCTCGTCGATATCTGCCATGAGGGTTTCCTCCCTAATCACTCAGGGGCTCCTCCCCCTGAAATCCTTCTAGAATCCGCCGCGAGTTTCTCAACCCGCGGCATACGCTCGTCCTCGCTATCGTGCCGACAAGCGGCTCCGACGCGGCCTGCGCTCCAGGCGCCTACTCGACCACCGTGCCCACCGGCTCGCCCTGCAGAGCGGCCTTGATGTTGCCCGGCTTGGTGAGGTCGAAGACGATCATGGGCACGTCGTTGTCCATGCAAAGCGAGGTGGCCGTGGCATCCATGACATGCAGCCCCTGGCTCAGCACCTCCATATAGCTGATATGGTCGAACCGGTGCGCGTCGGGGTTCTTCATCGGATCGGCATCGTAGACGCCGTCGACCTTCGTGGCCTTCATGACGCAATCGACGTCCAGCTCGCAGGCGCGCAGGGCCGCCGTCGTATCGGTCGTGAAATAGGGATTGCCCGTGCCAGCCGCCAAAATGACGACGCGCCCCTTCTCCAAATGACGGATCGCACGACGGCGAATGTAGGGCTCGGACACTTCCTGCATATTGATGGCACTCTGCACACGGGAGAAGATGCCGTGGCGCTCGAAGGCGTCCTGCAGAGCGAGCGCGTTCATCACCGTGGCCAGCATGCCGATGTAATCGGCCTGAGAGCGATCCATGCCCTCGGCCGATCCGGCCAGGCCGCGGAAGATGTTGCCCCCGCCAACAACCACAGCCAGCTGCACGCCATCGTGAACGATCTCGGCGATTTCCTCGGCAAGGTCATCGACCACTCGCGGGTCAATGCCGTACCCCTGATCGCCGGCGAGCGCCTCGCCAGATAGCTTGAGCAGCACGCGATCGTACTTGTATTCGTTCGCCATCGAGTACATCCCTTCGTCGGCAGGATCTTGTAAACGGATACATATTACCCGAAGTCCCTCGCCAACGCAGCGTCAGCCTTCCAAGATCAAAGAATTAGCTCAGGGCTGGGGCGCGAGCATAGGGGCTTACCCGAACCCTCTCCTGCTGAACCGCAAACCTCCGTGCAGACCACTGCGAGCAGAAACGCATATCGCGCAGACGCCAGGCAGCTACCCTTCCCGTGCGCCCATTCTTCAGAAATTGCCAAGTTATGTCATATATGACCTATGACTGATTCGTCATCAACGTACCCTTGGCCCCATGAACGACGAACAGGAAAAGGTGCAAGCCCGCATTCACTCGCTTGGTCAGCAGATCAGGGCGCATCGCATTGCCCAAAACCTTTCCCAGCAAAGGCTCGCCCTCATGGTGCACACCGACCAAGCCGTCATCGCCCGCATCGAGGCCGGCAAGCACAACACGGGCATCGCCAAATATATCGAAATCGCCGACGCCCTCGACGTCCCCTTCAACTCTCTCATCAACTTCTAAGGCGGAGAACTTCCGCTCACCCCGCCAATCGAGCGAGCGAGCGAAAGGCTCGCACAAGCTCTTAAGAATCTTTCCCGTGTCTTTTTAAAATAACAGCGATGGAAGGCGTCTCGTCGACGTCTGCCGATTCGGTCAGTCCTGCTCCTCGCGAGCGGGCGGCTCGTACACGAGTAAATCGCCCGGTTGGCAGTGCAACTCGCGGCACAAATCCTCCAGCAGCGAGATCCGAATACCTTTTGAGTGATTGCAGCGCAAGTGGGAGAGGTTCACCGCCGAACGCCCCACCTTCTCCGACAGCTCGTTGACACTGACGTCGCGGTCGGCCATGACCACCTTCAATTTCGACACAATAGGCATAGTATGCTCCCATCCGCTCAGAAGACCGCTTTTGCGTGCTCCTTCAGGTGCCCGCGCAGCCGTAGCTTCTTCACAGCGGCGCAGCGACCTCATGATGTACTTAACATACTAGCACGTTATCAATAATTTTTAATGTAATATTCTGATATCAGACAGACAGCACCCCTCCGCAGCGGAGGACATCCATCTTCCAGTGCGCTTCCTCTGATGTTTATTCGGCCCTTTCCAGCCCGAACTCCGCGAGCATTTCATCGCGATAGGCAGCATCCTCGGGGAGACCTGCATCGCGATGTCGAACACGCGGCTTCCCTCCCGTGCGAACACGTCCATGCGGACGCCGCAGCTCGCCGCCGCCGGCTCCTTCGCCTGCTCGGCGTTCAGATAGGCTATCTCCCCCACCTCTATCCCCAGCGCGGCGCGCAGGATCTTGCGACACACCTCCTTTTCGCATAGCACTCTGTTAAACATCCAACGGACGCGCAGGTACCGCAGGCCGCCCTCCGGGGACGACTGCTTGGCGTTGTATCCGTAGTGGGACCGCTCGAGCCGGTCGCCGTAGCCGGGCAGCGACTCCATGGCCAGCGCCTCCTCGCCCCACGGGGAGTAGGAGAGGCTGGCGGCGATTTCTGCGGGATTTCAAGGTTCAGGGAATACCGTATCTTCGGTGCCAGGGACGGTCAAGGACGCACCCGGCACAGGCAATGCGCCGAATCGCGCAGAACAAGCCGCCCAAATCTGGCAAGTTTTTCGAGGGTTTCGACGCGAGGAGACCGGGTGCAAAGGCATCTGGGGCGAAGTCTCTCGTCCACTTATCACATTCCGTTAGATCTAGACAGCTTGAATGTCATCAGTTGGTCCACTGCAAACAGGCCCTGTCGAAAAGCTCGGGAAACTTGCCAGAAAGACGTCCTTCATCTGGCGAGGTCGATCTTCCTGCCTCTACGGAATCTCCTCGATGCTGCAAAAAAGGGCGTCGGGGCACGAGTGTGTTTCCCGGAGATACGTTTCTCGGAGGTGCGGCTCTCGGAGAGCACTTTTTTGGGGTGTTTCGCGGGTATGAAAAAGGACGCCCGGTGGGGCGTCCTGTGAGGTGCGGATGTGGTAGAGACTAGTTGGCCACGTTCACCGGGGTGCGGGAAACGGCGCCAATGGGCTTGCGGGCCGGCTCCTCAATTTCGCGGTTCACGATCGCGCCGAGCTCAGCGGCCTCTTCGGTGCCCGGCTCGGGGGACACGTACTCGAACAGGTCGCCCGGCTGGCACTGCAGCACTTCGCAAATGCGCTCCATCGTGGAGAAACGCACGGCCTTGATGCGGCCGCGGCGCATACGCGAAATGTTCACCGGCGAGATGTCGATGCGCTGGGAAAGCTCGTTGACGGACATCTTGCGATCCGCCATCACTCGGTCAAGACGAGGAATAATAGGCATAACAGCTCCCTTACACGGTTTCGTCGCTGAGCTGCTGTAGCAACGCAGCATATCGAAATATTGCCGAAAGTGAGTACATAATAGCAGAAAAGGCCAACATCCCGACGTTGAGGTTGATTGTTGGCTCAGCGATTCCATTGTTGAGAATCATTCCGAATCCCAAATCAGGATTTGGCTCATAAATAAACCTAACTGAAAACAGCAGGTCAAGGATAACGTATGCTGCAGCAATAATGGCAATGGCTTTCAACCGATCAGCTTGAATCTCAGAAAGCGGCGGGTCGCCTTTAACCACAGCCTCAAACAAGAGACTAAAATTCCATAGAATAAGAATCGCAAAACCGCCGCCGACTGTCGTATAAACAACTGAAGCAATCACGCTACTGCTAGTCTCCTGACCATTCAGTAACGTAATCAGAATCAGAGCAGCCAAACCACCTGCAAGGATCACAACTAGAGCAAGAAAACAAGCACGAATAGCTCGACAAATCTTGCTCATTGACGCGAGCGTTTGTTGCAGATTTCTTTCTTCTGAATCTTGCAACTACAACCTCCTAGCAAATGCGGCGATTGGAATTCCGACCGCCGCTTTCAACACTGCTTTGAACTATAGTCCGACTTTTACACAAACAGTTCCTGGAGGGCCCAGAAAAAGGCAAATGCTTTGCGGCTCTGCATCGCTATAGAACAGCATGATTCCACCTCCTTTCTTTAGTTGCGGCCTAACATTGCCTCAAAAAGCAGACGGTAGAACGTCCGCATGAGGGCACAATAGGGATCGCGGGCCTCGACGTCGCCCGTGGCGAAGTAGGCGCGAGCGCGACAACCGCCCCCGCACAGATAGCGGATCTCACAATCAGCGCAGGCGGCCAGCTCGCCCACGCGGGGCGCAGGGGCATGGCGCGCGGCCAAGCAACCGGGGTCTTCCAAAAGCGACCCCAGGCTAAACGCCTCGTCGTGCATCATGTGGCACGGAAACACCTCACCATCGGCCGATACGCTTACCATGGCGCACCCCGCCCCGCAGCCGCACGTCGTCGTCAAGCGCGTGCTCACCGGCGTGTCGGACAACACGGGCACCCCGTCGCGCGACAGGGCCAACGTTGCCTGCGCCAAACGCTCGAGTGCCGCATCGTCAGGAAGAACCGCTGACAGCTCATCGTTTTCCGCAGGCGCAGACAGCAAGCTGAAATTCATGGTAGCACCAAGAGAATCGGCCAGAGCGGCATACTCCTCCAGTGCATCGATGTTGCCCGCATGGGCCGTCGGAATGATGTGGGGCGCAATGCCCGCCGCACGGATCATCTCGACCGCCGCCACGAGACGCTCGAACAAAGGCTCGCGACGAATGACGGGCGCCGCTTCAGCGTTGGGGCCGTCGAAAGACACCGAAACGCGACCCACGTAGGGCGCGATGGCGGCGAGCTTCTCCGGTGTGATGGCCGTGCCGTTGGTGAGCACGTCCACCGAGTCGATGCCGCGCTCGCGCACGTAGGCAACGATGGCAGCCAGGTCGTCGCGCAGGAAGGGCTCGCCACCGGAGATGACCAGATGCCGGCAGCCGGCATCGGCCAAGGCGTCGATAATGCCTCTCAGCTCGTCCAGCGTAAGATCGCGCCGCGCATTGCGAGCGTCCACCGCCGAGTAGCAGCCGACGCAGTTCAAGTTGCAATGATGGGTGACGTGCAGGTACGCCGACTGCAGCGGCACAGGCGAGTCGAACGCGGCCATGTTGGCACCCTCGGCTGCGGCGCTTTCCGCATCTCCGGCACCCTCCACGCTTTCCTCGCGCTCGACATCCTCCGGACGTTCGGCATCTTCCACGCCTTTTCCCAAGGCCCCTTCGTCGACCCCCTCCGCACCTTCCCTCACTGCCACGCCATCGGCGCTCTCCCCTTCCACGACAAAGCCGCCACGACGCAGATGGGCGGGCAAATCCGCATGCACTGCGGCGACCTCTGCTTCGGGCACGTCCTCGGTGAACATGCGGTGGCACACGGCGGCGCCTTCGGGAGTCAGGCCGATAACATAGCCAGTCGCGGTGTTGCCGATCATGGGGATGGAAAAGGGAGCGTGCTCCACTACGTTAGGGCCGAACCTCACTGCACGCTCCTCTGCGCATCATGGGATAGTGCAGTTAGTATGCGGCAGACGCAAGGCCCCGAATGCCGAATATGACATGATTTGCGACGCATCTTAGCAGATGGCGCTATATTTCCCATGGTGCGCCAGGATTATTAGCCATTAAAATGGCCCCTCCGAGAAGGGGCCAAGGTTGATCGAGCTGTGGCGTGGGCGCAGTGAGCGTCACACGCCCGCGCGTCACGCCGTTTAGCGCTGGCGGCCGAAGAGGTCTTCCAGGCTGTAGCCGTTCATAGACTGCTCCTGGCTCTGCTGCTCCTGCTTGGCCTTTTGGCTGGCGGAGTCGTCGCCCAGGGTCACCTGCACCTCTTTCTCCTGGCCACCGCTGTTCACCGTAAGGGTGACGGTGTCGCCGGGGTTCTTGGTACGCACGTCCAGCATGAGGTCGGAAGCCGACTCAACCGCCTGCCCATCGAAGGCCGTGACGATGTCGCCAGGCACGATGCCCGCCGCAGCCGCACCGGAGTCGGGAGTAACGGCGGCCACGTAGGCGCCGGTGTCGACGGGCAGGCCGTAGCGGGACGCCGTCGCCGCGCTCACCGTGGAGAGGCTCACGCCGAGCTGAGCATGGGTCGGCGTCTCACCGGCGATGATCTGCTGGGCCAAGTTGATGGCGTAATTCACGGGAATGGCGAACCCGACGCCAGAGTAGTTGCCGGAGTACGAGGTGATCAGCGTGTTGATGCCGATAAGCTTGCCCTCGTCATCCACCAGCGCGCCGCCGGAATTGCCGGGGTTGATGGCCGCATCGGTCTGAATCATGTTCGGGTAGATGGTGACCTCTCCGGTACCGCCGGACTGCATCGATTCCTGGGCACTCATAATCTGGGAGCGGCTCGTGGCGGACACGATGCCCGTGGCGACGGACTGCTCGAGCCCGAAGGGGCTGCCCAACGTCATAACCCACTCGCCGATGGTCAGGTTGTCGGAGTCGCCAAGCTCCATAACCGTAAGACCGCTGGCGTCCTTGGCCTTCAGCACGGCCACGTCGGAAGAGGGATCGGTGCCCACGAGATCAGCCTCGTAGGTTTCGCCGGCTACCATGACCTCGTAAGCGCTGCCGCCTTCCACCACATGGTTGTTGGTGATGATGTAGCCGTCCTCGGTCAGCACGACGCCGGACCCCTGGGAGTAGGCCACCAGCTCACCGGAACCTTCGCTCTGGCCGCCGTACTGGTAGCCAAAGTACTGGCTCATCGCGTCATTCTGGGAAGCGTCGGCGTACACGGTGATAGCAGCCACCGAGGGCAGGCACTTCGCGGACACCGCCTCAGCCAACGTCGGATCCTCGCTCGGCGCGATGACCGTCGTCTCGCCCGTGGAGGGATCGGTGACGACCGATGAAGTGCCCGAGCTTGAGCCGCCCGGGATCATCGCGCCCGCAATACCCCAGACGCCGAAGGCGAGCACACAGGCCACGAGCGCACCGGCGAAGGCGATGAGAAACGTCTTGCCGCCGTTGCCTTTGGGAGCCGCGTGCTGGGCATGCATGGACACAGGTTCAGCCTCGTAAGTTTGCTGGCCGTAGACCTGTCCGGCAGAATGCTGCGCAGAACCGGGCGCCTGCTGAGCCCCGTAGCCATAGGGCTGCTGGGCGCCATAGCCCGTTGCTTGGCCTGCCTGGCCGGTATAGGCCTGCTGACCTCCGTAGGGCTGAGCGCCCTGGGCGCTGTAGGGCGCAGGCTGAGTCGGCTGCAGCGGTACCGGCTGCTGCGATGCGGGGGTGTGGCCGCCCGAGGCGGAGTCGCCTGGAGGCGTGGGGGTGCTATTGGTGTCGGTCATGGAAGGCTCCTTCGCGTAAGGTTGTCCTTATGTGCGCCAAACCTTAGCACGCTCTAGAACTTCTCAACCGTTATGGCAACCCATCGTCACGCTTGCGTCACAGAGATACACCAATCGGTGTACGCGCGCCAACCGCCGCGGAGACGCAACGACGCGCGCCGACCGCGCACGGGCCACCGCACCCCGCGCCGACCGCCGCCGAGTCGCTTTCGAGTCGCCTTCAAGCCGCCCTCGAGGCGATGCGAGAACGCAAGCGAGCGCCTAGTCCCGATTGTAATTCGCCAGGAATGCGCGGGTGCGATCGTGCTGGGGATTGTTGATGACCTCGCTGGCCGGGCCCTGCTCCACGATGACGCCGCCGTCCATAAAGATGAGGTGGTCGGCCACGTCGCGAGCGAAACCCATCTCGTGGGTGACGATGACCATGGTCATGTGCTCGGCCGCCAGATCGCGGATGACCTTCAGCACCTCGCGGGTCAACTCCGGATCCAACGCGCTCGTGGGCTCGTCGAAGAACAGCACGTCCGGATTCATGGCCATGGCACGGGCGATGGCCACGCGCTGCTGCTGACCGCCAGACAAGTCGCACGGCACCATCGACTCCTTGTCCGCCAGCCCCATGCGAGCCAGAAGCTCGCGGCCACGAGCGAGCGCCTCGTCCTTCGGCATCTTCTGCACGCAGATGAGCGCATCGGTGACGTTCTGCAGCACGGTGTAGTGCGGGAACAGGTTGAAATTCTGGAACACGAGCCCGAAACGGGTCTTTGCAGCGGCGACGACGTCCTTGCCCCCGTAAACGGCTCGACCCTCGGCATTGTTCGCACAGACGGTGAGGTCGCCGTAGGAAAGGTCGCCCGAATCAAGGGTTTCCAACAGCGTCATGCAGCGCAGAAGCGTCGACTTGCCACCGCCCGAGGGCCCGATGATGGCCAACACGTCGCCAGCGTTCACCGTCAGCGAAATATCCTTCAGAACCTCGTTGTCCCCGAACGCCTTCTTGCCGTTGGTGAGGCTTACGACCGCTTTGCTTTCCATGAAACGCCTCCTAGTCGTGGTAATAATCGAGACGCTTCTCGACACGGTTCAGGATGAATTCGATGAGCAGGCAGAACACCCAGTAGATGAGAGCCGCGATGGCGTAGGGAACCATGGACACCTCGCTGGCGGCCAAGGCCTTCGCGGCGGAGAACATCTCCATGATGCCAAGCACGAAGGCGAGCGACGTGTCTTTCACCAGCGTGATGACCTCGTTGCCCATAGCGGGCAGAATACGCTTGATGACCTGGGGAAGCACAATCTTCATGAAGGTCTGGGCTTTGGTGTAGCCCAGCACCTCGGCCGCCTCGTACTGGCCGCGCGGAATAGACTGGATGCCCGAACGATAGATTTCGGCGAAGTAGGCGGCGTAATTCAGGATGAAGCCGATAGCGCAGGCCCAGAACTTCCAATCGCTGCCCATGTTCAGGCCGAACAGGTAGTAAGGCCCGAACATGATGGCCATGAGCTGCAACATAAGCGGCGTGCCGCGCAGAATGGAGATGTAGAGTTGCGCCAGCCACGCCAGCGGCTTGAACTTGCTCATACGCGCCAGAGCGACCACCACGCCCAAAGGCAGCGAGCCCACCAGCGTGATGAGGAAGATCTCCGCCGTCAGGGCGAAACCTTCCATGAGAATCCCCATCATGACCGAGAATTCCATCTCCACGTCCTCTCATCGTCGCTCTTAAACCCACAAGAAGGGCAAGGCCTCCAAAAAGCCTCGCCCTCCCGATTAATTAAAACTCTTCCCTTCGCTGGTTCGCCCAAGGAAATCAGCGAGGGTTCGACAGGTGCCTGCAATTGACTTGAAGCGCGGCCGAGCGGCCTTCGGGCCGTGAGGGAAAGCGCTGAACGGCAAGGGCAGGTGCCTGTCGGAGCCGCAGCGTCGGCCGGTTCGTTCGTCCCGCCAGGGCGAACGAACCCAAAGCGTCGGAACCGCAGCGTCAGCGTTGATTAATTGCGAAGCAATTAATCAACGAGAACCCAGTTGTCGATCGAGATACCGTACTCGCCCCACTTCTCGCACAGCTTGGCGATGGTGCCGTCGTCGTACATCTCCTTCAGCGTCTTGTTCACCGCGTCAACCATGGCCGCGTCACCATCCTTGGCAAAGCCCACGGCGTAGTTCTCAGTGGACAGGGGCTCGAGCTTCACGAACATATCGCGCTTGGCGGCCATCTGGTAGTCCGCAATGGACAGGTCGCAAGCCACGGCATCCACCGCACCGGACTCCAGCTGCATGAAGGCGTTGTTGTAGTCGCCGATGGTCTGCGCCTTGCCGCCAGCAAAGGTGTCGGCCAGATCCTTCTGGTCGCCCTCCAGCACGTCCAGGGCGGCGGAGTCGACCTGCGTCATGACGTTCTTGCCAGCAAGATCATCCAGCGAGCTGATGCCCGAGTCCTTCTTCACCACAACAACCTGCTCGTTGTGCATGTAGGGCTTCGAGAACGTATAGTCGGCCTCGCGGCCCTCCATGGTGAAGCCGTTCCAGATGCAGTTGATGGTACCCTGGTTCAGCAGCGCGTCCTTAGCATCCCAGTCGATGGCTTCAAGCTCGAGGTTCCAGCCATTGCGCGCGGCCACCTCGGTGGCCAGATCAATGTCGAAGCCGGTCAGGTTGCCATCGTCGCCGATGAAGCCATAGGGCGGGTAAGCGTTGTCCAGGCCCACGATGAGCGTCGTGGCATCGGGGTTAGCGGCAGCGCCATTGTCGGCCGCGTTATCGGCCGCGTCGTTGGAACCCGAGCAGCCGGCCAGAAGCGCGGCCCCCAGGCACAGAGCCGCAGCTGCAGCGGCGATCTTCGTCAGTTTCTTCATTCCGTCCTCCCTAAAAGGTACGCCAGGAAAGTCTCTCGCCTTCCCCACTTTACTTCTTTACTGTGCTAAAGCACTAGAGCGCTCGCTAGTATAGCACAGACAATCTTAATCAGAAAATTGGTCACAAAATCGAGTTCTGGGTTTCGTCGAGCGGATTTTCCCGAGCACTCTCATGAAAGGTGTGCAAACAACGATTAATTATATCTATTTTTCTAGGGCGTACACAGGGACGTGAGGACAGTTTGCTCTCAGAAAAACCCAGAACTCGATTTTGTGACCAGAAACAAGAAAATCTTTGCTACTTGTTCCGATTGAAGAGCTTGTTGCCCTTCTTAGCGGCGGAAATCTCCACGAGGCGCGGCTCGAAATCGAACAGCTCTTCCATGGAGACGACGGGTACGATCTCGATGCACTTCTTCAAGCAGGCATCGGCGCACAGGTTGCACTGAACGCAGTCGGAGACCTGGAACTCCAGGTACGCCTTGCCCTCGTCCGGATGGCGATCGACCGCCTTGCGCAGGGCGTCGGTGGGGCAGAACATGACGCACATGCCGCAACCGGAGCATTTCTCGGCATCAATGGCGATATCGCCGAAAATGCGCGTGAACATCTCGTCGACGGCTGGCTCGTCCGGATCGCCGATGCGACTCATGGCATCCAGAATAGCGATGTTGCGCTCGGCTTCGATGGTGGGCATCTTGCCCGCGCCGTTCTTTACGCCGAGCTTCTCCCGCAGCGTCTGCTCCTGTTTCTGCAGATGCAGTTGCGCCAGCTTCTCGTTCACCACCTTCTCGGCAGCCGACTTCGCCACATCCTTGGCATAATGGCCCGAGGAGGTGAAGAACTCACGCCGGGCGGCACCGACCGCCTTGCGCATATCCTCTACTTGAACCGAAGCCGGAAACTCCGACGTGCGCGTGATCTGCGCGTCCGATCCCATGGCCTCGATGAGCGCGCGCGTCGACTCAACCGTGTCGTCGATGGCGGGCACCGCGCCTCGATATTTGCAGGTGCGGCAGTCGCCGTCCACCAGGCAGATCTCCGGAACGCCGCGGGCCACCAGTTCCACGAGCAGCTCTTCCTCCATGCGTGCGAGGCAGGGCACCACTGCGTACTTATCGGGGTCGCCCACGTTGCGAGCCGCCTTGCGGGCGCAGGCGATGACCGTCAGGCCATCAGCCGCGTTGGTCGTCTCGGCCACAGCGCCGGCCAAGTCGTCGGGCATCGGATCCATGGGAACCAACGCCGAGGTAGGGCACACCGCCACGCAGGCACCGCAGGCCACGCACGCCCCAGCGTCGATGTTCAGCTCGTTCTTCTCAATCGTGAAGGCGTCGGCCAGACACACATCGGCGCACTTGCGACACGAGGAATGGCGGTTGCGCACAGCGACGCAGAACGTGGGAATCGTAATGATCGCCTTCGTCTCCAAGGCGTCCATCATCTCCATGATATCGTTCAAGTTCGGCATGGCGCGAATCCCTTTCTGCTATTCGCCGAGATAGGACTGCTCGATGCGAGCAAGCTCATCGGGCGTGTTGGCATTGATAAAGCAGCCGCCGCGGGGCTCAACTTCCAGGACGCGATCCTGGTTGAAGGGCAGCACCGTAACCGCCGGATCGTCGAAGAAGCTCTGCACGCGCTTCTCCCCGCGCTCGGTGCGGGCGTGAACAGCGCCGAGGCACCCTTCCTTGCGGTACATGGCGTGCATCGGCTCGAAGCCGTGCTTGTTGGACGGCGCCACCACGTCGGCTCCGCTCTCGTGCATGGCAAGCGCCTCGGCCACCACCAAACGCGCGCTCGCGAACACCATGTCGCAGGCCACCACGGCCACGTACGGGTTCTCGGCAGCAGCAAGCGCGGTATAGAGTCCGGGCAAAGCGCCTCGTTCCGCATAGGCATCGCCCACGAGCCTGATGGTCAGATCGGGGTACATATCACGGAGAAAGCCCAGCTTATCGGCTTCGTTGGTGGTGATGATAAGCTCATCAGCCACGGGCGACAAACGCTCGACAAGACGGCAGATGAGGGGACGTCCCGCAAAGGGCACCGTCGCCTTCGACTGGCCCATGCGCCGCGACTCGCCACCGGCCTGGATGACCACCGTGACGCGCGGCCGCACGTAGTGCTCGGAAAGGAAATCGGCCAAAGCGGCCACATCTTCAAGGCCGATGGCGGGAATGCCATAGAGCGCCGCAGCCTCCTCGGCATCGGGAATGTCGGTCACCACGGCCACCGTGTTGGTGGAAGGCATCTTGGCCGCAGCATCGGCGGCAGCCGAGTAGTCGGACGCGCCCGGCATCTCGCCCGCGCCGTCGCAGGCCCCG
>OLRQ01001636.1_pt1 | contig 16285 bp, 9 predicted proteins | sample 1671971 | NCBI WGS metagenome assembly OLRQ01 (sample SAMEA3136631, study PRJEB25190) | human gut metagenome | biome: human gut; feature: human-associated habitat; material: faeces | place: Austria | collected 2013 | reverse complement strand
GAAATCTTCTTTCCATCAATAATCTGCATTGTATTTCCTCGTCATTTCTTTTAAGTATATATTGGCTTTATTTTTGTTGATTAGAATAATCCTGTGATAACTCCATCGTCATTTACATCGATTCCTTCTGCTGCTGGTTTCTTTGGAAGTCCAGGCATTGTCATGACATCACCTGTCAAGGCTACTAAGAATCCTGCACCTGCATTGACATAGATCTCACGGATCGTAATATCAAATCCTTCTGGGCGTCCAAGCTTCTTAGGATCATCAGATAAAGAATACTGGTTCTTCGCCATACAGATTGGAAGATTTCCATACCCAAGTTCAGTCAGTCTCTTCTTCTGACGTGCTGCAGCTGCTGTGTATACAACTTTATCTGCTCCATAAATCTTAGTTGCGATCGTTTCGATCTTTTCTTCTATCGTTGTATCATCATATGTATATAATGGTTTGTAATTGCTTTCTTTATTATCTAATGTACGAAGGATTGCTTTGGCAAGTTCGATTCCACCTTCTCCACCTTTTTCCCATACCTGAGATAATGCAAAATCACAATCTCTTTCTTCGCAGAAATTCTTGATAAATGTAAGTTCTGCCTCTGTATCTGTTGCAAACTGGTTTAATGTTACAACAACAGGAACTCCAAACAATTTTAAGTTCTCGATATGTTTTTCAAGATTTACGATACCTTTGCTTAACGCATCGATATTTTCTTCTGCCAGATTGTCTTTTGGAACTCCACCATTGTATTTTAAAGCACGTACAGTTGCTACTAATACAACTGCATCTGGGTGAAGATCAGCCATCTGACACTTAATATCCATAAATTTCTCTGCACCAAGGTCAGCACCGAATCCTGCTTCTGTAATTGCGATATCTGCTAATTTTAACGCTAATTTTGTAGCCTGTACGCTATTACATCCATGTGCGATATTGGCAAATGGTCCACCATGTACGAATGCTGGTGTATGCTCTAATGTCTGGATCATATTTGGTTTAATAGCATCTTTTAATAATGCCGCCATAGCTCCAACTGCATTCAAGTCTTTGGCTGTGACTGGTTCACGGTCCATGTTGTATGCAACGATGATCTTTCCTAAACGTTCTTTTAAATCTGCCATATCATTTGCAAGGCAAAGAATTGCCATGATCTCAGATGCTACTGTGATGACAAAATGATCCTCACGGACAACACCATCCACACGACGTCCAAGTCCGATGACTGTATTTCTTAATGCACGGTCATTCATATCAATACATCTCTTCCATACAACATCTCTTGTATCGATATTTAATTTATTTCCCTGCTGAATGTGATTATCAAGCATTGCTGCTAATAAGTTGTTTGCAGATGTGATCGCATGAAAATCCCCTGTAAAATGAAGGTTTAAATCTTCCATTGGTACAACCTGTGCATATCCACCACCGGCTGCTCCACCTTTGATACCAAAGCATGGTCCAAGAGATGGCTCACGAAGAGCACAGATTGTTTTCTTTCCAAGTTTGTTTAACGCCTGGGATACTCCGACACTTGTTGTTGTCTTTCCTTCACCTGCTGGAGTTGGGTTGATCGCTGTCACAAGAACAAGTTTCCCATCTTCGTTATTCTTAACTTCATCCATGAAATGAGAATCAAATTTGGCCTTGTATTTTCCATATAATTCAAGGTCGTCTTCTTTGATCCCGATATTCGCTGCAACTTCTTTGATCGGTAATAATGTGGCTTCCTGTGCGATTTCAATATCTGTTTTCATAATAGTTTCCTTTCTATAGATAATCTTCTTTGTATTGTTCAAATTGTTCTTCGCTCATAAGAACTTTCCTTGGCTTGGTTCCTTCTTCTTCTCCGACGATTCCCGCTTCGCATAACTGATCCATTAGTCTTGCTGCACGGTTAAATCCAATCTTAAAGACTCTTTGAAGACTTGCAATCGAAGCCTTGTCTTTGTCAATAATAAACTCAGCTGCTTTTTCAAAATATTCATCCCTTTCCTGCGATGTTGCTGCTTTGACCGCAGCTGTCTGAATCTTTTCCTGAATGTCTGCACCATAGCTGTCTTCGGCATTATTTTCTTCCTTTAAGAATTCTACAACCTTGCTGACTTCTTCATCACTGACAAATGCACCTTGTACACGGATTGGTTTCTGATATCCAGATGGATAGAACAGCATATCACCTTTTCCTAATAACTTTTCTGCACCATTCATATCGATAATTGTTCTTGAATCGACTCCTGATGATACTGAAAATGCAATTCTTGAAGGTACATTCGCTTTGATCAGGCCTGTAATGACGTTAACAGATGGTCTCTGTGTTGCGATCACCAGATGAATTCCTGCTGCCCTGGCAAGCTGTGACAGGCGCACGATCGCATCTTCTACTTCACCCGGTGCAACCATCATAAGGTCTGCAAGCTCATCTACAATGATAACGATCTGCGGAAGTTTCTTAAAATCTTCCCCTTCCATACCATTCTTGATCGATTCCTCGACCTTCTCATTATATCCAGTTAAGTTTCTTACATTCACTTCTGCAAACTTCTTATATCGCTCTCCCATCTCCATCACAGCCCAGTTTAACGCACTGGATGCCTGCTTCGGATCTGTAACGACCGGAATCAGCAAGTGTGGAATTCCCTGATATGCACTTAATTCTACGACCTTTGGATCGATCATGATCAGTTTCACTTCATCTGGCGTTGCCTTGTATAAAATACTCATGATCAATGTATTAATACAAACTGACTTACCAGAACCTGTTGCTCCTGCGATCAAAAGATGCGGCATCTTGGAAATATCTGACACGATCACCTGTCCAGCAAGGTTCTTTCCTACTGCAAATGCAATCTTTGATCTTGCCTGTGCAAATTCCTGATTCTCAATCAGTTCCCTGAACATTACCATCTGGTTTGTCTTATTCGGAACTTCGATTCCAATTGCTGATTTACCTGGAATCGGTGCTTCAATTCGAATATCTGCTGCTGCAAGGTTTAACTTAATATCATCCGCAAGATTTACGATCTTGCTGACTTTCACACCTTGTTCTGGATGTAATTCAAACTGTGTAACGGATGGTCCACAGCTAATATTGGTAATTGTAACATGAACTCCGAAATCTTCCAATGTTTTTTGCAGTTTTTGTGCAGTCTGACGAAGTTCTTCTTTGTTATTTCCCGCTGTTTTCTTTCCTTTCTCCAATAAAGATACTGGTGGAAACTTATAATCTCCTTCTTTAGTCCGAACCTGCGGAAGAATCTCCACTGGTTTCGATGGTGTATTCTTATCCTTATTCACAAAAGATTTCTTCGATGCATTCGGTTGTACTGGTTCAAAAATTTCTTTTGATTCTTTGTCTGTTTCTTCTTGTTCGATCAAATCATCAAAATCCTTCTGTATCGGTGTTTGTTTTGTTTTCTCTTCTGGTTCCATTGGAGGCATTGGAGATGCCTGTGATGGTTTCGGTCTTCCAGATCGTAAATCCGGAATATGCATCGATCGTTTCTTTCTCGGTGCTGTTTCTTTATCCTCTTTGGACACCTCTTTTGCTTTTCGTTTCTTCTTCGCTAGTCGTTCTTCTATATCTTCTTCATATCCTTCTACTGTAAAGAAATCAACTGCTTTCTTAAGGAAAGAAAGTAAGGATCTCTCTGTTACAAGGATCAATGAGATTACAGAAATCAATAAAACAACCAAAACACTTCCTGCCCCTCCCAGTTCCTTATAAAGGATTGAACAGATCAATGCACCCAGATACCCGCCTCCTCTGTGGGTTCTTCCACTAAATACAAAGGCTGAATAAGCATCTCTTACTTCTATATTATATATCATCTGAAAAATTGTAGATACCATACATAACAGCAGGATCGCAAAACATGTCTTCTTCACTGCAAGACTGCTGTAATCATTAGAAATCAATAAAATTGCCAGAATAAAGCTTACCGCCGGAATGATGTAATGAGTCGTTCCAAACGCTCCAAAGAAAAATGTACTGATGCTGTTTCCTATGTATCCGCATATTCCAAAATTACTTAAAAATAAAAAAATGAAAAGAGCAAAAACAACTAATACTGCAATCTCTTTATAAAACGGTGCAAAATCTTTTTGTCTTGTGCGTGTCCGTTTCTTTGCAGAAGATGTCTTCCTCTTTCTTGTCTTCTTTGCTGCCATAGAAATTGTTACCTCTCTTTGTATACATTTTGTATACATAATCTGCGTATTTTCTTATTTTACAATTAATTATCAAAATACGCAAGTCCCACCATAGAAAAAGGGAAATGTATTTATCTCCCATACATTTCCCTTTTCTTTTAACCTCTTAATATTGTGCAGTTTCTGGAGGTACAAAATCTTCCGCTTCTTTTACAAACTTCTTAACCTGAATTTGTGCTTTCATAACTGGTATATTGGTTCCAGCTCCTGCAACACATCCACCTGGACATCCCATTCCTTCGATCAGATAGCCTTTTTTCTTTCCTGCTTTCGCCTGTAGAAGCATCTTCTTACAATCTGCAAGACCTTCCACATGATCGATCTTTACTTCTGTTCCAGGATAGTATTCATCAATACATGCCTTGATCGCTCCAGCTACTCCACTTGCAACTGCATATCCACGTCCGGCTCCAAAGGCATCATTTAACTCTTCTTCTTTTTCATATGTGTTAAAATCAATTTCTTTCGCATCAAACATTCCAGCCAATTCTTCAAATGTGATCACAAAATCGACCTCACTTCGCACTGTCCGTCTGGATGCTTCTAACTTTTTGGCAACACATGGCCCTACAAAAACAATTTTTGCATTTGGAGATGCAATCCTTGCCGCTCTTGCCGTTGCTACCATTGGTGTTAGTGCATTAGAAATTTCATCAATCACCTCTGGAAAATATTTCTTTCCAAGCATAGACCATGATGGGCAGCATGATGTCAGCAAGAATGGCAGTTTCCCTGTAGCCACACTTTGAACATAATGCTTTGCCTCTTCTAGGGCCCCTGCATCTGCTCCAACTGCAACTTCCCACACATCTGCAAACCCAATATCAAGAAGTGCAGCTTTTATCTTATTTGGCGTTGCTTTTGGTCCAAATTGTCCGACAAATGCAGGTGCTAAGATCGCGATCACTTCCGCACCTTCATTCATTGCCTTGATCAACTGGTAAATCTGAGATTTATCTGCAATTGCTCCAAACGGACAATTTACCATACACATACCACAAGAAACACATTTATCTGGATTGATCTTAGCTCTTCCTGCATAATCTGTTTCGATTGCTCCAACCCCACAGGCATTTGCACAAGGACGTTTTCTTTCATAAATCGCACCATATGGACAGACCTTTTTACATTGTCCACATTTGATACATTTTTCCTGGTCGATATAAGAATATCCATCCTTAAAACTAATTGCCTTCTTCGGACAAACTTCCATACACGGATGTGCCATGCATCCCTGGCACTGCTCTCCTACAATAAATGCCTTCTCCTTACATTCATTGCATGCAGATGGAATCACCTGAAGAAGTGGCGGCTCATAATACTTCTCTGAAATATTGCTCTCATCAATTCCTTTCGTAATTCTTGTTGGTTTATCCGCTGGATTTAATGACATTCCCATGGCAAGCCTCAGTCTCTCACCTACGATCGCTCGTTCTCTGTAAATGCTATCTCGATATTTTGCAACTTCTCCAGGTACGATCTCATATGGAAGATCTTCAAGATCCTGTAAGTTTCTTTGTTCGTAACCAAACTTTGCGATCTCTTTGAAAATTCTTCTTCTCACATTCCGAACTGGTGTCTGTATTCCTCTCATGATATTCCCTCCTCTAATGATGCCTTAAGATAGTTTGTGTTTTTTTTAACATATTTGTTATTCTTATCATATACCAAAACAGGAATATTATAAAGGTATTATCTGTTTTTTATTCAAGTTTTCTATTTATTTTCAGACTGATTAATTATTTCAATCAATCTGTCTGTTGCTTCTTTTATTCCACCCATCTCATCGATCAATCCTTCTTTTACTGCCTCCTCCCCTGAAAGGATCATACCAACATCTTTTACCTGCTGTCCAATATGAAGCATCAATTCTTCAACTCTTTCCTTTTTCATTTTACAATGATCACTAATAAATATCGTAATCCGATCTTGAATCTTTTCAATATTACGATAACTTTGAATAACTCCGATAAATGTTCCAGAACTTCTCACTGGATGAATCATCATTGTTGCGCTTTTCACAATAAAAGAATGATCTGCTGCCACAGCAAGCGGTACTCCGATCGAATGACTTCCTCCAAGAACAAGCGATACGGTTGGTTTGCTTAGAGATGCGATAAGCTCTGCGATCGCAAGTCCACATTCTACATCTCCACCGATCGTATTGATCAAAATTAAGATTCCTTTTATACTTTCATCCTGCTCAACCTTTGCTAAAGCCGGTATCATATGTTCATATTTTGTTGTCTTTGCATTTTGTGCAGATAACTGATGCCCTTCGATCTCACCAATGATAGTCATCGTAAAAATCCCATTTTCCTGCAACTGTCCAAATTTTTCTATTTCTTGTCTCTCATTATCTTTCATACCAAAATCTTACCTTCCTGTATCATATTTTTTATCTTTATTATTTAGAACGATGCTCTGCAATTTGCACTAAAAAAAGAAGGAAGCATCTTCTTACTTCCTTCTTTAGTATGAAATCTAATTCAATTTCTATTCATCAATTTCAAAAGAGATTAACAGATCTTCCTGATTTACCTGTTCTCCTTCTTTGACATAGATCTTATCAACCTTACCATTAACCGTAGAAACAACAGTTGTCTCCATCTTCATAGCTTCAACTGTCATCAGCGGCATATTCACTGTGACCTCATCACCTTCATTGACAAGAACTTTACCAACTGTTCCTGGAATTGTGGATCCAAGATGTGCAGGATTAGATTTATCTGCTTTAACTCTTCGGTCTGTCTTAACCTCTAAATTCTTATCAAGAACTTTGATCTCACGGATAGATCCATTTACTTCAAAGTCTAACAGTCGGTATCCATCTTCATCAGGCTCTGTCATATCGATAAATTTGATGATCAGATATTTACCTTCATCTAATTTCAGTGTTGTCTCTTCACCTTTTCTTAATCCATAGAAATATACGTGACTTTCAAGTCCTGTTACATCATTATAAGCCTCAAAATGTCTACAGTAATCTTCATATACTTTTGGATATAACGCATAGCTTAATGTCTTCTGGCTTAAGATATCTGGATCTTCCATATTCTCTGTATAGAAGTTTTCTTTTAATCCCTTTGCAATATAATCAAAATCTTCATCTGGTAATAAACTTCCTGGACGCACATCGATCGGTTTCTTATCTTTTAATACGATCTTCTGTAATTCTTCTGGGAATCCACCTTCTGGCTGTCCGATCATACCTTCAAAATATTCTACAACAGAATCTGGATAAGATAAATCTTTACCAACTTCTAAGATATTCTCTTTTGTTAATCCATTCTTGAACATAAAGATCGCAAAGTCTCCAACAACTTTAGATGATGGTGTTACTTTAACGATATTTCCAAGCAGCTGGTTCGCATCTTTATATAAACCTTTGATCTCTTCAAAGTCTTCCGCTGCACCCATTTCCTTTACCTGTGCTAACAGATTAGAGTACTGTCCACCTGGAATCTCATATTTGTAAATCTCTGTATTTGGTGCATCCATTCCGCTCTCAAACTGTTTGTAGATTGGGCGGATTCTTGCATAGTACTGACTTAATTCTGTTAATTCATCTGGATTAAGTCCTGTATCTCGCTCTGTTCCTTTTAATGCTTCTACTAATGAATTCATACATGGGTTACTTGTCATAGAACTCATAGAACCGATCGCACAGTCAGCAATATCTAGTCCTGCTTCAGATGCCATTAATAATGTGCTGACACCATTTCCAGTAGAATCATGTGTATGAAGATTAACTGGAATATTTAATTCTTCTTTTAATGCACTAATAAGTTTCTTCGCTGCATATGGTTTTACAAGACCTGCCATATCTTTGATCGTAAAGATATGAACACCTAAGCTTTCTAATTCTTTGGCTTTCTTTACATAGTAATCTAATGTATATTTTGTCTCGTTTGGATCTGTGATATCTCCTGTGTAGCAGATCGTTCCTTCTACGATCTTACCTGTCTTTAATGCTGTCTCGATCGGCATCTTCATATTCTCAACCCAATTTAAGCTGTCAAAAATACGGAACACATCTACACCTTTTTGTGATGCTTCTTCGATGAATTTCTTAACAACATTATCTGGATAGTTGCTGTATCCTACAGCATTGGATGCTCGAAGTAACATCTGGATCAATGTATTTGGCATATGTTGTCTTAATAATTTTAATCTCTTCCATGGAGACTCTTTTAAGAAACGATAAGCTGTATCATAAGTAGCTCCACCCCATGCCTCTACAGAGAATGCATTCTCCATAAATGCGTTTGTCGCATCAGATGCTCCGATCAGATCTTTTGTTCTCATACGTGTTGCCATTAAAGACTGCTGTGCATCACGCATTGTTGTATCTGTGATCAGTAATCTCTTCTCATTTAACAGGCTCTGTGTGAAGTCTTTAGCTCCCATCTCTAAGAACTTGTCTCTGGAACCATAAATCTTCTTCTCCGTATCATACTTTGGAAGAGTTCTTGCTTCAAAATCTGGTTTGTCAAGAACGGCTTTCTGCACATTCACCATCTTATTTCCTAAAAATTCAAGGATCTTTGTTGCTCTGTCCTGACTTTCTGGAAGTAAGAATAATTCTGGCGTTTCTTCAATAAATGTTGTATAGCATCTTCCCTCACGGAATGTCTCATTATTTAATACATTGATCAAGAATGGGATATTTGTCTTAACTCCACGAATACGAATCTCTTTTAATACACGGATAGATTTGTCAACCGCTCTTCCAAATGTACGATCATGAGAGATCGCTTTTACCAATAAGCTGTCATAGTATGGTGTAATCTCTGCTCCTGCATATGCGTTACCACCATCTAATCGAATACCGTTACCAGCTCCAGAACGATATACCGTAATCTTACCTGTGTCTGGCAGGAAGTTATTCATTGGATCTTCTGTTGTGATACGTGTCTGAATAGAGTATCCATTACATGTCACTTCCTCCTGAGATCCAATACCGATCTCTTCAGAATCTAAAGAATATCCTTCTGCTACAAGAACCTGTGTCTGTACGATATCGATTCCTGTTACCATCTCTGTGATCGTATGTTCTACCTGTACACGAGGGTTCATCTCGATAAAGTATGCATTATTATCTGCATCTACCAGGAACTCTAATGTTCCAGCATTCTTATATCCTACATGTTTTGCAAGACGGATAGATGCTTCAAAAATCTGCTGTCTTACTTCTTCTGGCACGCTGAATGCTGGTGCATATTCTACAACCTTCTGATGTCTTCTCTGTACAGAGCAGTCACGGTCATATAAATGAACAACATGTCCATACTGATCACCAATGATCTGAACCTCGATATGTTTTGGACTCTTTAAGTATTTTTCAACGAAAATCTGATCGTCTCCAAATGCTTTCTTGGATTCATCTCTTGCTTCTGCATATTCTTTTGGCATCTCTTCGGCTGAATGAACGATACGCATTCCACGTCCTCCACCACCATTTGAAGCCTTTAACATTACAGGATATCCAACTTGGTTCGCAATCTTAGTCACTTCTTCCAGTCCGTGAACCGCATGGTCTACACCAGGAATGATTGGAACATCAGCTTCAATTGCCATCTGTTTGGAAGAAATCTTATCTCCCATCTTACGCATTAAGCTTGAGGATGGTCCGATAAATGTGATTCCATTCTTCTCACAGGCATCTACAAAGTCAGGATTCTCTGATAAAAATCCATAACCTGGATGAATTGCATCTACGTTCTTCTCTTTTGCAATACGAATGATCGTATTGATGTCAAGATAGGCATCGATTGGTCCTTTGTCCGGATTCAACTGATAAGATTCATCAGCTTTAGAACGGAATAAGGCATAACGGTCTTCTTTTGAAAAGACACCAACCGTTGTAATTCCAAGTTCATTTAAAGCTCGGAAAACTCGGATCGCAATCTCACCACGGTTTGCAACCAATACTTTTTTAAACTTCTTTAATTCCATGGTCATAACTCCTTTTCGAGGTTTATCATTTTAAAAAAATGTATTTTTAAAACTGATTATATCGCAAAACTTGTTTTTTTACAATACTTGTACGAAAAAAGAACCCTGATTTATAAAAATCAGGATTCTTTGATAAAGATCTTATTCTTCTGTTTTTTCTTCTTCGTTAGCTAATGCTTTCATACTTAAGCTGATCTTCTTGTCGTCTTTCTTGAAGTCAACTACTTTAGCTTCGATTTCCTGTCCAACGCTTAATACGTCAGATGGTTTGTCGATATGTTCTTTTGCGATCTGAGAAACGTGAAGAAGTGCATCGATTCCTGATTCTAACTCAACGAATGCTCCGAAATCTGTCATACGTGCAACTTTACCTGTTACAACACTTCCTACTTTGTATTTCTCTTCTGCTTTTAACCATGGATTCTCTTCTGGGAATTTTAAGCTTAATGCAATCTTTTCTCCCTGAATATCCTTGATCAGAACTGTTACTTTATCTCCAATATTGAAGACCTTCTTAGGGTTTTCAACACGTCCCCAAGACATTTCAGAAATGTGAAGAAGTCCGTCTGCTCCACCTAAATCGATGAATGCACCGAAGTCTGTTACATTCTTAACAACTCCTTCTACTTTCATTCCTGCTTCGATCTTCTCGAATAATTCTTTCTGTTTTTCTTTCTTAGCAGCTACTAATAACTGTTTGCGGTCTCCGATGACTCTTCTCTTACGAGGGTTGAACTCGCTGATAACGAATTCGATTTCCTGTCCTTCGTATTTCTTTAAGTCTCTTTCATAAGAATCAGAAACTAAGCTTGCAGGGATGAATACACGTGCTTCTTCGATCAGTACGCTTAATCCACCATCTAAAACCTGAGCTACAGGTGCTTTTAAGACTTCTTTATTCTCGAAAGCTTCTTCTAAACGTTTGTTTCCTTTTTCAGCTGCTAATCTCTTATAAGTAAGAAGAACCTGTCCTTCTCCATCATTCACTTTTAATACCTTAGTCTCCATAGTATCACCAACTTTAGCAACAGTTGTTAAATCTACGTTGGCTGAATCATTAGAGTATTCACTTCTTGTTAAGATACCATCTGCTTTGTATCCGATGTTTAAGATGATCTCATCTGGTTTCACATCGATAACTGTACCTTTCACTACCTCTCCGTTGTGAATTGTCACAAAACTTTCCTCTAATAATTCTTCAAAACTCTTTTCTGTCATGCTAGCATGAACCTCCTTGATAATTTTCTGTGGGGTTGAGGCCCCCGCTGTAATACCTACCTTACCAGTCGATTCAAAAAGTTTCAAATCCAGGTCTCTAAGTGTCTGCACAAAAAAGGTGTTCTCACACTCTTTCTTACTAATCTCATATAACTTCTGGCTGTTGGAGCTTTGCTTATCTCCGATCACAACCATTGCATCTACACCCTTAGCGATAGACTTTGCTTCCAGTTGACGCTCTTCCGTGGCATTACATATTGTATTACATACTCCTATATCATAACCCTTTTTATTCAGAATTTCAACTAAATCTTGAAATTTCTTGTAATTAAATGTCGTTTGTGATACAAGAGTCGTCGGCTTGTTAAGATCGATCCCTTCAAACTGCTCTGCATCTGAGATAATATGCACTTCTCCAGTACACCATCCTTTGATTCCCTGAACTTCTGGGTGGTGCTCACTTCCAACGATGATCACCTGATCACCATCGTTGCCCGCTTTCTCTACGATCTTGTGGATCTTTCTGACAAATGGACATGTTGCATCAACTAATTCCAATCCTTTTTCATGGATCAGATCATAAATTTCTCTCGCAACTCCATGGGAACGTATGATAACCGTTCCTTCTTCCAAAGCTTCTAATTCTTCTCTGGAATTGATCACTTCCACGCCCTTTTTCTTCAGATCATTAACAACCTCTGAATTGTGAATGATCGGCCCGTATGTGTATACATTTTTCTTTCCTGCTTCTTTATATACAGTGTCAACAGCACGCTTCACGCCAAAACAAAACCCTGCTGTTTTTGCTAAAATAACTTCCATCTTTATCCTCACTGCTTGCAAATAAACTTTTTATTATTTTACTTTTTCAAATTCTGCAACGATCGCATCAACAACTTCTTCGATCGTCATATCAGAAGAATCAACCAGCACTGCATCTTCTGCCTGTTTTAGCGGTGCGATCTCACGTTCCATATCCTGACGGTCACGGATAATGATATCTTCCTCAATCTTATCGAAATCAGCCTCTACACCTTTTTCTACTAATTCTTTGTAGCGGCGCTCAGCTCTTACTTTAGATGATGCAGTTAAATAAATCTTTAAATCGGCATTTGGCAGTACGTTTGTTCCGATATCTCTTCCATCCATTAAGATATTAGCCGTCTTGGCAAGATCTCTCTGAAGATCTAATAGTGTTGCTCTTACCATTTTATATGCAGATGTCTTCGAAGCCATATTTCCAACTTCCTCGGTACGGATCAGTCCATTTACATTTTCCCCGTTTAATAACACCTGCTGCACTCCATCTTCATAGTTGATACTTACATGAATATCTGGACATGCTTTGTTGATCGCCTCTTCATCCTTTGGATCGATCTCATGTCTGATGAAATAAAGAGCCATCGCACGGTACATTGCTCCTGTATCCACATAAATAAATTCTAATTTCTTTGCAATTGTTTTTGCAATCGTGCTTTTTCCTGCTCCTGCTGGTCCATCAATCGCAATACTATACATTATCTTTTCCTCCTGATCTGCTTCCTAATATATTAATTCATTCCTGCAAGATATCCTGTTGACCATGCGATCTGAAGGTTAAACCCACCTGTGACCGCATCAAGATCTAATACTTCCCCTGCAAAATATAATCCTTTGATCTTCTTTGATTCCATCGTCCCCGGATCGATCTCTTTGACGTTAACTCCGCCTTGTGTAATGATCGCTTCTTTAAATCCACGAACTCCTGTAATTGTAAGTTCTAAATGCTTTAATAAAGAAACAAATCGTTCTCTTTCCTTCTTTGTGATCTCGTTGACTTTCTTATGCTCTGGAATTCCTGATAACTCTATCATAACAGGAATCAGCTTCTTCGGCAAAAGATGATCTAAGGAATTTACAAAATCTTTGTTTAATGTCTTATTAAAATCCTTTAATACTCTGTGATCTAACTGTTCTTTGTTAAGTGCTGGTTTCAGATCAATAATAAATTTTAATTCTTTGCCCTGATATCTTCCAATATAACTACTTGCACTTAAAACGACTGGTCCACTGATTCCAAAATGTGTAAAGAGCATTTCTCCAAAATCATCGTAAATCTTCTTGCCATCTGCAGTCATTGTCACTGCGACATTTCTTAAAGATAATCCCATCAACTGTTTACAATAATCTTCTTTGATTTCAAACGGAACAAGTGCAGGCGTAAGTTTTGTCACTTTATGTCCTGCTTTTCTTGCAAAATCATATCCATCTCCAGTCGATCCGGTTGCCTGATAGGACATACCTCCTGTTGCAACAACGACCTTATCTGCCTTTACTGTGTCTCCAGATGCCAGTCTTACTCCTGTTACAATTCCATCTTCGATCAGAATCTTTTTGACAGTTGTATTGAAATATATGTCAACATTTTCTTTTCTAAGACCTCTTTGTAATGCTGCGATAACATCTGAAGAATGATCAGATACAGGGAATACACGATTTCCTCGTTCCACTTTCAGAGGGCATCCCAGTTCTTCCAATAATTCCATCATTGCATCATTGGTAAAAGAGTAGAAACCACTGTATAAAAATTCCTTGTTGGTCACAACATGATCTAACAGCTCTTCGATCTCACAGGCATTTGTCACATTACAGCGTCCTTTTCCTGTGATAAAAATCTTCTTTCCTAATTTTTCATTTTTTTCATATAAGGAAACATCGTTTCCACATTTTGCTGCCTGATATGCAGCCATCATGCCGGCAGCTCCGCCACCGATAATGATCACTTTCATAGATTACTTCCTTCTATTTAATTCTAAAATTCAATTCCAGCTTTCTTTCGTGCTGTCTCAAGTACTTTCACAACCGCAACTGTCTCATCCAAAAATTCTTTTGCCGTCTCATAATCTTTCTCATCAATGACTCTTGCAAAATCTGTAAATTCCTGTGTCATGCGGTGGTGATGCTCTGGAGCCTTATAATCTTCTGTGATCGTTGCACGAACCATCGCTCCTGCTGCATCTTTTACTTTTTCTTTGATATTTTCATCTGCATAAACCGTCTTTAATTCAGAAGCAATGTTTGGTTTAGAATCTACTTTCATAAAACCTTTTTCACCCTGAACACAGACGTATCCTGGACTGTCTGAATCTTTACTTCCTGTACAAACCGCACTAAATCCATCATATTCCATCACAAGTGTTCCTGATGTATCAATTCCATTTGGTCCGATATTTGGATAATATGTCGCATCCTTTGGTTCTCCAAATAATCCTACACAATAATGAATATTATAGACGTTGATATCATATAATGAACCTCCATAATATGCAGGATCAAAAGAATGTGTGATATCTCCTTCTAAATATGCATCGTAACGGCTGGAGTACTGAGAATAATTACAAAGTGCCATACGGATATTCCCCAGTTTATTCAGGTTCTTTTTCATCTCATAAAACACTTCGTTGTGAAGTACTGTGATCGCTTCAAAAATAAATAATTTCTTGTCATTTGCAATCTTCTCTAAATCCTTTGTTTCTTCATAAAATCCAGTAAATGGCTTCTCAAGGATGACATTCTTTCCTGCCAATAATGCCTGTTTTGCATATGGATAATGAGCACTGTTGATCAGTCCTATGTAAACAGTATCTGCTTCTGTCTTTTCAAGTAATTCTTCATAGTCTGTGTAAACTTCTTTGATCGCATACTGTTTTGCAAATTTTTCTGCCTTATCCCTGCTATGTGGTCTTGCAAAAATCGCTGTTCTCTCAATTGTTTCTACTTGTTCCATTGCAAACAATGCATCTTCAATAATCTTTCCTGTTCCAATAAGTGCAAGTTTCATAAGCTTTCCTCCATTTCATATCTTATAATAATGTTTCTATATCTTTTTCCTATTTCGATCAAATTTACCATTGTGACTCCTTTCTAAGATATCCTTTTATAGTAAATTCTTCTTATGGATGAATGAACATCGCATCCCCGAAAGAAAAGAATCTGTATCTTTCTTTTACTGCGATATTATAAGCATTTAAAATATGTTCTCTTCCTGCGAGTGCAGAAACTAACATTAATAATGTAGATTCTGGCAGATGGAAGTTTGTGATCAGTCCATCGATCACTTTAAATTTGTATCCTGGATAAATGAAGATGTCTGTCCATCCGCTCTTTGCATGCAGAGTTCCATCTTCTTCTGCAACAGATTCCAAAGTTCTTGTACTTGTTGTTCCAACAGAAATAACTCTTCCACCGTTTTTCTTTGTCTCATTGATAAGTTCTGCATCTTCCTCTTCAATTCTATAAAATTCAGAATGCATATGATGCTCTAAAACATCATCAACTTTTACTGGACGGAATGTTCCAAGTCCAACATGAAGTGTTACATATGCGATATTAACTCCCATGTCTTTGATCTGTTGTAATAATTCCTTTGTAAAATGAAGTCCGGCAGTTGGTGCTGCGGCTGAACCATCATATTTGGCGTAAACTGTCTGATAACGATTCTTGTCTTTTAATTGATGTGTGATATATGGTGGTAATGGCATCTGTCCAAGTTCATCTAACACTTCCTCAAAAATACCTTCATATTCAAACTTCACCAAACGATTTCCTTCATCAACAACATCAATGACTTCTCCAACTAATTTTCCATCTCCAAAAGAAATCCTTGCTCCCGGACGTGCTTTTTTTCCTGGCTTTACAAGAGTTTCCCATACATTGTCCTGTTTTCTCTTGAGAAGTAAAACTTCAACTTTACCGCCAGTTTCTTCTTTGGCTCCGATCAGTCTTGCAGGAATTACTTTTGTGTTATTCAACACAAGACAGTCTCCCGGTTTTAAATAATTTACAATATTATGGAAGACATCATGTCCGATCTCTCCTGTATTTTTATCTAATGTTAATAATCTGGAACTTGATCTGTCCT
>OLRQ01001617.1_pt1 | contig 16513 bp, 10 predicted proteins | sample 1671971 | NCBI WGS metagenome assembly OLRQ01 (sample SAMEA3136631, study PRJEB25190) | human gut metagenome | biome: human gut; feature: human-associated habitat; material: faeces | place: Austria | collected 2013 | reverse complement strand
GAGTCCAGAGGGTCGAAGACCCTTTGGCAGGGTCAAGGGGCAGCGCCCCTTGGGTCTCCCCAAAAAAATGAAGAGGGTCGAGAGAATTGCTTCTCTCGACCCGTTTTTGCGGGGTTAGTTTGCGTTGGCTTCGTCGATGTACGCCTGCCAAGTGCCGCGCATGGATTCCGCCTTTTCAGCGGGGGTGGTCGCCTGCGCGTACACGTCCCAGATGTACTGGCTGCCGAGGTCGTAGCCGGTCACCATGTCGGAATACCAGACGAACTGATGCTCCGGCTCACGCATCATGGTGATGGTCTCGTCCACGGCGCGCTCGTCGCGGTACTTCTGATAGTAGCCATTCTTCCAGTCGTCGCTGTCGGTGTAGCCGGGGGTGGGGTTGGTGAAGAGGTTGTAAGCGAAGGCAATCTTCCACGCGCGATCCGCGTCGTAGCAAGCCGGGATGACCATGATGTTGTCAGAGGGCGCGTAGAGGTAGGTCTCGGCGCGCGGGCCCTTGGGGAAGAACACGAAGCCATAGTCGTCTTCCATGTTCGCCAGAGAGCCAGCGAAGTAGTCTTCATGCACCTGCAGGGCGACTTCGCCGTTGATGAACGCGCTCTCGAAGTAGTTCCATTCCGCACCTTCGGGCGCCTTCATTTCGTACTTGGACACCATGTCCATGACCCAGTTCATGGCTTCGAGGAAAGCATCGGTTTCCGCCGCGTTGTAGTACTTGCCGTTTTCATCCACCTGAACGAAGCCAGCGCCGTTGGAAACGAGGGCGGCGGGAAGCAGGTGAGAGGAGAAGGACATCATGGCATAACGGTCAATCACGCCGTCGTTGTCGGTGTCGCGGGTCAGCTTTTCGCAGAGCGCTTCAAAGGCTTCCCACGTCCATTCGCCCTTTGCCTGAAGGTCGTAGATCTCTTCGGGGTCAACACCGGCATCGTTGAGCAGGCGCTTGTTGAAGAACACGCCCTTGCGGGGTTCAGCCTTTTCGGGGCGCATACCGTAGATGCCGCCGTCCTTGCTCAGCAGACCGGTAACCGTGCCGTTCCACTTCTCGTCGGAGAAGTCGAGGCAGTCCAGCGTGGACAGGTCATAGAACAGACCCGCCTTGAAGGGCGCGAGGTACGCGCCGGCGCGGAGAATCCAAACATAGTTCTCGTCGCCGCCCGTAGTCGCGAAGTTGGTGAAGTCGGAGGGAGAGTCGTTCCAAGTCGTGGCGTTGCGCTGCACAATCTTGAAGTTGTAGGTCTCTTCCAGCCAAGTGCGGTAGTCGTAGGTCGCTTCGCCCGCCGCCGTGGTGGGTTCGTCGTCGTGCCAGTCGGAAGACCACCAGTCGCAGACGGTGATTTCCATGCCGCCGAGGTCGATGACGTTGCCGTCCGCGTCGCGGTAGATGACGATGCCGTCATCCTCGTAGGGGTTTTCGACGTCTTCTGCAATTGCCAGCGGCAGGGCGCAGAGAATCATCACCAGAGAGAGAAACAGAGCAAGGTACCGTTTCATGAGATTGCCTCCTTTTATTTTATGACCAGCGGGTCATAGGATCGTGGGGGATTCGCCGTGGCTTTGGGTTTATCCGCTGCTGGATTTTCTTGCAGCAGGGGGAATCGCCTCTGCGGAGGCGACCAAAGGGCTTTCCGATTGCCCTTTGGAAACCTTCGGCGCCGCAGCGGGTTGGGTTCAGAGCGGCAGGCACAGCCCGCTGCTTGGAAACCGTGGATAGTGTGCCTAACCTGTGGATAAACACGCGGACACTGTATGCCAGTGTCACCAACTCAATCGCGCGGAAGGGTCAAGGGAGGGGACTTCGTCCCGTTTCATTCTCCCTTGTCACCCCTTGATGCCGCTTGCGGCGATGGATTCGACGAAGGAACGCTGGGCGAAGAGATAGAGGACGAGCAGGGGGGCAACGAGCATCAGCGTGGCGGTCGAAACCATCTGCTGCTGATAGCCCATCGACGCGCCGCCGGAAAGCCCCAGCTGAATGGAAACGTAGCTGTTCAGGCGGTCGGCGACGGTAGAGGCTTCAAGGCTCAGGAGCTTGATGTTCCCCAAGAACAGCTTGGAGTAGAACGTGTCCGTCCACTGCCAGACGAAGGAGAACAGAAAGCAGGAGACCAGAATCGGCACGGCGTCGGGCAGAATCACCCGCCAGAACGTCTTGAAGATGCTGCATCCGTCCACATACGCCGCTTCCTCCAGCGACTTCGGAATGCCGGTGAAGAACTGGCGAATCATGTAGATGTACAGCCCGTTCTTCAGCCCCATGCACGTTGCGGACATGAGCGCGTAGGGGATGGGCGAACCGCGCAGATTCAGGCTGCTGCCCGTCGTCGCCTTGAAAATGCCGAAGATGTCGAAGAAGTTGAAGTGCAGGTAAAGCGAGGACGAAATCGTCTGCGGCGGAATGATGACGGTGATGATGACCGCCGCGAACCAGAACTTCTTGAACGGGAACTCGAAACGCGCAAAGCCGTAGCCCACGAGCGTGCAGGCGGCAATTTGCAGCACCGACACCGCGAGGGAGACAATCAGCGTGTTCAGGAACGTCGTGCCGTAATTCAGCAGGATTTTGCTGGCGGCGAGGGAGTAATTCGCCGTCGTCAGGTGACGCGGAATCGAGATGACCGTGGAGTCGTACAGGTCGCGCTCCGCCATGAACGAGACGCTCAGCTTGTCCAGCAGGGGCTGGATAATCATGAAGCAAAGCCCGAACAGCAGCAGGAAGCGAATCAGCTGATAGCCCTTGCGCCGCACCGTCTTGCGGAGCAGATATCCGCCGGACTTGCGGTTGCGCGCCCAGAAGCTGCCGCTGGGATGAGCATGGGTCACGGTCTGCTTACTCATCGCTGCTCACCACTCCTTTCAGCATCAGGGCACTTGCGCCGATGAGGACAATCGTGATGGCGAAATACACCCAAGCCATCGCGGAGGAGAAGCCGTAGTTGTATTTCAGCGTCATTTCTTCATTGATTTTCTTCATGACTTCGCTGTCTGTCTTCATGAAGAAGTCGATGATGGTGTAGATGATGTTGACAATCAGCAGGGGGGAAACCATCGGGAAGGTAATCGTCCAGAAGGCTTCCCACTTCGAGCAGCCCTCGACGTCCGCCGCTTCGTACAGGCTGCGCGGAACGTTCTGCAGACCGGAGAGGAAAACGACAATCTGGATGCCGCTTGCCATCACAATGTCGTACACCTCGTCAATCAGGGAAAAGACGATGTCCAGCACGTCGCTGCCGATGCCCGTGAGCTTGAGAATCTTCATCAGCGACTCGGACAGCGTGAACGGGGAGGACTCCGCCATCATCTGCTGCATTCCCGCCATCAGGGTGTTGTCCGTCTCCAAGCCGATGAGAACGCCGCTGGAGAGGATAACGGGCAGGAAGAAGATGGCGCGGACGAACGCGCGCCCCTTGAATTCCTGATTCAGTACGATGGCAATGACGAAGGACACGACGAGAATCGCAATGGTGTGCGTGACCATCACGCCGATTTCTTCGCTGAGCAGCTTGTTGAACTCCGGGTCAATGGTGAAGGCGCGGATGTAGTTGTCCAGCCCGATGAAGGTCGTCTGGAAGCCCTGTCCGGCGGTCACGTCCACGCGGCACAGGCTCATCCAGAAGGAATCCACCAGCGGCAGCAGCATGAAGCACAGGAAGCCGATGATGAAGGGCAGAATGAACAGATAGCCGGATACTGCTCGGCGCGCACGAATGGAAATGCGTTTGCCGCTCATTTGCTCACCTCCTGTTGCGCTGCATAGCTGCGGGCGGGAACGGTGATGCCATCCACCGCCGCGTCGGTATAGCCGAAGTTGACGTAGACGCGTGTGCCGTTTGCGTAGGTCGTGATGGTGACGTTCCCGACGCGTTCATGGCCTGTCATTTCCTGATTGAAGATGCCCGAAAGCGTCTGACGGTACTGCGCGACCTGTGCGGTGATGTCATCCAGCACGAGCGACGCGTCCGCACCGTAGAACTCGGAGTAGGTGGAATCCTGCAAAACGCGCGCGCTCTGAGCGGTCAGCGTGTATTGCAGACCCGCGCCCATTTCCGCGCTGCGCAGGAGGACTTCCTCCGCGTCATCCGCCAGATTCAGTGATGCGCCTGTGTAGGATACGCGGCTGTGCAGCGCCAGCGGGTAGAAGGGGACGTACTCGTCGATGATGGAATACTGTCCGCCGTCGAAGTCCATGTCGGTGATGAGCGTCGCCTGAACCGCGGCGTAGTCGTTGCCCTGACGAATCATCACGTCGCGCCCGGATGCCTTGAGTTCAGCGAGCTTTTCCGCCTGCTGATGCAGCACGGCTTCGCGGGTCGTGTGGTTTTTGCTGTCGTAATCAGCGGAGAGCATGTACCCAATGTCGCGGAAGGAAACGCCTGCGCCGTAGGAAGCCGCCGCGTCCACCAAGGCGTTGACGCTGCGCATGGCGATGGCGGGCTTGACGAGGTAGTAGGTGTCGCGGTCGTCGTTCGCGCCGTACCAGATTGGGCTGTATTCGGGGATTTCCGCTTCTTCACGCGTGGTGAAGCGGGCAGCGTCGCGGAAGGAGATGAAGCCTTCCAGCAGGCCACTGTCGCGCGCGAAAGCCGTCAAACCGTCCAGATAGAGCGGAACACCCGCAATCGCGGCATTCTGTGCGAAGGAGAACAGCTCCTCCTGCGTTCCCAGCTGCCGAATCAGGCGGACGGAGGACAGCAGCTGCTGATTCATGCCGCCGTTCATCCATCCGGCGTAGCGAATCGACATGTTCTGCGCCAGATTGCGGGTGACAAGCTCGCGCAGGAACTCTTTCGCTTCCGCATAAGTCGTCATGGCAATCGGGACGCTGGTGGGCACGCCCGCCACCTGCTGCACCTTGTCAATTGCGCCAATCAGCTCGATGCTCAGCGGCGCGTCCGCATCCACCGTCTGCGCGGCGAAATTCGGGTACTTTGCGGTCAGGTAGTCGCGGTAGGACGCCGCCATGTCCATGTAGCCCGATTCGGGCAGAAAACGGTAGCGTTGGCGGATGAAGCCCGTCGGATGCGCCGTTTCAAACATGTAGACGGCGTTGTTCGTGCGCTCGGAAACGTCGTAGGCGTCGCCGTGGACGATGGTGTACGTTGCGTTGACGGTGTTGTAGGAGGTCAGGCGGCCGGCAATGTCCGCACCGATGCCCGCCCATGATGCACCGTCCTCCAGAATGCAGATGAATGACCCGCTGTCGCCCGAAACGCCGAAAACCGGGAAGTTGATGCGCGTTTCGTTCGTCACCTGCGTGCGGATGGACGCCCAGTCCCAGCCGTAGAGGTTGGCGTAGTAGGCGCGCTGGGAAACGCGGCCGTTGTTGAAGCGGATAATCGCGCCGCTGCCGTCGGGGACGAACAGGAAGCCGTTATCCGCCGTGCCGCCCGCGCCGAAAGCCGGAAGCAGCGTCAGGCTCGTCAGCGGATAATCCACGTCGTAAGCAAGGTCATCCAGCGGTACTTCGACAACAAGGTCGCTGCCGTCTAAACGGAACACCATCGAGACGTTGAAAACGGCCTTGGCGATGGTGCTGCCCGCCTGCACGATGCGGCTGTTGTCGTATGCCAGATCCTCCGCCGTGTAGCCCACTTCGGCAAAGATGCTTTCGCAGCGCTGCTTCAGGTGATCCTTTGTGCCGTCGCGCAGCACCCAGACGTGCTCTTCCGCCAAATCGGGGTAGGCGGCGAGCAAAGCAGCCTTGTCGTCAGTCTTGCGGAGCTTGTCAATATTGTATTCACGGTAGTATTCTTTGATGTCCTTCTTCTGCTTGGAGGTCATTTTCTCCATGAACTGCTGCATTCGCGCGTCGCCAATGGCAGTCGGCATGAGGAAAGACCGCTGCACGCGTCCGACGGAGTAGTTCACGCGGACGCTGCCATCCTCCTGTATCAGCACTTCGTAGACCCCGTTTGAAATGCTGTGTTCCTGCGAGGTGAACTGGGTGGTCATGCCGGTGGAGGCGGCGTAGGTGAGGCTCAAGGTGGAGTTCAGCTTGTTCTTTTCCACCGGCAGGGCAATCGGGTCGCTGTCCGCGTTATCAGGCGAGGACAGCCAGACGTGCCCGGTGCGCTTGTCGGTGAGGGTGAAGTGGGTCGTCGCCGGGTCAAGCTCAAAGCGGAGAGTGTCATTCTCCATGACCATTGGCGTGTCGGGCTCTGAGTAGCCGTAAAGCGGCACGTCGTGCCCTTCCAGCTCGCCGGAGGTGTCAAAGAGCGGAAGAATGACGAATTTCGTCAGCGGATAAAGTGCCAGAAGAAGAATCAGAACCAGCACGATCCGCACAAGGATGCGTCGTTTCATGGATACTTTCTCCTTTCGTCAGTACAGACGGAACAGCACTTCTTTGTAGAGGGAGACGAAATAGCCGATGCCGTCGCCAACCAGCGAGAAAAACAGCAGCAGCAGGAAGATGATGACGACCATCGCCAGCAGCGTCATGATGGTGAACAGCAGCGTCTTGCCCAGCGAGTAGTCATGCGTCTGCATCATGCCGCAGATGATGAGAACACCGCTCCAGCCCAGCGACAGCCCCTCCAGAACGTAGTAGAACGCGCCTTCCTTGGCGGTAATGACGTTTGCGAGGAGAATCATCGCCGCTTGCAGGATGACGTAGGGCGTCAGCGCGTAGCAGGTGGCGATGTAGACATCCTTGAACGTGCCCTTGCCCTCAAACAGCGTCGTCAGCCCCCAGTTGCCCGCCACGAAGAACAAAAGCGGCAGGAGGACGGCGAGACATTGCTGGATGATGTTCACGCTCGGCCAGTAGACGTTCATGAACAGGAAAGGCGTGAACTGCATGGACAGCAGGCGGACAAGCAGCACCAGAAACACGATGATGTTCGCCGCGCCGAGGCTGCCGCGCTTTTCGCGGCTCAAATCCCAGAAGCCGTCGAAGGGGTGGAAGATAACGTAGAGCGAATAGCGCAGGGAGGACAGCAGACGTTGCCACTTCTGCTTGTCGGTTAGCTTTGCTGCGAGCGTCATGCGTTGTCCACCTCCCACTTTATCTTGCGGATGTGCCCGACGACCATCGGAACGACCAGCAGCACCGCGACGATGCCGAAAATCCACCCGATGTTCTGCTCTACCCATTCGGAGCGGTAGTAGCGGAACGCTTCGGAGTAATTGCGGCTGTCGCGCGCCATGGCGAAATAGTCACAGGCTTCTTTGAATTGCTTCTGCTGCAAAAGCGCGCGCCCGATGCCGATGTAGGCAAGGTCATAGTTGCCGTTGCGCTTCATGACCTCGCGCCAAGTGTCGGCAGAAGCGGCGTATTCGCCCGCGTGGTACTGCTCGGTCGCCTTGTAGACCAGCTTGCCGTATTCTGTCGGGGTCAGCACGGTCACGCAGCAGTCCTGACTGTCCAGCACCAGCAGGTCATAGCCCTGATGCTCCAAAGCGACGGGATTCAGGAAGTATCCGTCCATGTTGCCCACACCGCCGAACGCCCAGAGCAGGTTGCCCTGCTTGTCGTAGGTGAAGATGCGGTTGTGCGTCTTGTCCATGACGGAATAGATGTCGTTGCCCAGCACGGTCACATCCACGAACTTCGAGGGGCCGGAGTTGGTGATGTTCTTGTCGCCGCGCGCCCATTGCAGGTCGCCGATGACGTGGCTCGTGCCGTTCTCAATCAGGATGTTCGTGCCGATGGCATTCAGGCGGCGGACGGGTTTCGCCGCGCCGGAGGTCAGCTCGTTGGAATTGAAGGTCTGCGTGGTGACGAAGAAGAAGCCTTCCGAATCCAGCGCAATGTTGTTGTATTCCGTCGGAACGAAGGATGCCTGCTGCGCGCGCTGCTCCTTCGTGGAGAGCAGCCGCCAGACCAGCTCGTACCATGTGTACTTCACTTCGCTCGCGCCGATGAAGCCGGTGAACGTGCCGTCCGCCTCGTACTTCATGAGGCCTCGGTTGACGTTCTGCGCGAGGCAGAAGACGCGTCCGGTTGTGTCGCAGACGAGTTTCGTCGGCAGAAACGCCATCGACTGGTCGAAGGTCGCGTCCGTCGGGCGGGTGAAGACGCTCAGCAGATTCAAATTCCGGTCTGCTTTCAGGATGCGGTTGTTGTTCGTGTCGGCGATGAACAGTGTGCCGTCCGCCATGACGAACACATCCTGCGGGGCGGAGAGCGTATTCGGGGTGATGTCGCCGGAAATTTCGGAAATCACGCGGGTCAGCGTGAAGCTTTCGCCGTCGCGGGCGACCTGCAGAATGCGGTTGTTGCCCGTATCGACGATGTAGATGTCATTGCCGGAGACGGTCAGCCCGCGCGGGGTGCGCATCGGCGTTTCCAGCCCAAGGGAGACGCTGGACAGCATGGCGCTGGTGCGGTAGGCATCCGGCGACTGGCGTTCGTCGCCCCAGTAATCGTAGGTGTAGGTGTAATTGTAGTCAAAGCCGTCTGCGGCGCGCGCGACCATCCCGCCGCAGAGCGCGGCGAAGAGGGAGAACGCAACCAGACAGGCGCAGAGACGGGAAACCATGCGGTTCATCGGCGTCCTCCTCTCTTAATCTTTCAGACCGGATGTCGCCATCGTTTCGAGAATCTGACTCTGGCTGAGGATGAAAATCAGTATCGGCACAGCCATGACGACGACCGTAACCGCCGCCGCCTGCCCCGTGCGGGCAATGCCGCCCGCCTGAATCTGCTGGAGCGCGTAGACGAGCGTCTTCTGCGCCTCGGAGTAGATGACGGCGGATGCCTTGGCATTCCAGAGGTTCTGGACGGAGAAGATGATGAGCGTCAGCCACGCGGGCTTGACGTTGGGCATGACAATCGTCCAGAAAATGCGGAATTCCTTTGCACCGTCGATTTTCGCGGACTCAATCAGCGACATGGGCAGCCCTTCCATGAACTGCTTCATCAGGAACAGCCCAATCGGCGCGGCGAACGCGGGCAGGATGACCGCCCAGTGCGTATCGACAAGGTTCAGGCGCGTCATGGTCAGGTAGTTCGGTATCGCGGTGACGTAGCCGTTGAACATCAGCGCCGTCACGACGAGGGCGAAAAACTGCTTGCCGAGCGGGAAATCGTACTTCGCCAGCACATACGCCGCGAGGGACGCAATCAGCAGATGCCCCAATGTACCCACGAGGGTGATGACGACGGTGTTGGTGATGTAGCGCGAGAAGGGAACCCAGCTCTGCCCCATCGTGACGAGAAGGTCAGAGAAGTTGTCGATGGTGGGGTGGCGCGGGAAGAGCGTCGGCGGGAAGCGGAACAGCTCATCCAACGGTTTCAGCGAGGACGAAATGGCGAACACCAGCGGAAACGCCATTGCACACGCGACGAGGAACAGCAGCAGCCCCACCAGAAAGTCGCCCACGCGGGAGCGGTTCGGCTTCTTGTGGCGCATGTTCGACTTCTTCGTCAGCTTCAGTACCTTCTGCGGCAGCTCAATCGGCGTGCCGTCCGGTCTGACTGGACCTTTGTAGCTGCGGACATTGATGGTACTCATGTGCCAATCCTCCTCAGAGCGCTCTGAATCAGCTTGTTGCACAAAATCATCACCAGGAACAGCAGGGTGGCGATGGCGGAGGCATAGCCCATTTCAAAGCGGGTGAAGCCATAGTCGAACAGGTGGGTGACGACGGTGTGCGCGGCGTAATCGGTGGAGGGGAAGCCCGCCAGCGCCATCGGCACATCGCACACGCCGAACGCGGACGTGATGGACATGACCGCGCCGAACATCAGCATCGGCTTCATGTTCGGCAGGGTGATGTAGTACAGCTCCTGCCAGCGGTTGCGGATGCCATCCACATAGCCCGCCTCGTACTGCGAGCGGTCAACGCCCTGCAAGCCTGCGACGAAGGAAAGGAAACCCGTGGACATGCTCATCCACAGTGTGACGATGATGATGACCGGCATGATGTAATCCGGCGTCGTCAGCCAGAGAATCGGGGCGTTGAGGATGCCCAGCTTCATCAGGATGGCGTTCAGGTAGCCGTACGCGTCGCCGCGGAAGATGATAGAGAAGATGTAGTAGGCATTGCCCGCAATGGACGGCGCGTAGAAGATGACGACGGCAATCGTGCGCACCCAGCGCGGCAATTCGTTGATGAGCCACGCGAAGCAGAACGACATGATGTAGCCCACAGGCCCTGTAATCACCGCCAGCAGGAACGTGTTTTTCACGGCGGTCAGGAAAACATCATCCTTCAAAATCAGGGTGATGTAGTTGCCCATCCCGATGAAGCGCGCGGGCTCCAGAATGTTGTTGTAGGTGAAGGAGTAGTAGATGGAGATGAGCATCGGGAGGATGTAGAAGGTCAGAAACAGCAGGGCGTAGGGCGCCAGAAACGCATAGCAGAACTTCATGTGCTTCGCTCTGTCCCACGCGATGCGCGCATTGCGCTGTCTCAGCGCAAAGTATTTTTTCCAGAACGCGGTCATGACGAATGCTTCCTCCTTTCGCTCAGGGCGTCTCTTCGTCGATCGGCAGACCGAACTCCAAGCGCTTCTTATTGATTTCCTCGTTGATGGTGCGCGCGTAATCCAGCAGGGTTTCGCGCGGGTCGGTCTTGTCGTTGGTCACTTTGCGCACGGCGTTGGTCATGTGGCGCGTGGTGTAGTAGCCGCCGGCGACTTCGCGGAAGCCGACTGCCCACGTCATCTGCTCGCGAATGACTTTCAGCTGAGCTTCCGACCATGAAAGCTGCTCGATGGCGGCGATATTCGCGGTGGCGTAGCGTGCGGACGAACCCAGGACGGCTTCAATCTCGCGTCCGAAACGCACCTGCGCGTCGGTGGACGTCCACCACTTCATGAACTGCCACGCATTCTGTTTTGTCGTTTCGCTGTCGGTGGCAATCATCATGCAGCAGGCGCCCTGCGAATGCCCGGAGTGGTCCACATAGGTGCTGCCGTCCTCTGCCGTGCGGGAACTGCCGGGGAGAATTGCAATGTCCCACAGGCCGCGGATTTCCGGCGCGGAGACGGTCAGGGTGTTGAACGTCGTGTAATCGAAGATGCCCAGCGGCATTTCGCCGGAACGGAAGCGGCTCACGAAGTCGAAGATGGTCGGCAGACCGTAGTCATTGTAGAGGCTGGTGTAGCGCTCAAACGCCTGCACACCCGCTTCGCTGTTGATGGTGGTGTGGGTCGCCGAATCGTTGTAGAGCGCGCCGCCAAGCTGGTAGAGCATGGCGTAATAAGAAGAGAGATTCGGGGCGGCAATGTCGGGGTAGGGGATGCCGACGGACATGTTCGCTCCCTGAATGGTGGGCAGCATGGCAATCAAATCATCCCACGTTTCCGGGACGGACAGCCCGTATTCTTCCAGAATGTCGCTGCGGTAGAAGAGAATCGAGCACAGCTGCGTCTCCGGCAGCGCGTACAGACCGCCGTTGAAGCTGAACGCGGCGTAGGCGCTGGGGTAGAATTGGTCGAGGACTTCCTGCAAATCATCGAACTGCGTCAAATCCTCCACCGCGTGGCGAAGCGCGTAGTTGACGGGGTTCCAGCTGTCGGTTGAAATGACGACATCCGGGCCGTTGCCTGCGACGACGGCGTTCAGCAGCGCGTTCGGGTCAACCAGCATGACGTTGACGGGAATGCCGGTAGACGGTGTGAAGGTGTCATCAACCATGGTTTTGAGGACGGTGGACTGGTCACGGCCGGTCAGAATCCACACTTCCAGCACGTCCTCGCTGGCATCGTACACATCGCCCAAGGCATTGTAATCCACGAAATACGACGTGACGCAGGATTTCAGCTCATGCAGCGCGCGGTCGAGGAAATTTTCCGACGGCTGCGGCACGGTCACGCTGTCCGCGGTGATGGCAATCAGGTCAATATCCAGCTTGACCTGCCGCATGTTCTGCATTGACGTGCCGAGGGAGGTGATGTTGTCCTTGAAATTCGTGAAGGCTTCGGTAATCTTCGCCGGATCTTCGACGAAGGATTCCAGCTGCACCGCCAGCGTCTGCGCGACGGCAATGCGGTCGGATTTCTGTCCGGTGATGGCAACAGTCTCATCGACGAGCTTATAGAGCAGGCGGCTTTCCTGCGCCATCGCTTCGATGACCTCCGGATACACCTGCTCCAAGTGGTAATCGCGGTAGCGGTCGGGGTTCACGCCTGTCAGCACCAGCACACGGCGGTACATCTGGTTCAGGCGGTAGATGCTTTCCTCCATGTCGGAGAGAATCTGCCCCATGTCGCCCAGCGTCGCTTCCAGACGAAGCGTGTGATGCCCAGCGGAAAGGTAGAAGCGGTAGGGCGTGCCGGAATCATCCGACAATGTGTTCATTTCCCATGCCGTGGTGTAGGGGAAGAAGACGTTCTCCATACCGGAGAAGGGAATTTTGCCGTCCAGATAGAGGATACGGCTGGACACGCTGCCGCGGTTGTAGGTCTGACGGCCTTTGATGGCGATGTTGTACCAGCCGTTTTCCGGCACGTCGAAATCCCACTCAATCCACTGCCCCGCGTCGCGCCAGGCATCGCCGCCGATGTAGTTCAGCACCGTCCGGCGCACGTCGCAGGGAGAGGTGGCGGGGGAAGAACGGTCATAACGCGCGTACAGCGACGGGGAGGAACGCAGGGTGCTGCTTTCGCCTTCCAGCACGAGGGCAAAGTCAGCAGGAACGCTGTTCTCCTGTGGCTGCGCGGCGGCATAAGCGGCGTAATCCGGCACTTTTTCGGGGGCGGTGAGCGAAAGCGCGGTCAGGAGCATCGGCTCGCTGGTCGCAATCAGGGTGACGGTGCTTTCCCCCGCCTCGAAATAAAAGCGGTACGGCTCGGTGATGTAGCCCATCGAATCGCGGCAGCAGGCGGTCTGCTCGCCGAACGCCTCCACCTGCGTCGGACGGATGTCATTGCCCTGCGAGTCCTGCCGCACTTCGCCGCCGTCGTGCCACAGGCGGGTGAAGGTCAGCGTATCCGCGCCATCGAAGGGTACTTCGCCGTTGATGCGCAGTTCGCGCTCCAAGTCCACGCCGCGTGCCGCCTCAGTGCGGTAGGTCAGGCGGATGTTGTAGAAACCGGTTTCCGGTACGGTGACGGCGAACGTTGCGGAAGAGCCGCTTTGCATCAGCAGACCATCCTTCTGTGCAGTCACGCCGTCCGAATCCAACGTCACCAGCGGAATGGAAACGTCCGAAGATGCGTCCGGAGCGCCCTCATGCGCGCGCAAATACAGCGAATAGGTGCTGCTGCGCCCGATGTCGCCAATCTGCTGCGAGAGGTCATAACCCTCGTATTTTGCCCGGTAGTTCTCCACGCCGCCGGACAGAACGAACCACAGCACCAGCGCCAGAACGACCGCCGTCAGGGCAATCCACTTCCCGTATTTGCTGCCAAAGGAACGCTCCATGTTTCCGTGCCTCCTTCAAACTGGAATTGAACCAATTTCGATGCGTTGCAAATGAATAAAAATGGTTTGCTTTCAACCATATTATAAATTCAACGAGAGAAAAAAACTTCTTAAAATTTGCCCGTCTTTGGTTATAATTTGCTTGAAATGTGTTGCGCTTTGTGGTATGATGGAAAAAAGACAAGGCAAAATGCGCAAATTTGCACGAAAGGTTTGTGAAGAAATTATGAATAACCGAAGGCTCATTACGGAACACGAACGACCATTGACGGCATCCGGCTTCCGCGTGATGAAGGGCGAGCGGGAGTTTATCACCTACCAGCGGGACGTAACCATCCGCGTATGGCATCAGCCGAACCCGGACAGCTATGCGCCGCACTTTCATTCGGCCATAGAAGTCTGCGTGCCGCTGCTGGGCGGATGCGAGGTGGCGGTAAAGGGGAAGGAATATCATGTGCAGGCGGGGGAGGTGCTGTTTGTTCCCTCCGACGCGACGCACGCCCTGCGCATGGCGGCGGGCAGCGAGCGCTACCTCATCATCTTTGAACACAATGCTGCATTTACAATGAGGGAGTTTGCTGCGCTGCGCCCGATGCTGCGCCAGCCGATTTATCTCACGGCGGAAAGTGAAGCGACGCCCATCGTTCGCAAAACGCTGATGCAGCTGGTGGACGCTTACGAGGCGTACACGCCGCTGCGGAATTTGCGGTGCTATGCGCTGCTGATGGACGTATTCGCCACGCTGGGGGAATTGTATCTGCCCAATGTCGCCAACAGCGCGGAGATGAATGACATCCACCGGCGATTATCCGGCGAGGACGCTTTCAACTGTGCGCTGGATTACCTGAATAAAAACTACGCCGAAAACATCACGCTGGATGTGCTGGCGGACTACGCGGGGTTCAGCCGCTACACGCTCAGCCGCATGTTCAGCCGGCACACAGGCGCGACGTTCATCCAGTACCTGAATGCGCGGCGGGTGGATATGGCGGCGGAGATGCTCAGCCAGAGCGACCTGCCCGTGACGCAGGTTGCGCTGCGCGTTGGCTTTGGGTCGATTGCGACATTCAACCGCGTGTTCCGGACGCAGAAAGGGTGTACGCCAAGCCAGTATCGAAATGTGTATCTGGAGCTGAAAAAATAGCAGACACCAAATTGCGATTTCATAATATAAAAGGAGGACAATATCATGATTGCACAGACGCCCCCGATGGGATGGAACAGCTGGGACTGCTACGGCGCGGCGGTGGACGAGCCGACCGTGCGGCAAAACGCGGCGTACATGGCGGAGCATTTGCAGGTGTTCGGCTGGGAGTACGTCGTCGTGGATATTCAGTGGTATCAGCCGACCGCGACGAGCCACGCCTACGAGCCGTTTGCGGAACTGACGATGGATAAATACGGGCGCTTGCAGCCCGCGCCGGGGCGATTCCCGTCGTCGGCGGGCGGAAAAGGATTCAAGCCGCTGGCGGATTATGTGCATTCGCTGGGGCTGAAATTCGGCATCCACATCATGCGCGGGATGCCGCGGATGGCGGCGCATCGGCACTTGCCGATTCTGGGGTGCGGGAAGGGCTGCCACGAGGTCGCGAATCCAAACAGCATCTGCGCGTGGAATCCCGATATGTACGGCTTGCGGTGCGATATGCCCGAAGCGCGCACGTACTATGACAGCATCTTTCGCATGTACGCCGAATGGGGCGTGGATTTCGTCAAGTGCGACGACATTGCGCGCGAATATCCGCACTGCAAGCGGGAAATCGAGGTCATTTCCGACGCCTGCCGCGCCTGCGGACGGGACATTGTACTGTCTTTGTCGCCCGGCCCTGCGCCGCTGGAACAGGCGGAGCATTTGAAGAAATACGCGAACATGTGGCGCATCACGGACGACTTCTGGGACGAATGGCGGCTGCTCAAAGGGATGTTCGAGCGGGCGGAAAAATGGTGCGTCCATGCCGCGCCGGGGCATTGGCCGGATGCGGACATGCTGCCCGTCGGCGCACTGCGGCAGTGCTACGACCCGAACGGCTGGACGAACTTCACACAGGCGGAGCAGCGGACGATGATGACGCTGTGGTGCATGATGCGTTCGCCGCTGATGATGGGCGGCGAGCTGACGAAAAATGACGACTTCACGCTGAAGCTGCTGACGAACCGGGATGTGCTGGCGATTGAAAAGACAAGCGCGTGTGCCCATCCGCTGTGGACGACGGAGGACGAAAGCGCGTGGATTGCGCCGCACAGGGACGGCAAGGGGCTGTATGTGGCGCTGTTCAACCTGTCGGAAGAGACGCGGACGGTTCGCGTGACAGGCGAAATGCTGGAAGGGACGTACTCGGAAGCAAGCGAATTGTGGACGGGGGAGAAACTGCATTTGGCGGACGGGGTGACGGCAACGCTGAGGAAGCACGATGCGGCGGTGTTTTGGGTGGAGTAAAACAAAAAATTGCTTAGAAATTACTGTGGAGGAAGTTGTAAATGATATTGCAAATGGCTGACCCGGTAAAGGAGCTAAAAGAGATTAGATTCACATCAGAAAAAGAGATGCAGCACTTTTGTGAAAAAAATATGGAGCAAATGTTGGGACTTCAATTTATCGCAAGTGAGTTTCGAGTTGCTCAGTTTCGATTTGACAGTGTTGCTTACAATCCAGTAAGTACTGCTTTTAACATAATCGAATACAAAAATGATAAGAATTTCAGTGTTGTAGACCAAGGATACAGCTATATTTCTACGCTTCTGCAGCATAAGGCTGATTTTGTCTTGCGATACAACCAGATATTCAATATTAACAAACGATTGGAGGACTTTGACTGGACACAGGTGCGAGTCTTATTTATTGCACCAAGTTACACGGTACATCAGCTTAATTCAATTAATTTCAATGACTTGCCAATGCAACTTTGGAGAATAAAGCGCTATGAACGTGGAATTATTCAGTTTGAACAGATAAAACCAACAAGTACGGTTGCAAGCATTTCAGGGTATTCATCAATGCCTGCGAACAGCGTTGCAACGAAAGTGACGTCAGCGATAGGCTCAGCAAAAGCTATGGAAGATGCAGCAAAGGAAATTATTGTGTATACGGAAGAAGAACGTCTTGCAGATGGTAGTGATATAACAAGAGAATATTATACAGAACTTATACTATTTCCAATTAAAAATGCGCCAAATCCATTGCCGACGAGTAATACTGA
>OLRQ01001613.1_pt1 | contig 16549 bp, 9 predicted proteins | sample 1671971 | NCBI WGS metagenome assembly OLRQ01 (sample SAMEA3136631, study PRJEB25190) | human gut metagenome | biome: human gut; feature: human-associated habitat; material: faeces | place: Austria | collected 2013 | reverse complement strand
TCAGAATCGGCGTGACCAGTTCGCACTTTTCGGCATCGCATCCTGCAATGCTGACATCCCTATGCGGCGCTGTGTGCAGATGTTTCCCTGCTGAATCAGCTGGACGTAAACCAGAAACTGTTTCAGCAGTACCGGAAGTGGGACGGCACGGCGGCATTTTCCTATGACTTTCAGCTGCCGGGGCAGGAACGCTGGTTTTGTCTGAATGTGATACGGGACAAGGCTGCCCGGCGTGACCTGTTTTTGTTCCATGAGATCACAACCTATAAAAACGCCTGCTTTGCCTTGGAAGAGCAGATGCGGAAAATCGAGAAGGAGAGCTTTACGAAGTCGCAGTTTCTCTCCCGGATGTCCCACGAGATTCGGACACCCATGAACGGCATCATCGGAATGCTTTCTCTGACGAAGAAACAGTGCAGCCAGAATCCGAAAGCGCTGGAATATCTGGGCGAGGCGGAAAACTTGTCTCAGTATCTGCTGTCGATCATCAACGATATCCTGGATCTGTCCCGCATCGAGGCAGGAAAGCTGGAACTGGAAGAAAAGCCGCTGGATCTGCGCAGTATTGCCAACAAGCTGCGCAATATGTTCCAGGAGACTGTGGAGGCGAAAAACGTCCGGTTCTCCGTGACGTTCCAGGATTTTGACACGTACTATGTGATTGCAGACGATATTCGCCTTTGCCAGGTGCTGACGAATCTGGTTTCCAATGCGGTCAAGTTTACTGCAAAAGGCGAGATCACAGTGACCTTTCAGAAAATGCTCCAGGAAAAGGAACGCATGGACTTTCTGATTAAAGTGCATGACACCGGTATCGGTATTGAGCCGGCGTTTCTGGAAAAGATTTTCCTGCCCTTTGAGCAGGAGAGCCGCAATATCACCAAGAAGTACGGCGGCAGCGGTCTGGGCATGGCGATTACGGACAACATCGTCCGCATCATGGGCGGAACGATCGTCATTAATAGTATGCCCGGAAACGGCTCGGACTTTAACGTGTTCCTGTCCCTGCCGCTGGCAACAGAGGAGCAGATCCGGCAGATTCCTGTGGAAGAGATGCCGGAGGAGGTACAGGAAAGTGCGGACTATACCTTTGCAGGGAAGCAGATTCTTCTGGCGGAAGACAACGAGATCAATGCGGAGATCGCCGTGGACATCCTGGAGGAGGAGGGTGCATCCGTCGATGTTGCCGGAAACGGAAAGATCGCCGTGGAGATGTTCGAAAACAGCCCGGTCAATCACTACGATTTGATTCTGATGGATGTGCAGATGCCGGAGCGAAACGGCAGAGAGGCGGCAAGCGATATCCGCCGCCTGGACAGAGCGGATGCAAAAACGGTTCTGATCTTTGCCCTTTCTGCGGATGCCTATGTGGAAGACAAGCGGCTGTCCCGTTCTTACGGCATGGACGGGCATTTTGCAAAGCCGGTGGATTTTCAGAAGATGAAGACCGAGATCGGCGAAATCATCCGGCAGAAAAAGCGGTAAGTGTTTCGGGCTTTGCACAGAAAGCCTGTGGAGGTGGAAAAAATGAAAAAAGTGCAGAAACGGATTCTGACCGTGATCGTTTCGCTGACAATTACGGGTTCCGGCATCGCTACCTATCTGCGGTATTCGGGGAATTCCTTTGATCCGGAAAAATACACCCGAAACTCGGCTTGGAACCGGAATCAGATCACGTTTGACGACGATCAAACAGACGATGAATACATGAACAGTGAAAAGCAGGATGATACCACAGAGGACAGCCGCCAGCTGGAACAGGATGACAATGCTGACCAGGCGCAGACGCCTTCAGAACAGCGTGACAATGCCATTCTGTTTGAATCCCAGACGCCGCAGAATCTGAATGTGCCGGCACTGATTACCCAGGATACCGACGGCGGCAGTGGAGACGGCGCCGCTGTCTCTCCGCAGCAGGCGTCACAGAATGTGACGTCCTACCTGGTGGGAGACCGCAGCGGAAGTGCATCCGGTCCGGTCGCAGTCATTCCGTCTGCATCCGGCAGCGGTACAGTGATTTCCGGCGGAACATCCGGAAACTCCGGTACAGCCGGGAAAAGCGATCAGAACGGAAAGGGCAACGCAGGCGGAACTTCCGGAAACGGAAACAATTCCGGCGGCAGCCAGAATAACGGCGGCGGTCAGACGGACACGCCTGGAACAGATACACAGCCGGAGCAGCCCGCCGCACCGTCCTATGACAACAATTACACGGAAAAAACGCCGGAACAGCCCAGCGATATTTATGAAAACCTGTTGATTCCGGTACGTCCCATGCCGGAAGAGGGACTGGAAAATGCCGACAGCGCAAAAGTGCCGGAGCTGATGGTAAATCCGCTGAATGAGACGTTCGATGCGGATATGATCTATTACGGGGAAGAACTGGACGCCTGGAAACTGTTGTGTGCCTGCAATGTTCACGTGAAGTACAACGGCACATATTACCGCATTACCTCGCTGAACGACAATTTCAAAATTACCGGTTACCCTAAAAAGGCAGAGAAAGACTTCACGGCATCGTTTGCATTCCGGCTGAATGCCAACAGTGACTGGGTCAGAAAAGATGTCAGCTTTGAAGTGTATCCCTATAAGACGGTGCTTTCGGATTATAACCATGCGGATTTCATCAATCCCAAGAGTGACCAGTATCCGGCAGAAAACGAGTCTGTCGATCTGCTGAATTACTACGGGAAAATGTATCATTCGGATCATTCGTTCCCTAAACTCGGAGAATCCATCCGTCAGATCTTCCTGGGATGGTCGGAGAACAACGGCGGCGACCCCGTCTACTACCGCTATACCCCAACGAAAAAAGGCTTGAATATCCTGTATCCTTTGGGAACGGCAGAACTCCCGAAGGAGTTTATGGCGGAGATCAGTTCCATGTGGTCGGAGGATGACCACTACTATTTCATTCAGACACTGACCGGATATACCGGTTCCAGCCGTGATCTGGAGATTCCGGCAGGGCTGCAAAAGGTTGCCCTGGAGGCAGACGTAGACCGTGTTTCCGTTCCGGCATCCGTTCTGGAAATCACCAGCACGCTGAAGGTAAAGGATTCCTACGATGTCTCAGAAAAGAATCCGGCGCTCACGTCCCGGGACGGCGTTTTGTACAACAAAGCCTGCACGGAACTGTATGCAGTGCCGTATGCGAAAACGGAGATCACCGTTCCGGAGACGGTGAAAAAGGTGACTTTTCCGGAAGAAAATCAGATTCAGAGCCTAACTTTTCAGTCCGCAGAGCCGCCGGAAATTGAACTACGCCGGCTGGATCATGCAAAAATCTATGTGCCGGATGATGCCTACTTCGACTATCTGAAAAAGTGGGCAATGCGTCTTGGCACAAACCAGCTCGTTCCCCAGAGCGACAAGAATCCCACGGATTTCTATACCCAGGATGACGCCATTTTGCTAAATACAGAAAACGGCACTGTGCTGTACGGTCTGACAGAACAGGTAGCCGGTACTTATGCCGTGCCGGAGGGAGTGACCGAGATTCGGAAGGGCGCATTTGAGGGAAGAGACTTGAAAGCGCTGATTCTGCCTGCATCCCTGCAAACGCTGGACAGCGGTGCATTCAACGGGCTGGACGGCACGCAGATCTACTTCCAGGGTGAGACTGCTCCGGCTGCGCAGGCGGACAGCTTTTCTGAGAATATCGGCGGTCTGCACATTCCGGCGTTCAGCATGGAGTTTGATACGGAACAGTGGAATACCTATGATATTCCCATCGCCGCTGAGGCGTATGCCATTTGTGAAACGGACGGCAACGTCTATTTCCAGGAACAGGACGGTGCAACACTTCTGACCGCTGCGCCGGATACTGTGCATTTCAGTGCGGAGAGTCTGCCGGGCGTTTCCATCAAAACCATCGGCAGCCGTGCGTTCCGGAATTGTTCCGGGCTGATGACCGCAGAACTGCCGGAGGAGACCAAAGAAATTCAGCAGAACGCTTTTTCCGGGTGCAGTGCTTTGGAATCGGTGGTGTCCTTGTCTGAGGATGAACTGACCATCGGCGACGGCGCATTCGACAACTGCATGATGCTCTACTGCGTTGCCTGCAATGCGGCATCTGCGGTGATGGAGGGAAACTATGCGCCCGGCAACAACAGCTTTTTCTACCGCCCGTATGATTCCTATGGATACGCCGGCTGCTTTGCGGAATTTACCTATCGGTACCGAATGGAGACCGGCGCAGACGGTGTTGCCGGGGTCTACGGAAGTTCCGGGGAAGAGAGTTACCTGTTGTCCGTTTCCGGCAACTTGAACGGAACATATACCTTAGCACCGAACACCGTGGAAATTGCATCGGGTGCATTCTCCCGGTGTCAGAATGCGTTTTTCATTGCACCTGAAAGCTTTGCGTCAGTCATGTTTGTGGACGATGCGGCGTTCCAAAATTCGGGTATCAGCGGAGAACTGACATTTTCAGATGCCTTTTCACTGCTGGGCAGCAATGCGTTTCAGGATTGCAGCAATCTGACTGCCGTGCATTTTGAGACTGGTTCTACACTGCGTTCCATTCCGTCCAATGCGTTTGCCGGGTGTACAGCGCTTTCTGAGGTGACCTTTGGAGCAAACAGCTGCGTGGAATCCATTCATGACGGTGCATTTGCAGAAACAGCTTTGCACAGCTTTACGTTCCCGGAGACCACAAACGAGGTCTATTACAATATTTTCGGCGGCTGTGATGCGCTGGAAGAGATTCGCTTTGCCGGAGAAACACCGCCGAATCTGATCGGATACGGACAGGGCAGTGATTTTGTGTTCCAGTCCAAGTCAGACGGCAGTGTCAACACAGTGCCGCTGGCTGTGCCGGACGGCTGCCGGGAAACCTATGCGGCGGCGTGGCAGTATCCCTATGCAGGTTTTTCCGACCTGGAAAGTCTTTGCAGCGAATATTACGCAGAGTCAGCCGGAGACGGTACATCCATCGAGGAGATCGCACAGGAGATCACAGATACATTCCTGCCCAAGTGGCAGACGCTTTGGGATCTGCTGGGGTGCAGCGAAACAGCACCGGAACCGGACCGGGAGGAAGTCCTGGAAAAACTAAAACAGGCAGAGGAGGATATGCGGCAATGGTGATCGAACAGTCAGAACATATTATTACAGAGGTCAAAAATGCATTTATGGGAAAGGATGAGATCATCCGGAAAGTTTTGATGACCATTTATGCCGGCGGTCATATTCTGCTGGAGGATTGTCCGGGCGTGGGAAAGACTACGCTGGTGCTGGCGTTTGCCAATGCGCTGGGGCTGGACTTTAAGCGTATCCAGTTTACCACAGATACCACGCCGTCAGACATTACCGGTTTTTCCATGTTCAACCGGGTGAACAATCAGTTCGAGTATCACAGCGGTGCGGTAATGTGCCATCTGCTGCTGGCAGATGAGATCAACCGTACTTCACCGAAAACCCAGTCGGCGCTTTTGGAGTCCATGGAAGAGAAGAACGTGACCGTAGACGGCGTGACCCATCCGCTGCCCAGTCCGTTTATCTGCATCGCAACGCAGAATCCTCTGGGCGCATCCGGTACGCATCCGCTGCCGGAATCCCAGCTGGACCGTTTTATGATACAGCTTTCCATCGGCTATCCGTCCTGCGAGGATCAGATCAAGATTTTGAACGCCAGACGCTATACCAATCCGCTCCATGAGATCAAGCCGGTCTGCGATGCCAAGAGTCTGATGCAGGTGCAGGACTATCTCTCCGCCATCAAGGTGACAGAGGATATCATGCGCTATGCCATCCGTCTGTGCGAGGAGACCCGGGTGCATCCCTTTGTGGAACTGGGCATCAGCCCCAGAGGCGTAATCGCACTCATCCGCATGGCAAAGGCAAACGCTCTGGTAGAACAGCGGAACTATGTGGTTCCGGAGGATGTGCAGAGCGTGTATCTGGATGTCTGCGTCCATCGTCTTGTTCTGCGTCCCCAGGCACTGATCGAGGGCGTGAACAAGGTGCAGATTTTGCAGGGAATCCTGGAAAAGGTGAAACCGCCGGTGACCATCGGAGGAAAGCTGTCATGATCCGGCACAAGGTGAGCTACTTTTTGTCCATCGCAGTCGTGTTGGTGCTGCTGTTTTTCTTCCCGAAACCGATTCTGTTGGCAGTGCTGTTCCTGGAGATCGCTCTGCCGCTTCTGGCACTCGTTCTGCTCCGGATGGATATTGCTGCAATGACCCTTTCGTTACAAGCACCGGTGACAAGCAATGTCAATGCGCCGCTTGCGCTGGATATCACCTTTAAGGCAAAGCGTCCGCTGTTTTCGGTGTCTGCAGTGGAAATGACCCTGGAGATGCAGAACCTGTTGTTTCACACACAGGAGGAACGCTGGCTGCGGATCGGTCTTTCTTCCCGGAAAAGCTCTCATGTGGAGTTTACGCCGGATATGTGCGGCGAATGGTTTATCCGGGCATCTGGTGTGCAGTGCCTGGACGTCTTTGGGTTCTGTGCCGCCGCAGTACCCTGCGAGTTGTTCTGCCGTGTCAAGGTGATGCCGGAACAGAATGACATCACCATCATGACCGACCAGGCATCCCGGGCAAAGCCGGAAGTCGGCTCGTTCCGGGTCTACCAAAAGGGAAACGATACCGCAGAGGTGTTCGAACTGCGGGAGTATCAGGAGGGCGATGAGCTGAAAGCCATCCACTGGAAACTGACCAGCAAGATGGATCGGCTGATCGTGCGGGAATACAGCGATTCCACCCGGTATGACACCATCGTGCTGTATGACATTGCGCTGAAGGCAAACGGCGAGGATGTGGACAAGACATTGCTTTCCACATCCATCGGCGCAGTGGAAAGTCTGAGCCGTGCGCTGGTGCGTGCCGGAATTCCGCATATGGCGGCGTTTGTCTTTCAGAGCCGCATTATTTCCGCACCCATTGCAGCGGAGGCAGATGCCGCAGAGTTCCTCTACACGCTGCTGTCCTATCCGCTGGCGGAGAACAGCGGCATCGCCTGTCAGTTTTTCCTGGCAGGGCAGATCCAGCAGAACTATGAGAGCATGGTGTACTTTACCATACACAGCTTTCCCAAGGAACTGGCGCTGATCCCGGCGGATGTGAACCTGGATGCCGTAGTGGTCACGGACAAGGATGGCGTACCTGTTGTGACACAGCCGGCAAGGGCGAAAGTGCTGGTCGAAGTACCGGTGACATATCTGCGGAAAAACCGGAGTTTCCGCATTATACTATAAGAATCCATTTCCGGACATTGTGCTGAGGAGGTGTATCCAGATGCAGCTGCATCGAAAACCAAAAAAGAAACCGGAGACCATGCCAGTTTTTACGGAGCAGCCTCCTGTGTACAATATGATTTTGGAGTGTATTTGCGCCGGACTGTTTTCTGCCGGGTTCTGTGTGTCATTCCTGCGCTACGGAACGGCAGAGGTGCCGCTTTTCTGGGTACTGCTGTGTGCAGCTGCGGCGGTTTTGTGCCGCTCGCTGTCCCTCTGGAAACCGTTTCGCAAAACGGCGCTGCTGGTTCCGAACGGGCTGGCACTGCTGGTGCTGCTGATCGGTTTTTCGGACTGCAAAAACGGAGCGATCCTTTTTCTCAACAGCGTGATCTCCAGATGGAACACGGTGAGCCATGATGCAGTCTCGCTTTTGGGCGGCACAGGCACAGCCGGCGTTTTCTCTCTGATCTTTACCATTCTGCTGATCGCCGCCTGGGGATATCTCCTGGTGCAGATCAACAAACCAACTGTCAGCTTTTTCGTTCTGCTGGTTCTGACGCTGCCGGCATTGCTCCTGCAATGCTTTTCCGGCATCGGCGTGGGGCTGTATCTGACCGGCTGGCTCTTACAGCGCATCTGTCACTGTGAGCGTTCTTTCAGCTGGAAAAAGGTGGGATGGTTCGTCACAGCGTCTGCGGTGATTCTGAGTGCGGCAGTGGTGTCCGGCAGCCGGGAATTCCACACGGTGAATGTGCTGCGTGAGAATGTCCGTGCAGCGATCACACGGGTGCGTTACGGCGAGGACACACTGCCGAAAGGAGATCTGTCCAAGGCGTACCGGATGAACCGGGGTGATAAAGATCGGCTCATGGTGCGCCAGACCCAGTCGAAAGATCTGTACCTGCGTGGATTTGTGGGTGCAGACTACGACAACGGCAAATGGCAGGAACTGAACCGTTCGGACTTCCGGGGAGAAAATGACGGCATCGAGTCCTGGTTTGCGGAACATCAGTTTTCACCGTCTCAGCAGTACTGCAAATACGGCACTGCCGGCGGGGAACAGTTCCCGAAAAACCGTGTCTCCGTCGAAAACAACGGCGCAGACCGGCGGTATGTCTACCTGCCCTATTCGGCAGGCCAGCCGGACTGTTCCACCAGAGTCCACCGGGATGCGGCGGTGCAGTCTGCCGGGCTGTTCGGCACAAAGCAGTATGATTTCACGGAATACGCCAACGACTATCCGGGAGAACTGCTCTATGTGGACGACTGGGCAATGCACCCGGAGACAAAGGCAGAAAAGGCGTATCTGGACTGCGAGGCGATCTACCGCAGTTTCGTGTACCAGAATTACCTGGATATCCCGGAAGAACTGCGCTCTGTGATACAGGAAAAGTTTCATGATCCATCCTATACGGAGACGGATAACACCGTCTACCAGGTGACCCAGCACATCCATGACGTTCTGGAAAACACCTCGTCCTACCAGATGGAGCCGGGGCGAACCGATTCCGAAGAGCCGCTGGAAAAGTTTCTGAACGGCGGAACGGGAAACTCTGCCTTTTATGCAACGGCGGCAGTTCTGGCGTATCGTTCGTTTGGCATTCCGGCACGGTATGCCGAGGGCTACTACGTTAATGGTACGCTGGTGCGGGACAAGGTCAGCGCACAGCTCACGGCAAAGGATGCCCACGCTTGGGCAGAAGTCTACATGGACGGCATGGGCTGGATTCCCATTGATGCGACACCGGGGTATTATCACGATGTCTATACCCTGATGCAGATGGTACAGCAGCCGCAGAACGTGGAAAAGGTGAAGATCGCCGATGACAGCGAGACACAGACCGGCAATGTGCAGAACAAGAGCAAACGGGATACTTCCGGAGGAAGTGTCCTGGATACGGTGGAAAATGCGGCGGTGCTGCTGTTGGGAATCGCTGCGCTGCTGCTAATTCTGGCGGCTGTGGGAACTGCTGTCCTGGAAGTGCGCATTACGGTAACGCAGGTTCGTTCTCAGAACCGGTACCGGAAAGCTGATGAACGAAAAAAACAGGATATTCTCTGCATGATGATCCCAAAAATGCTGCATTGCATGGGCGTGGAAATGCACATCGGCTGGCAGGCGGAAACGGCGGAACAGCGGATGAAAGAAAAAATCCCGGAACTGCGTGACGGAGAATACGAGCGTGTCAACCAGTTGATGGAAAAGTACATCTACGGGGAAACGGCGCTTCAGCCCTATGAAGTCCGTGTGCTGACATCGTTTCTGAAAAAGATATCTGATCCAAAGCGAAAGACGCTCACTCGCCGGGAACGGTTTCAGATCCGGCGTGCAGGGATATTGATGACAGAAGAAAACAATGATTGACAAATGATGATAAATTATGGTATACTATAGGCAGAACCGAACCAAGTCCGCCTGTCGGATTTGCACGGTATTGCCTATGATTTAGGGTATGTGAAGAAATGAAACGGGGTTCGCAGCGGCACTTCTTTGCGGTTTGCCTTTTCCATCCGATCTGAAAGGAAGATACAGCAGTGGAAATCTTAGAAACATTCAGCACAGACCATGAGACACAGTCCGACTATCAGCTGACTTCACAGCAGGCAAAAGAGCAGATGCGCTTTTTCCGGAATGTGTTTACCGTGGTGCGCCTTTTGAAGGGCGAAGATCTGGAAGGCATCCGGGAAAGCACAGAAGATGCGTCTTTTTGCGAATGCTACGATTATTGGGGCAAGGGACAGCCGTGTGAAAACTGTATCTCCATGCAGACATTACAGGACAGACAGCAGCACACGAAACTGGAATTTCTGGGGACAGATATCTACCAGGTCTTTTCCCGTTATGTTGAAGTGGACGGAAAGCCCTGTGTGATGGAACTGATCCGGAAACTGGACAGCGATTCGCTGATCGGTGCAAGTGAACGGGACAAGCTGATCCGGCAGCTGTCGCAGTATCATGTGGAACTGTACCGGGATGCACTGACCGGAGCGTATAACCGGCGGTATCTGGAAGACAGATCCAAACAGAAGAAGTTTACCGGCGGCGCTGCCATGATCGATCTGGATGACTTTAAGGTGTACAACGACACCTGCGGTCACGATGCCGGGGATATGGTGCTGGAAACGGTGGTCAAGGTGATACGGGAAAGCTCTGACAGCAATGATGTGCTGATCCGCTACGGCGGCGATGAGTTTGTACTGCTGTCGGCAAATGCGGATGAGCAGGAGTTTTACCGAAAGCTGCACCACATTCGCCATAAGATTCACAACGCTCCGGTTCCGGGGTATTCCGGTATCCACCTTTCGGTCAGCATCGGCGGCGTGTACTGCGAAAATACCCTGCTGGATGAGGCAATGCACCGTGCGGATGTTTTGATGTACCAGGCGAAGAACAAGAAAAATGCAGTGATTATCTCTGAGGCAGATTCTGTTGCGGACAAGGAAAGCAAGCAGGAAATTCTGATCGTGGACGATTCGGAGATGAACCGTGCGATTCTGGCAGAAATGCTGGGAGACTCGTATATCATTCACGAGGCGGTCAACGGCGAAGAGGCGCTGCATCTGCTGGAACGGCAGGGGACAAGCATTTCCCTGGTGCTGCTGGATATCATCATGCCTGTGATGGACGGCTTTGAACTGCTGCATCATATGGCAGAAAATCATTGGATCGACGATATTCCGGTCATTATGATCTCCAGCGAGGATTCTTCCTCCTCTGTGAAAAAAGCTTATGAAATGGGCGTTTCAGACTATATCAGCCGTCCGTTTGATGCGAGAGTTGTCTACCGCCGTGTGTTCAACACCATCAAGCTCTACGCCAAACAGCGGCGTTTGATCTCCATGATAAGCGAACAGGTACGGGAGAAAGACAAAAACAACAGCATGATGGTCAGCATTCTCAGCCAGATCGTAGAGTTCCGGAACGGAGAAAGCGGCAGCCATGTCATCCACATCAAGCGCCTTGCAGAACTGCTGCTGGATCAGCTGGAACGGAAAGACACAAAGTATGAGATCACAAGTGCAGATCAGATGCTGATTCCGCTGGCGGCTGCGCTGCATGATATCGGCAAGATCGGCATTGACGAGAAGATTCTGAACAAGCCGGGACGGCTGACCAAGGAAGAGTTTGAGATCATGAAAACCCACACAGTAATTGGCGCCAATATGCTGGAGAGCCTGGCGATCTACCAGAGCGAGCCGCTGGTTCGTGTGGCGCATGACATATGCCGGTGGCATCACGAACGATTCGACGGAAAGGGATACCCGGACGGGCTTGTGGGCGATGAGATCCCCATTTCGGCACAGGTGGTTTCGCTGGCAGACGTATATGATGCACTGGTGAGCGAACGGGTATATAAAAAGGCGTTTTCCCATGAGAGAGCCATTCAGATGATTCTGAACGGGGAATGCGGTGCGTTTAACCCGGTTCTGCTGGAGTGCCTTCTGGAGATACAGGACACGCTGAAACGGGAACTGGTGGAACAGAGCAAGAACGCCTATGAATACGCTGCGTTGTGAAATCGAGGGAATGAGATCATATGACAATACAGGAATGTTATACAAAGATGGGTGCAGATTATGCGCCTGTGTTACAGCGGCTGGGCAGCGAACGGATCGTGACGAAGTTCGCCCTGCGCTTTTTGGAGGATAAGACGTTTTCCGGTCTTTGCGATGCGCTGGATGCGCACGATGCCGAAGAGGCGTTTCGCATGGCGCACACGCTGAAAGGCATTTGCCTCAATCTGGGATTTGAACCGCTGCGGCAGGCAAGCTCGGAACTGACCGAGGAACTGCGTGGGCGAGACCTTTCGGTGGACTACGCAGACGCTTTCCAGGCAGTGAAAACCCGGTATCAGCAGACGGTGTCTGCGATTCGTGGCATTGCCGGATAATTTTTGGAAAATGAAAAAGCATACAGTATTTCCGGGAACGGATACTGTATGCTTTTTTGCATTTTAAGAATTCCTGTACAGATCGCAGCCTGCATCGTGGGAATACAGGATGCCAACCGCCTGTAAATACGCATAGATGATGGTACTGCCGACAAATTTCATGCCACGCTTTTGCAGGTCGGTGGAAATGGCATCGGACAGGGGACTTGTGGCTTTTCCGGTTTCGTAAAAGATCCTGCCCTGTGTGAACTGGCACAGATAGTTATAAAAGCTGCCGAATTCGGCGGAAATGGCAAGGAAGATCGCCGCATTCCGGACGCTTGCCTGGATCTTGCGCCTGTTTCGCACAATGCCCTTGTCCGCAGCCAAAGCACTGCACTTTTCCGCTGTATAGGCGGCGATTTTTTCTGCCTGGAAATCATCGAACGCCTTTCGGAAATTTTCCCGTTTGTTTAGGATACACTCCCAGGAAAGCCCTGCCTGGAATGATTCCAGGAGCAGCATCTCAAACAGATAGGCGTCGTCTGTCCGCAGAACACCCCATTCCCTGTCGTGATAGGCGATGTACTTCGGGTTGTTTGGATTGCACCATTTGCAGCGGTTGGGCATGAGAAATCCTCCTTTTTGTCAGAGACAGAGCAGGCATTTATGATTCCAGAGAAAGGTAGTACTCATACAGCGGAATCGCCTGGTGAATGGCGAATGTGGTGTGGAAACGATGTGTCTCCAGGTCGGACTTGATTTTTGCAATTTCTGTATTGAGATAGCCGGGATGTTCCTTTTCCTCTTCATAGAAAGTGACATGGTCGCCCTCGCTGTTCTCGTCCGCCTGCACTGCGATTTCCAGGTTGCAGTCGTTTTTCTCGTTGTAGTCGTAGACAGACCGGGATGCACCGGTCTGTACCTCTGCCACCAGCTTTTCCACGGCAGCAGCACTGTCACGGTATGCCATGAGAATGGTCTCGTTGGCAATCTGGGTGATAGAGTCGTATACGTTATGTGTTTCGCCGGCATCATCTGTGTAGTCATAGCGGACGATCCAGAACGGCAGGCAGTAGGAGACGGACAAGTCCTTCGATTCGGCGTACTGCTGTGCAGTTTCGATGAACTTTACCTGCTGATACCGTGCGGCGTCATTGTTTTTCCAGTTATATTCGGAATTTGTCCAGACCTCCACATCGTAGGATACGCCAGCCAGCCGGGCATCATAATCCACCATGCTGTTATACTCTGCCACCCGGTCGAATACCCGATAGATGGCGGTCTGATAGCTGTCCTCATACAGCCAGGTCTTTTCACCGGTCAGCAGATAGACCTTCATGTTTCTGGCGTAGGCGTTCCTGACAAAGGTTTCCACCATATTCACGCTGTTTACCAGCTTGTTTGCACCGATGGAGTAGTAGATCTCGGTGACACCGTAGAACTCCATGGCATCCAGGAACTTGCTCTGCGTGTCGGCGTCGTCATCAATGCCGTAGAGCGCCGCCTTTTTGCCTTTCCAATACCAGGTGGCGCAGTTCATGCTTGTCTCTTCTGTGATGGGATAAACATCCGCCGTGCTGGAATTGTACAGGTATTTTGTGTCACCGGTCAGCCCCAGCGTTTCATTGCTTACCAGATAAAACCGGTCAATGGAGTAGTCCAGGGGACGTTCCATTTGGGTTTCAATGGTACTCTTTAGATTACCCGAGATCTGATAGTTGTATTCTGATCTGGAGATATAGCCGTTTTTCACTGCATCTGCATAGGACATTCCCACCAGCTGTTCCAGCGGATTCTGCAGTGCTGGTGCGGTCAGCAGCTGCCGCATCCGGCAAAGGTCAAGACCATCCAGTCTGCCGTCTGCATTGCAGTCGCCTGCCTGCCAGTCAGCAAGTGTGGTATCCGGAACCTGCAGCAGCCACTGCTGCATCAGCACAATATCTGCGGCGTTTCGTTTTCCGTCTCCGTTGACATCTCCGGTGATGCGGGAATCCTCTGGAGCGTCTGTTTCTGCGGCGTACAGTGACGGCTGGGGCAGCGCTGCCGCCAGGAACAGGCACGACAGCAGAGCAGCAAGTGTTTTCTTCATATGGTTCATCCTTCCGTTGTCTTTTGCTCATTATACCATGTTTTGTACGGAAAAGTCAACGAAACCGACGGAATTTCATGCGATTTTGGCAGATACAGGATTCCGCTGAAAAAAGTTTTGGAAAGTATCAAATTTTCTCTTGACAAGTTAGAATAACAGTGTTATAATAACAGTGTTATAGAAAGGAAGTGCGAAATGAGAAAAGAATCAGCCGGCGTTACAGAGGCACTTCTGAAAAGTGCAGAACAGGAATTTCTGGCGCACGGATTTCACGATGCCAGCCTCCGGAGAATCTCTGCGGAAAGCGGCGTCAGCACCAATTCCATCTATACCCGGTTCGGTGACAAAGCAGGACTGTTTGAAACGCTTGTCAAGCCGGCGGCAGATGGCTTGATGCAGATCTATATGGATTCTGTGCAGGCAGCGTCAGATGTTTCGGAAGTCACCGATGCCATTGCCTGCGGGAACCGGGGAACAGACGATGTCCTGGTGTATATTTACGAGAATTTCAACGCATTCCGGCTCATTTTCTGCTGTTCTGCCGGGACGGAATACGAGACCTATTTCGACAGGCTGGCAGGGATCGAAGAAAGCTATTACAAGAAGTTTGCCGTGCAGTTTTCGGCAGGGGAAAAGGTGGATGACTTCTTCATCCATGTGATCTGCCGGACAGGCTGGCAGTATGTCTATGAACTCGTGTCCCACAATATGGACTTCGAAAAGGCAAAGCTTTTTATGGATGATATCCGCAAGTACAGCTATGCCGGCTGGAAAGCGGTGCTTGGTCTTACGTAACCTGTGCTTGTTTTTGTGGAACTGCGGTTACAGGAACTTGTTCGCATAAAAATGAAGTTGTATGTTTTTTCAGCAAAATCATTTTATGAGAGCAAGTTCTAAAATTTGCATATAGGTTAGTGAAATCTAACTATATAATTCTAAAGGAGGAATCACATTGAAACAAAAGGGAAAAAGTTCGTTTCAGAGACTGATGGGGTACGCCGGAAAGCGAAAGTATCTGACATACCTTTCATTGGCTCTTGCGGTAGTGAGTGCAGTGATCGCTCTGATCCCGTTTTATGAGATCTGGCGCATCATCAAAGAGGTGCTGGAAGTCCGGCCGGATTTCAGCCAGGCGGTACATATCAAAACATACGGCTGGTATGCAGTAGGAGGCGCTCTGCTTTCCATGCTGTTTTACATTGCGGCGCTGATGTGTTCCCATCTGGCGGCGTTCCGGGTGCAGGCGAATATGCGGATTGCCATGATGGAACACATTATGAAGCTGCCGCTGGGATACGTGGAAAGCGAGGGAACGGGTAAGATCCGGAAAATTGTTTCGGATTCCAGCGCAGCCACGGAAACGTATCTGGCGCACAACCTCCCGGACAAGGCGGTTTCCATCGCAACGCCCATTGCGCTGCTTGCGGTAATGGCAGTGTTTGACTGGCGGCTGGGGCTTATGTGTCTGATTCCGGCGGCGATCGCTTTTGTGCTGATGGGTTCGGCGATGATGGGGCCAAAGCTGGCGGCAGACATGAAGGAATACCAGAATGCACTGGAATCCATGTCGTCCGAGGCTGTCGAGTATGTGCGTGGCATTCCGGTGGTCAAGACTTTCGGGCAGACCATCTTTTCGTTCCGTCGGTTCAAAAAGGCTATTGACGAGTATGAAAAGTGGACGGTTTCCTATACCAAGAGCATGATGATGCCCATGGTCGGATTCACCACTGCGGTAAACGCTGTGTTTGCCGTTCTGATTCTTTCGGCATACCTGTTCACCGGACACGGCGTGACCGATACGTTTATTCTGAATCTGCTGTTCTATATTCTGATCAGTTCGATTCTGACCGTAACGCTGATGAAGATTGCCTATGCCGGGGAGTCCAATATGATCGTAACGGATGCGCTGAATCGTATGGACAGCATCCTGGATCTTTCTCCGCTGGCAGAGGCAGAAAAGCCGAAAAGCCCGGCGAACGCCAGCGTTTCCATGGAAAATGTGGTATTTGCCTATGACGGTTCTGAGCGGAATGCGATCGACGGCATTACCCTGGAGATTCCGGCAGGACAGCACATTGCCCTTGTGGGGCCGTCCGGCGGCGGAAAGACTACCCTCGCCTCACTGGCTGCACGGTTCTGGGATGTGAAAAGCGGTTCTATCCGCATCGGCGGCACTGATGTAAAGGAGATTGACGGAAAGGAACTGATGAACCAGGTCTCTTATGTATTCCAGGACAGCAAGCTGCTCAAGATGAGCATTCTGGAAAATGTCAGAATGGGCAGACCGGATGCCAGCGATGCAGAGGTAATGCAGGCGCTGCGGGATGCACAGTGCATGGATATCATCGAGAAGTTCCCGGATGGGGTCAATACCCAGATTGGGGCAAAGGGCGTCTA
>OLRQ01001597.1_pt1 | contig 16674 bp, 17 predicted proteins | sample 1671971 | NCBI WGS metagenome assembly OLRQ01 (sample SAMEA3136631, study PRJEB25190) | human gut metagenome | biome: human gut; feature: human-associated habitat; material: faeces | place: Austria | collected 2013 | reverse complement strand
TTGCTTCGCATTTCATGCTCTCGCAATCCTAAAACACCTCAAATCCGCTCATTTTCTGCGAAAAATGGCTACTTTTCGGTATTTTGCGGGCCAATAAGTCATGCTTTTTCATGCGAGTATGAAACGCATGACTTTTTGACCCTTGTATCATCAGTATATCATAACAGGGCGCTTCTTTCTACATGAATCGCATGGCCTTTTGCCCCTTTTGCCCTATGATACACGGATTGCTTCGCATTTCATGCTCCCGCAATCCTAAAATACCTCAAATCCGCTCATTTTTCTGCGAAAAATGGCTACTTTTCGGTATTTTGCGGGGCAATAAGCCATGCTCTTTCATGCAAGCATGAAACGCATGGTCTTTTGCCCCTTGTATCATAGAATAAGGTTGTCAATTCCCCGGAAGTGTTCTATAATTGGGATAAATAGCTGCACCATGCAGCTATCTGTGTGTAAAGAAGTATTCGGAAAGGACGGTAGGGTGTGCGAAAGAGAGAGCGTTATAAACGACTGATTATGTTTCTTGCGACGGTACTGATCGTGGCGGTCCAGACCGGCGTGTTTGCATATGCGTGGTTTCACGACTACTATACAAAGGAAGTCATCGGAAGGATGTACGGGTACTGGGGCCACTGGGCGCTGCTTGTGCTGTATGCGGTGATGGTGGTGCTCGTATCGAAGCTGTTTTCAGCCTTCAAGGTCGGCTACATGCGCATATTGGATGTGATCCTGTCACAGATTTTTTCCGTGCTGGTCGTCAATGCGTTTGAATATCTGCAGCTGGCTCTGATCGGGCGGTGGCGTTTTCTGACACATCTGGAGCCGATGCTATGGGTCACAGGGATCAACCTCATCGCTGTTGTGCTGTGGGTATTTTTTATGCGTATTATTTACGCACGCATTTATCCGCCGCATCAGGTGCTGCTGATTTATGATAAATTCAGTCCGAAATCCCTGATGCATAAGATGGAGGAGCGGAAGGACAAATATATCGTGACCGGTACGATCCCGCTCTCAGCCGGTATCGACCGGATCAAGGAGGAAATTCCGAAGCATCAGGCGATCATGATCGGCGACCTTCCGGCACATGAGCGGAACATTTTTCTGAAATACTGTTTTGAGAAAAACATTCGCTGCTACTGCCAGCCAAAGATATCGGATATCATGATCATGTCATCAGAGAAGATTCATATGTTTGACACACCGCTTCTGCTGTTCCGCAACTGCGGGCTGACCGTGGAGAAGCAGGTCGTCAAGCGTATTTTCGATGTGGTCGTCTCCGGTCTGATGCTGATCGTGCTCTCACCGCTCATGCTGATCATTGCGCTGCTCGTGCATTTTTATGACGGAGGCCCGGTATTCTACAAGCAGGAGCGACTGACGAAGGACGGAGCGGTATTTCTCGTCTACAAATTCCGGAGCATGCGTGTCGATTCGGAGAAAAACGGTGCGCGCCTGGCGATGAAGGGCGACAGCCGTGTCACTCCGGTCGGGAAAGTACTGCGTAATATACATTTTGATGAGCTGCCGCAGCTGATCAATATCATCAAAGGTGATATGTCGCTCGTCGGCCCGCGCCCGGAGCGCCCGGAGATCGCGGCGGAGTATACGAAGGAGATTCCGGAATTTCCATATCGGCTGAAGGTAAAGGCAGGATTGACCGGCTATGCACAGGTGTACGGCAAGTACAATACGACACCGTATGACAAGCTGAAGCTGGATCTGACGTATATCGAAAATTATTCGTTTCTGCTTGACTTGCAGCTGATCGCGACGACGGTAAAAATTCTGTTTCAGAAGGAAAATACGGAGGGGGTTGACCAGTGGCAGACAACGGCATCAAAGCGGGAGAAGCAGTAGAAGTGCTCGTATCGGTCGTCATGCCGGCATGGAACTGTGCAGGGACGATCGGGAAGGCGATCGACTCGGTGCTGGCACAGGATGTTCCGCTGGAGCTGATCGTCGTAAATGATACCTCGCCGGATGATCTGGATGCGGTGATGCAGAAGTATCAGACAGATGCCCGTATCCGTTATGTGAAAAATGAGCACAACCTCGGCGCTTCCGGCAGCCGGAACCGCGGTGTAGCGCTGGCGAAAGGAGGCTATGTGGCATTTCTGGATGCGGATGACTGGTGGGAGAAGGGCAAACTGAAAAAGCAGATGCAGCTTCTGACAGCGACGCAGGCGGTGCTGTGTTCGACGGGCAGAGAGTTGCTGACGCCGGATGGCAGGCAGACCGGCAGAGTCATCGGTGTACCGGAGGAGATCACCTACCGGAAGCTTTTACATCACAATTGTATTAACTGTTCCTCCGTCGTACTGCGTACTGATGTGGCGCGGGAGTTTCCGATGGAGCACGAAGACAGTCACGAGGATTACATACTCTGGCTGCGCATTTTGAAAAAGTATGGACGGGCAGTGGCTGTGAATGAGCCGCTGCTCAAATATCGTCTGAGCAGCAAAGGAAAGTCCGGAAGCAAGCTTCAGTCGGCGCGGATGACCTACCGCGTGTATCGCTACGTCGGAATGAGCCGGTGGCAGTCGCTTGTCTGCTTTTGTATGTATGCGGTGAATGGCGTGTGGAAATATGCGCGGGCTTACTTTCTCACTTGCACGCTTCTGGTGTCTGTGCTACTATAAAAAACAAAACGAAAAGGAGAAAACCTATGATTCAGAAACTGATTGCAAATATAAAGAAGACAAATGCACCGATCGTAGTCGGACTCGATCCGATGCTTTCCTATATTCCGGAACAGGTAAAGGCAGCTGCGTTTAAGGAATATGGCGAGACGCTGGAAGGTGCGGCCGAGGCTGTATGGCAGTACAATAAGGCGATTGTAGATGAAGTATGTGATCTGATCCCGGCAGTGAAGCCGCAGATTGCGATGTATGAGCAGTTCGGAATTCCGGGTCTTACAGCTTTTAAGCGAACGGTGGACTACTGCCACGAAAAAGGACTCGTTGTGATCGGTGATGTGAAGCGTGGGGATATCGGCTCTACCTCCGCAGCTTATGCGACAGCACATCTTGGTCAGGTGCAGATCGGCGCAGCGATGGAAACTCCGTTCGGCGAGGACTTTGCGACCGTGAATCCATACCTTGGCTCGGATGGCATCAAGCCGTTTCTCGAGGTGTGCAAGGCTGAAAAGAAGGGACTCTTCATTCTCGTAAAGACATCCAATCCGTCCAGCGGCGAGTTCCAGGATCAGCTGATCAATGGCCGTCCGCTCTACGAGCTCGTAGGTGAGAAGGTTGCTGAGTGGGGAGCTGAGTGCATGGGAGATGAGTACAGCTATGTCGGCGCGGTCGTAGGTGCGACTTATCCGGAGATGGGAAAGGTACTGCGTAAAGTCATGCCGAAGTCGTTCATCCTTGTTCCGGGCTACGGTGCACAGGGCGGAAAGGCAGCGGATCTGGTACATTACTTTAATGAGGACGGACTTGGCGCGATCGTCAATTCCTCCAGAGGTATCATTGCCGCATATAAGCAGGAAAAATATGCCGCTTACGGCGCAGAGAATTTTGCAAAAGCGAGCCGCGCGGCAGTAGAGGATATGATCGCGGACATTAACGGGGCACTTGAACGCAGATAAGCATTCCCCTGCTTCAAGTGCGCGAAGCGACTGCGTTCATGAGCAAGTAGCGAAGCTAGGCCCTGTCAGCAGAGCTGCAGGGATGGATTGCGAATGTCCGCTTTACAGAAGATAGAAAAGTGAAGAACCAAACCATAGATGCGAGAGACAAAGGATCAGTCTGGCATGTATGAATAAAGAAAAGGACAGGAAAATGGCGGAAAAATTCAAAGAGACCGCGCGGGTGATTTCCCAGGAATCGCTCGGCGGGCAGATTTACAGCATGTGGATTCAGACAGAGCAGATTGCAGCGGCAGCAAAGCCGGGGCAGTTTGTTTCTGTATATTGTAAAAATGAGGCAAAGCTTCTGCCGCGTCCGATCAGTCTGTGTGAGATTGACCGGGAAAATGGCAGGCTGCGCATCGTCTATCGTGTGACCGGTGAGGCTACCGGTACGGAGGAGTTCAGCCATTATCAGGCCGGGGATGCGATTGAGCTGCTCGGGCCGCTTGGCAATGGATTTCCACTGGAGCGTGCAAAAGGAAAGCGGGTGTTCCTGATCGGCGGCGGCATCGGTATCCCGCCGATGGTACAGCTGGCAAAGGAGCTGGATGACAAGGCAGTGGCGATCATGGGTTATCGCAATGCGGATACATTTCTTGACCGGGAGCTTTCGGAGCATGCGACGCTCTATGTGGCGACCGAAGACGGAAGCCTTGGTACGAAGGGTAATGTCATTGACTGCATCAGAGAAAATGACCTCAAGGCGGATGTGCTCTTTGCATGCGGACCGACTCCGATGCTGCGTGCACTCAAGGCATATGCGAAAGAAACAGGAATCGAGTGCTGGATCTCGATGGAGGAGCGGATGGCCTGCGGAATCGGAGCCTGTCTTGCCTGCGTCTGCAAGTCGACAGAGGTTGATGAGCATTCCCAGGTAAAGAACAAACGTGTATGCAAGGAAGGTCCGGTATTTCTGGCGGACGATGTGGAGCTGTAGGAAGAGGAGAAAACATGGCAGATATGAGTGTAAATATCGCCGGAGTTACCTTAAAAAATCCGGTGATGACAGCATCCGGGACCTTTGGCTCCGGAATGGAATACAGTGAGTTTGTGGATTTATCCAGACTGGGAGCAGTCGTGACAAAGGGAGTTGCAAATGTCCCGTGGCCGGGCAATCCGACTCCGCGTGTGGCAGAGATCCGAAGCGGTATGATGAATGCGATCGGCCTGCAGAATCCTGGTATCGACCTGTTCTGCAAGCGGGACATCCCGTTTTTGAAGCAGTACGACACGAAAATCATCGTAAATGTCTGCGGACATACGACGGAGGAATATTGTGAGACGGTAGAGCGCCTGGCGCAGGAGCCGGTAGACATGCTCGAGATCAATATTTCCTGCCCGAATGTAAAATGCGGTGGCATCTCTTTCGGACAGGATCCGAAGGCAGTCGAGGCGATCACGGCTGAGATCAAGCGGCATGCCGCGCAGCCGGTGATCATGAAGCTGAGTCCGAACGTGACAGATATTACCGAGATTGCCAGGGCAGCGGAGGCGGGAGGCGCAGATGCACTCTCGATGATCAACACCCTGACCGGTATGAAGATCGATATTCACAGGCAGACATTTGCGATCGCAAATAAGACCGGCGGCGTATCCGGACCGGCAGTGCATCCAATCGCGGTGCGTATGGTTTATCAGACAGCGCAGGTGGTGAACATTCCGATCATCGGAATGGGCGGCGTCCAGAATGCAGAGGATGCGATCGAGTTTTTGCTCGCGGGAGCGACCGCAGTGGCTGTCGGTACCGCGAATTTCCATAATCCAATGACGACGGTCGAAGTCATTGACGGCATTGCGGATTATATGAAGGCTCATCAGGTGGAAAAAGTCACTGACCTGATCGGGGCAGTACACGGGTAATATCAGTTCGAAAGGTAAAAAAAGTGAATCAGTTTTCAAGAACAGAGCTATTAATCGGAAAAGAAGGAGTCGAAAAGCTGGCGAACAGCCGGGTGGCAATATTCGGTATCGGCGGGGTCGGCGGTTATACAGTGGAGGCACTGGCGCGCAGCGGAGTCGGAGAGTTTGATCTGATCGATGATGACCGCGTTTGCCTGACAAATATCAACCGCCAGATTCTGGCGACGCGCAGCACCGTGGGGAAGTATAAGGTAGATGTGGCGATGGAGCGGATTCTCGACATCAATCCACGTGCACAGGTACATGTCTACAAGACATTTTATATGCCGGATACGGCGGATCAGTTTGATTTTTCAGTCTATGATTACGTTGTTGATGCGATTGATACGGTAACCGGGAAGCTTCAGCTCGTCGAGCAGGCATACCGTACCGGGACAAGGATCATCAGCTCGATGGGTGCAGGCAATAAGATGGATGCGAGCGCCTTTCAGGTGGCGGATATCTCGAAGACAAGTGTCTGCCCGCTGGCAAAGGTCATGCGCCGGGAGCTCAGAAAGCGCGGCATCAAAAAGCTGAAGGTCGTTTACTCAACGGAGCCGCCGATCGAACCGAAGGAGACGGAAGAATTAAGCTGCAAAAACCACTGTGTCTGCCCGCCGGGAACCGCACGGAAATGCACGGTTCGCCGTCAGATACCGGGCAGTACCGCGTTTGTACCGTCGGTCGCCGGACTGATTATCGCGGGTGAGGTCGTGAAGGATCTCATCAAAGATGTGCGGTAACGCAAAAAGATATAATAGAAGAAACAGCGAAAAACAGGAGGATCCATAAAATGGAAAATTACAAGCAGGAATTTATCGAATTTATGGTAGAGAGCGATGTGCTGAAGTTTGGTGATTTTACGTTAAAGAGCGGACGGAAGTCTCCGTTCTTCATGAATGCGGGCGCATATGTGACCGGTTCTCAGCTGCATCGGCTCGGACAGTATTATGCGAAAGCAATTCATGATAATTATGGCACTGATTTTGATGTGCTCTTCGGGCCGGCGTACAAGGGAATTCCGCTCGCAGTCGCGACCGTGATCGCATTCAGCGAGCTTTACGGCAAGGAGATCCGCTACTGTGCGAATCGCAAGGAGCTCAAGGATCACGGGGATGCAGGTATCCTGCTCGGCAGCAAATTAAAAGACGGCGACCGCGTGGTCATCATTGAGGATGTGACGACGTCCGGAAAGTCGATCGAGGAGACATTCCCGATCATCCGTGCGCAGGCGAATGTGGAAATCCGGGGCCTGATGGTATCCCTGAACCGTATGGAAGTAGGGAAAGGCGGCGTCAAGAGCGCGCTCGACGAGATCAAAGAGCTGTATGGATTTGATGCAAAGGCGATTGTGACGATGGAAGAGGTCGTAGAATATCTGTACAATCGTCCGTGCCAGGGCAAGGTACGGATCGACGATGCGATGAAAGCGGCAATCGACGCATATTATGTAGAGTACGGGGCAAAGTAGAGCCTGCAACATCCACTTTGACAGGAAGGTCAGAAAGGAGTGAATGGAACATGGATAAAAAAGAGAAATTGTATAAGACCGTGGCAAATTCCGCAATCTGGAATCTGGTGATGGGTATTGTCGTGCTCGTGACCGGCATTACCTCTGGCGTACTTCTGCTGATCAGCGCAGTCCGGTTGATGAGAAGTAAAGGAGATATTACATTCTGATGGCGCAGACACTTCGCAGAGGCATCAAGCTTTCCGGGACATTACTTTTCGGCGCGTACGTCGCGGCACTCATCTACTGTCTTTTTTTTGCGGAGGGCTATGGACGGGTTGACGGCGTGTACGACTATAATGTGCGCCCGTTCCGGGAGATCTGGCGTTATCTGCGCTACTGGAAAATCCTCGGCATCCGGACCGTTGTTTTAAATCTGGGTGGAAATATTCTCGGCTTTGTCCCGTTCGGAGCACTGCTGCCGCTTATGGTGCGTGATACACGGAAGGCATGGAAGGTCGGGGTGCTCGGACTGGAGATCAGTGCGCTCGTCGAATTTTCCCAGCTGATCTTTCGGGTCGGCTGCTTTGATGTGGACGATATGATCTTAAATACGTTCGGGGCGCTGGCAGGGTACGGGTGCTTCTGGCTTTCGCGGAAGTGGTTTTTTCGCCGGTTTCCGGAGGAGGAGATGAGATAAGCAGCGTTTAACCACAGGAAAATGCGGTGCCAGGGGACGGATAAGCTACAGATTGGAGAAATATATGGCAAAAAGACAGGTATATTCCTTTGAAGAAAAGAAATATTCCGCAAACCAGATCGCTTCGGCGGTTCTCGGTGCGTTGTCGGTCATCGTTCTGGCGGGGCTGCTCGGGATTTCGTTTCTGATGAAGGGAATGGCAAATACGTGGATCGGTGCGGTTGGCTTTACCGGAATCGTGATGGCAGTCTGCGGCCTGTGGTATGGGTTTGCGGGCTTTAAGGACGATTCCAAATCGTATTTCTGCAGCAAATGCGGAACGATCCTGAGCACTGTGGCGATTGCGGGATGGTTCTTTATCGTGTGTCTCGGACTGGCAGGATAAAGAGCGCAAACGTCGGCAGGTTCGCTGCCTCAATTGCGCAGAGCAATACGCAATGAAGCTATTCGGTTATGACACATCATAAGGAGGAATCCGGTTATGGGAGGCTTCCTTATGATTTTACCGAATCAAGCAAGGCCCCTGTTTCAATTGCACAAAGCAATAAGCGGTGGGGCAGCATTCGGTTAATGAGCAAGTAGCGAAGCGGATTGCGAATATCCGTTTTATAAGCAGCAAAGTGGATTGCGAATATCCGCTTGACAAATGGCAGGTGAAAATATGGAACAGACAAATCAGAACGATACTTATTTACAGGAGCGGTACAGTCTCGCAATGGAACGGATCGAAGGGATCCTTGAAGAAAAGACGGTGTCCGCCCCTTTTTGTATTTATTTTCAGGCGGTAGCGAAGTTTTTACTGGAGACGAAGGCTCTGAGAGAGAAGCTGGTGCTGGAGAAGGCAGAAGCGTATACTCTTGAGGAATGGCAGCAGATCAACTATGAGATGTATGCGGATATTCTTCCGGAGCACTATGCCCAAAGCTTTGGTAACCCGGAATATGCGGTGGAGACGCTGGGAGAAGTGTTCGGAAAGCTTTTAAGCTTTCTTTACACGGAACTGCGTGCGCTGCAGATCTATGTCTATGAGGAGCGGCTGGAGGAGACCGTCATATGCCTGGAGCTTTTTATTGAGGTGTACAATTGCTTCGAGCGCACCCCGCTTCCGGAGTACCGGGAGATTCAGCAGGTCATTTACTGGTTCTTAAGCGACTACAGTGAACTTTTTGTGGCGCACCGGATTCAGGAGGCGATCGACCCGGAGCTGGATTTTGCGACCCGGATTGTGATGGAGTCCGATCTGACGGATCTGCGCTACCTTTACCGCTATGGCGAATATGTATCGGAAAATGAATTAAAGACGGCGGAATTTTTAAATACACTTTCAGAAGAAGAGATCGCGGCGATGGCAGATACTTATACGGAGGGCTACCGGATCGGGTTTGTCCTTGGCGGCAAGGATCTTTCGATCAAGCGCACCGTAAATATCCGCTATCAGCTCGGATTTGAGCGAATGATCCGCAAAGCGATCGGAAATTTTGCAAAGATGGGGCTGAAGCCGGTCATTTACCGCGCGGCAGTGAGCACGCTGAACAAGCGCCAGACGATGCGCATCGGCTACAGCGGGGCAGTGCCGAACAAGCAGTTTGAGTACGATCACCGTGCAGACAACGCGGTATATCTGGATAAGAAATTTGCCGAGCGCAAGCTTGGCGTGATGCGGACCTCCTACGAAAAATGGAAGCAGCTCGCGGCATGGCATGCAGGTCCGGCGGTCGTGGAGACCTTCGGCGAGACACCCTTCGTGCCAAAGAGCAATCCGTACAGCTATCAGCTTTCCGAGAAGCAGCAGAAGCTGCAGGTATCCTGTGATAACGAGTCGGCACAGATCACGAACCAGTATATCATAGGCAGGGAGCGGAGCTTTACGATCATCGCCTTTCCTGTGCCGGAGATCGGCGCACAGTTTGAGGATATTTTCCGTGAGACGGTACGGATCAATACACTGGACTATGTTCTTTACCGGGACATTCAGCAGAAGCTCATCGATGTGCTGGATCAGGGGACGTCCGTACACATCCGGGGTGCGCATGGAAATGAGACGGATCTGACGGTGGCTTTACATCCGCTCAAAGATCCGGCAAAGGAGACGCTCTTTGAAAACTGCGTGGCGGATGTCAATATTCCGGTTGGCGAGGTGTTCACATCTCCGCAGCTTGCCGGGACAAATGGACTGCTGCATGTCTCGCAGGTTTATTTAAACGAGCTGAAGTATGTGGAGCTGAAGGTATGGTTTAAGGACGGAAGGATTGAGAACTGGAGCTGCGGTAACTTTGCGGATGACGAAGCGAACCGGAACTACTTCTTCGAAAATGTCATGTATCACCACGAGACGCTGCCACTCGGTGAGTTTGCGATCGGGACGAACACAGCGGCCTACTGTATGGCGCAGAAATATCAGATCGCGGATAAGCTGCCGATCCTGATTGCGGAAAAGATGGGACCGCATTTTGCCGTGGGTGATACGTGCTACAGCTGGGCAGAGGATACACCGGTCTACAATCCGGATGGAAAGGAAATCATTGCGCGTGACAATGAGGTATCCATTCTCAGAAAAGAAGATCCGTCCAGGGCATATTTTGGCTGTCATACGGACATCACGATCCCGTATGAGGAGCTCGGCAGCATCGAGGTCATTCGGGCAGACGGCAGCCGGATTCCGGTCATTTCGGGCGGCAGGTTCGTCGTTCCGGGCACGGAGGCGCTCAATGAATCATTGGATGAAGCAGGAAAATAATTCCCGGAAGCATTGACAAGGGGAAGCATAGTTAGTAGAATGAGTTCGGTTTTAGAATAAGAAGAACAACAGAAAAAGGAGAAAGTACGATGGCAAAAGTAGGAATTGTGATGGGCAGTGATTCGGACATGCCGGTGATGCGCAAAGCCGCAGAGATGCTGGAAAGATTCGGGATCGAGTATGAGATGACAATTATTTCCGCACACCGGGAGCCGGATGTTTTCTTTGAGTATGCGAAGACCGCAGAGGCGAAGGGCTTCAAGGTCATTATCGCAGGAGCCGGGATGGCTGCACACCTTCCGGGCATGTGCGCAGCGATTTTCCCGATGCCGGTGATCGGTATTCCAATGCATACGACTTCGCTTGGAGGAAGAGATTCCCTCTACTCCATCGTACAGATGCCGTCCGGTATTCCGGTAGCGACTGTGGCAATCAATGGCGGTGCGAATGCCGGTATTCTTGCAGCGAAGATTCTGGCTACGTCCGACCCTGAGCTGCTGGACCGGGTGAAGGCTTACGCGCAGGAGCTGAAGGAGCAGGTGGAGCAGAAGGACGCAAGATTACAGGAAGTCGGATATAAGGCTTATTAAGGAGGAGAAAATGGATTACAAAAAGGCAGGAGTGGACATTGAAGCTGGTTACCGTTCTGTGGAGCTTATGAAAGAGCATGTAAAGCGGACAATGCGTGAAGAAGTACTTGGTGGACTGGGAGGCTTTTCGGGCGCATTTTCTCTGGCGAAGATCAAAGAGATGGAGGAGCCGGTGCTTCTTTCCGGTACCGATGGCTGCGGCACGAAGGTGAAGCTGGCATTTCTTCTGGATAAGCATGATACGATCGGTATTGACGCCGTAGCGATGTGTGTGAACGACATTGCCTGTGCCGGCGGGGAGCCGTTGTTCTTCCTTGATTATATTGCATGTGGCAAGAACTATCCGGAGAAGATCGCAGCAATCGTTGGTGGTGTGGCAGAGGGCTGTGTGCAGTCCGACTGTGCACTGATCGGCGGCGAGACAGCGGAGCATCCGGGACTGATGCCGGAGGATGAGTATGATCTGGCCGGCTTTGCAGTTGGTGTGGTCGATAAGAAGGATCTGATCACAGGAGCCTCCATCAAGGCTGGAGATGCCCTGATCGGTATCGCATCGACCGGTGTACACAGCAACGGCTTTTCGCTGGTCCGCAAAGTATTTCCGATGGAGCGGGAGGTACTCGACACCTACCATGATGCGCTTGGAAAGACGCTCGGTGAGGCACTGCTGGCTCCGACCCGAATCTATGTAAAGGCGCTGCGCAGCGTAAAGGAAGCAGGCGTGCGCATCAAGGGCTGCAGCCATATCACAGGCGGCGGATTTTATGAGAATATCCCGCGGATGCTTCCGGATGGCGTGAAGGCAGTCGTGAAGAAGGACAGCTATAAGATCCCGGAGATTTTCCGGATACTTGCAAAGGAAGGCTCCATTGAAGAGCAGATGATGTACAATACGTTCAATATGGGTATTGGCATGGTGCTGGCGGTTGATCCGGCGGATGTGGATGCGACGCTTGCCGCTCTGGCAAAGACCGGGGATCAGGCATGGCTGATCGGCGAAGTAACAGACGGCGAAAAGGGAGTCGAGTTATGTTAAGGCTGGCAGTGCTTGTATCCGGAGGCGGTACGAACCTGCAGGCGATTCTCGATGCGATCACAGCCGGAAGTGTCACAAATGCAGAGGTTGTCAAGGTCATCAGCAACAGCCGGAAGGCGTATGCACTGGAGCGGGCTGCTGCTGCGGGGATCCCGACGGCCTGCGTGACACGCAGGGAGCATCCGGATGCGGAGGATTTTGATACGGCACTGCTGGCGGAGCTGCAGGAGGCACAGGCTGATCTGGTCGTGCTGGCCGGCTGTCTCGTCGTCATTTCTCAGCGCATCGTGGATGCTTATCCGAACCGGATTATCAACATTCACCCGGCACTGATCCCGTCCTTTTGCGGGACGGGCTACTATGGGCTCGGCGTACATGAGGCGGCGTTGGCGCGCGGCGTGCGTGTGACCGGGGCGACGGTGCATTTTGTGGATGGAGGCACGGATACCGGACCGATCATTTTACAGAAGGCAGTCGAGGTAAAGCAGAACGATACGGCAAAGGAGCTGCAGCTGCGTGTGATGCAGGAAGCCGAATGGGTGATTCTCCCGAAGGCGATCGACCTGATCGCAAATGGCAGGGTGACAGTAGAAAACGGACAGGTAAAGATTGCAGAGGCATAATACAAACGCAGACCGGCGATCACCGGGAGAAAGGCGGACGTGAGATGAAAATTTTGATTGTGGGAAGTGGCGGAAGAGAGCATGCGATCGCGTGGAAGATTGCGCAGTCGCCGAAGGCAGAGAAGATTTACTGTGCACCGGGCAATGCGGGTATTGCAGAGTATGCGGAGTGTGTCGATATCAAGGCAATGGAGTTTGACCGGCTTGCAGCTTTTGCAAAGGAGCACGAGGTGGACCTGACGGTCGTAGGCATGGACGATCCTCTCGTCGGCGGTATCGTGGATGTCTTCGAGGCGAAAGGGCTTCGGGTATTCGGTCCGCGCAAAAATGCGGCGATCCTCGAGGGCTCCAAGGCATTTTCCAAGGATCTGATGAAGAAGTATCATATTCCGACAGCGGCATATGAGAATTTTGACAATGCGGAGGATGCGCTTGCGTATCTGGAGACGGCAAAGTTTCCGATCGTGCTGAAGGCAGACGGGCTTGCGCTCGGAAAGGGCGTGCTGATCTGTAATACATTACCGGAGGCGCAGGACGGCGTCCGCGAGATCATGACGGACAAGAAGTTCGGTCAGGCGGGCAATCGGATGGTTATCGAAGAATTTATGACCGGACGGGAGGTATCGGTGCTGACGTTTGTGGACGGAAAGACGATTCGTATCATGACCTCCGCGCAGGATCACAAGCGTGCGGGTGACGGAGATACCGGGCTGAACACAGGCGGTATGGGGACGTTTTCTCCGAGCCCGTTCTACACAAAAGAGATCGATGCGTGGTGTATGGAGCATATTTACCAGCCGACTGTTGATGCGATGCGTGCGGAAGGCCGGGAGTTCAAGGGTATCATTTTCTTTGGCCTGATGCTGACGGCGGACGGCCCGAAGGTGCTTGAGTACAATGCCCGGTTCGGAGATCCGGAGACACAGGTCGTGCTGCCGCGGATGAAGACGGACATTGTGGATGTGTTTAATGCCTGTGTGGACGGTACTCTGGACCAGATCGAGCTGGAGTTTGAGGACAATGCGGCGGTCTGTGTCGTACTGGCTTCGGACGGATATCCGGTCAGCTACAAGAAAGGCTATGTGATCCACGGTCTTGACGCATTTCAGGGGAAGGACGGCTACTATGTGTTCCACGCTGGTACAGCCGTTTCGCCGGAAGGGATCGTGACCAACGGAGGCCGTGTACTCGGCGTGACTGCGAAGGGTGCCAGCCTGAAAGAAGCGCGTGCAAATGCCTATGAAGCGGTGAAGTGGATTGATTTTGAAAACAAGTATTTCCGACATGATATCGGAAAGGCAATTGACGAAGCATAGGAGAGTAAGTAAGAATGAAAGGCAGAAAAACAGTATGGAAATCCATCCTTCTGACGGTGATGCTGCTTGTATGGACGTGCATGGCAGTACCGGTACTGGCAGAGGAGGCATCCGGGGATAATTCCTTATCCTCGCTTGGGATCACGACGGAGGGCGTGACCGTGTCACCGGATTTTTATTACAGTACGATTGAGTATCAGGTGACGGTACCGTCCGGGACTTCCCGGCTGGAGCTGGATCCTGTGACATCGAATTCCGGAGCATCGATCCTTGGCATCGACGGACAGGACATCGGCAGTGACGGAACGACGACGGTGGCGATCACGGTGCAGGCGGCAAATGGCAATCAGATCACGTATTATCTGTATGTGACGACGGATACGACGACGCAGGCAGCCGCACCGGCAGCAGAGACGGAAACTGAGGCTGTGACCGAGGCGCAGACCGAGGCGGAGCCGGAGACAGAGGATCCGCGCTATGTAAAGGTAGACCGGAATGCCCTGGAGGAAGCAGAGAAGACGATTTCCACCCTGAAGACAGAGACCGGTAATTATCGTGACCGCGTGACACTTCTGACGAGAATTCTCTATGGAATGATCGCCCTGTGTGTGATCCTGCTCTTTGCAGTGATCAATCTGGCGCTCAAGAAGAAGGATCTGAAGGCAGAGCTGCAGAACTATATGGGCTATGGCTATGATCCGGGCGCAGGTGAGGCGGATAGCGGCTATGCTGCGCAGGCCGGCTACGACAATGGCGGCTATAACGCGACGCAGCAGGGCTACGACAACAGCGGATACGATGCACAGGCCGGTTATGACAATAACGGATATGATGCACAGGCCGGTTATGACAATAGCGGATACGATGCACAGGCCGGTTATGACAATAGCGGCTATGACGCACAGACCGATTTTGAGGATCCGTTTGAACAGCAGCAGCCACTCTCAAAAAAAGAGCAGAAGAAGCTGAAAAAGGAAAAGGCAGAGATGACGGACGATCCGGCGACTGTGCCGAAGCCATCCAGAGCAAAGAAAAAAGCAAAGCAGATGCCGGAGTATCAGCCTCCGCAGCCGGAGCATCAGTATCAGCCTCCGAAGGAGAAGACATCCGAGCATGTGGAAGTCAATATGATCGATCTGTAACGGTTTGGTTATAACGGAGCCCGCGGGGGATTTCACACAGCTGTGTGAAGTCTCCTGCCGGGCTCTTTGTGGTTCTGGCGGTTGACATAGGAAGCGTTCTGTTATATCATTACTATCACAAGGGAGGTACAGCTATGCTGATAGAGATAGATTTCCAGAGCGATGAGGCGATATACATGCAGCTGCGCAATCAGATAGTACTCGGGATTGCGACATCCATGCTGCAGGAGGGAGATACTCTTCCTTCCGTCCGTCAGCTTGCCGATGACATCGGCATCAATATGCACACCGTAAACAAGGCTTATTCCGTTTTGCGCCAGGAGGGATTTGTGACAATCGACCGGCGCAGAGGCGCCGTTGTGGCATTGGATGATAATAAGGCACAGGCGATTGTGGAGATGCAGAACCGTCTCCGCGTGCTTCTGGCAAAAGGCATCTGTAAGAATATTACCCGCGGGGAAGTACACGCGATGGTAGATGAGTGCTACGATGCGTGGGAGAATGAGGACGCGTAAAATAAATTGCTAACAGACAGAGCAACAGGAGGAAGACTTACATGCAGACAGACTATACACAGAGCGCCCGGAAGGCTCTGAAGCTGGCAGAGCGGGCGGCGAAAGCATGCCATCACAGCTATGTCGGCTCAGAGCATCTGCTGCTCGGCCTCGTACAGGAGCCGGACGGTACAGCCGGTGTGATTCTGAGAAACCATAAAGTAGAAGGAAAAAAGCTCTCAGAGCTGATTGCGAAGCTGGTAGCTCCGGATCAGATCGTGCTCTCACCGGAGGAGGGCTGGTCGCCGCGGGCACAGGGGATTCTGCGAGACGCAGAAGAGCTGGCACATTTTTTTGAACACAGGGAGATAGGGACGGAGCATATCCTGTTCGCGATCCTGCGTGATGTGGAGTGTGTGGCGACCAGACTTTTACACACACTCGGTGTGAATTTGCAGAAGCTGTGCACTGATATTGTAGATGTCGCGGGACTTCCGGAGGACCGTTACCGTGAGCTGATCCGGCAGGCGAAGGCGGGTGCCGAGGAGGGAATATCCGGCAATACGCCGACCTTGGATCAGTACAGCCGGGATCTGACCGGGCTTGCTTCTGCGCACAAGCTGGACGTGACGGTCGGAAGGGAACGGGAGATCGAGCGGATCATCCAGATTTTAAGCCGCCGTACGAAGAACAATCCATGCCTGATCGGTGAGCCGGGTGTCGGCAAGACTGCGATCGTCGAGGGGCTGGCACAGCGAATTGTAAATGAAGAAGTGCCGGAGCCGATGCGCGGCAAGCGTGTCGTGACGCTGGATATGGCGGGCATGGTGGCAGGATCGAAGTACCGCGGAGAGTTCGAGGAGCGGATCAAGCGGATCATTGCAGAAGTAGTTGACAGCGGAGATGTCCTGCTCTTTGTCGATGAGCTTCATACGATCATCGGGGCCGGCGGTGCGGAGGGCGCCCTGGATGCGTCGAATATCCTGAAGCCGTCCTTAGCCAGAGGCGAGCTGCAGCTCATCGGTGCTACCACACAGGAAGAGTACCGCA
>OLRQ01001594.1_pt1 | contig 16695 bp, 19 predicted proteins | sample 1671971 | NCBI WGS metagenome assembly OLRQ01 (sample SAMEA3136631, study PRJEB25190) | human gut metagenome | biome: human gut; feature: human-associated habitat; material: faeces | place: Austria | collected 2013 | reverse complement strand
GTCCTCTCTAGATGTTAGCTTTTCGTCACCCACTACAGTTGACAAAGAGCCAGAATTATCTCCAGACTAATACTTCTCTTATTATTTCATATACTTTTTGACATAGTCATAGTAGTCTGGTTTTTTCTTTTTATTGAATGCGAAGAGCATTTGTCCTTTAAGAGGTTCTTTAGCATCACTTGGTTCTAGAAAGAGAGCAATCTCTTTAGATTTCGTCGGAAAGAAGACTGTATAAGATGTTTCTTTTCCCTGATCTTTTACTTTTAGCGAATAATAGATAAAGTCATCTTTAGACTTAGGACCATCCACTGTATAGTTATAATCCTACTCACCAATCTTGACCTTATCTTTCTTGAAGACAATCATATAATCCTTCTTTAAGGCATCTTGTACCTGCCATTCACCCTCTAGTGAGGGAGCAGATTTGCTACAAGCAGCCATTAAAACCAAACAAAGTAAGGCCAAAAGACCAAGTAACCATCTTTTCATACTTTTGCACTCCTAAAGAATTTTACTTATGGTTTGATACGGTGCAACATACGTGGGAATGGAATAGCTTCACGGATGTGTTTTGTGCCAGCTACGAAAGTAACCATACGTTCAATACCGATACCAAAACCACCGTGTGGTACCGAACCATATTTACGAAGGTCAAGGTAGAATTCGTATTCTGAACGATCCATTCCGAGTTCTTCCATTTTTGCTACAAGGGCATCGTAATCATCTTCACGCATTGAACCACCAATGATTTCACCATAACCTTCTGGAGCCAAAAGGTCTGCACAAAGAACGCGCTCTGGATTACCAGGAACAGGTTTCATGTAGAAGGCCTTAAAGCTTGCTGGGTAATTAACGACGAATGTTGGAACACCAAAATAGTTTGAAATCCAAGTTTCGTGCGGTGAACCGAAGTCATCCCCATGTTCGAGGTGCTCGTAATCTGTATCTTCATCATTTTCATGGGCTTGAAGAAGATCAATTGCTTCATCATAAGATACACGTTTGAATGGCTCAGCAATGTATTTCTTAAGAAGATCTACGTCACGTTCAAGAATTTCAAGAGCTTGTGGTGCACGATCAATAGCACCTTGGATAAGAGCTTTGACATATGCTTCTTGCAAGTCAAGAGACTCATCATGTGACAAGAATGAATACTCAGCATCCATCATCCAAAACTCAGTCAAGTGACGACGTGTTTTTGATTTTTCAGCACGGAAAACAGGGCCAAAGTCGAAGACACGACCAAGAGCCATAGCACCAGCCTCAAGATAAAGCTGACCAGATTGGCTCAAGAAAGCAGGTGTACCAAAGTAGTCTGTCTCAAACAATTCTGTTGAATCTTCAGCAGCATTACTAGACAAGATAGGACTATCAAATTTGATGAAGCCATTTTTATCAAAGAAATCATAAGTTGCATAGATAATGGCATTACGAATTTGTTGGATAGCCATTTGCTTACGTGAACGCAACCAGAGGTGACGATTATCCATCAAAAAGTCAGTACCGTGTTCTTTTGGAGTAATTGGGTAGTCTTGGGACTTACCGATAACTTCAATATCATTAATATCCAATTCATAACCAAATTTTGAACGTTCATCTTCTTTGACCATCCCAGTTACGTAGATAGATGTTTCTTGGCTAAGGTGTTTGATAGTATCAAATTTTTCAAGGCCTTCTTCTTCACCAAATTTTTCGATAAAGTTTGGTTTGAAAGCAACCCCTTGGAAAAAGGCTGTTCCATCACGCAATTGCAAGAAAGCAATTTTACCTTTTCCTGATTTGTTAGCAACCCAAGCCCCGATAGTGATTTCTTCACCGATGTGTTTAGGTACATCAATAATTGAAACTAATTGTTTAGACATGTAATTACTTCTCTTTTCTTTTAAACTATATTATATTTATTTTTCCATAAAAGCTTTGATACGACGAACAGCCTCTTTCAGAATATCCAAATCTGTAGCGTAGCTAAGACGAATATTTTCAGGAGCACCAAATCCCGCACCTGTCACTAAAGCCACCTCTGCCTCTTCAAGGATGGCATTGGTAAAATCATTGACATCTGTATAGCCTTTGATTTCCATAGCTTTTTTTACATTAGGAAAAAGGTAAAAGGCACCTTGAGGTTTGATAACTTCAAATCCAGGTACTTCAGCCAAGAGTGGATAAATCGTATTCAAACGTTCTTCAAAGGCTTTACGCATCTCTTCGATAGAAGACTGATCACCGGTTAAAGCTTCAATAGCAGCGTATTGAGAAACTGACGTAAGATTTGATGTCGTTTGACTGATAATCTTCGCCATGCCTGAGATAATTTCTGGTTCTCCGACAGCAAATCCCACACGCCATCCTGTCATTGCATATGTCTTAGAAACGCCATTAATAACAATTGTTTGCTTACGAATAGCATCTGACAAGCTTGAAATTGGTGTGAAAGTATTGCCATTGTAGACCAATCGACCATAAATGTCATCGGCTAAAATCAAAATATCATGCTCAACTGCCCAGTCGCCAATTGATTGCAATTCTTCTTTACTATAAATCATTCCGGTTGGATTTGATGGAGAATTAAGCAAGACAACCTTGGTTTTTTCAGTACGAGCTGCTTCAAGTTGCTCAACTGTAGCTTTAAAGTGATTTGCTTCAGTCGTTTGAAAAGTAACTGGAACACCTTCAACCATTTTAACTTGGTCTACGTAAGAAACCCAGCAAGGTGTTGGAATAATGACTTCATCACCAGGATTGATAACCGTAGCAAAGAAGGCATACAAGATAAACTTAGCACCTGTGCCAACAACAATCTCGCTATGTTTCACAGTATAGCCATAGAAATTTTCCATATAAGTGCTAACAGCATCTTTGAGTTCTGGAAGCCCAGAAGCCACGGTATAAAAACTTGCTTTCCCATTTTCAATAGATGCAATCGCAGCTTCTTGAATATTCTTAGGTGTAACAAAATCTGGCTCACCAAGTGTTAAACTCAAGATATCACGTCCCTTAGCTTTAAGAGCTTTAGCACGCGCACTGGCAGCTAAAGTAACACTTTCTTCCATTTGTAATACACGATTTGATAATTTTGTCATTTCATTATAATCCTTCTACTTTAATAACCTGACCTGAGATAAAATCAACCAGGTAATACCGGGTCCCTGACTTCACTTCCCAAATAGGAGTTTTGCCATATTTTCCTAGGTGTACATAGGCTATGTCCTTGGCACCATAGGCTTTAGCTGCTTTTTTAGCCACTGACTTACTTATACCATCAGATTGCTTATAGATATCAACCACACCTGAATCCTCATTGACGATAAGAGCTAATTTTTCACCCTTACTTGACTGTCCAAGAAGGCCATAATAGGTAGACTTACCGTTGTAGATATTAAATTCAGAAACAGTATGAATATCTGCTTTGGTCTTAGCTATGGCAATCACTTGCTTCTCAGCATCGACATAGGGCTTTACCGCAACAACTAGCATTGCTGTAATGGATAGAATTACAGTCACAACGAGAACAATCATTCCAAAAATAAGCTGTTGCTTTTTTGTCCACGGTTGTCGATGTTTACGCATAATGCCTCCTAAAAAAGTTTCTGAGTTTATTATATCAGAAAAAGAGAAATCTTTATATAGCTATATCACTAGTAATAACTATCTTTTTATGACTCAGGAAATGCGTAGAAACTCTGTCGTCTTAGAAAATCTTTGACTAAAAAATTAACACTCTTTTTCTAAGAATTCTTGAATGTCCTCTTTTATCTGCTTAAATGGTGCATGTCTAAGGGTGACTTCTTGTGATACTTCCTTTATGAACAGTTTTCCATAGCTCTTAACTAGGGGACGATTATCCATTAAAAGAATAGCTGATCGCTGTTCTGGTCTTCTTTGGGCACGTCCAATAGCCTGTTTGAAACGTAAAACCATCATCGGGAGACTGTAACTATCAAAAGTACTTTTTCCTTGCTTAGAGAACAAAGACTCTATTTTTTGATAGAAAGGATCTTTAGGATTGTCAAAAGGAAGACGTGTGATAACCTCGATAACCTTATCTTGTTGAGCAAAATCAGCACCCTCCCAGAACGATCCCATACCAAGTAATAGATTAGTCTCACCTCTATCGAAACGTTTTTTGATGTTAAAGGCTGTCCCATTTTTCTCTTGAGTCAAGTGATGAACTTCCCTATGATCTAACAAATCAGAAACAGCTATCATACTCTTTCGAGATGTAAATAATACAAAAATAGGATATCCCATTGCAGATAGTTTCTGGAGTCGCTTTGCAATCGCTTCTCCATATTCTTCTTCAGAAGAAACGCCAATCATAGGCATGGTTTGATCAATCCAGATAGATTGATTTCGTAAAGTATCCATTGGAAGGATTACTTTACGTACCTGACTTAGTCCTAATAAATCAGCTACATCGACATCTGGACCAATATCAATTGTTGCTGAAACGATTATCACTTTTTGAGCACTTGGGAGATAATCAGATAATTTCAATAGCTCCTGACGTGAAGCATTTAAATATGTAACGCGATGTTCCTGATAATAGTCTGTTTCAAGCCAAAATTGACTGTAATGCGGTGTGTTCAATGATGACACCATCTCCATCACATCACTCTCACCTTCAAGTTCAGAAATGGTTTGAAGCAAACGATTTAATTGCTGCCGATTATACTGCTTCTGAGGGAATTGTTGATGCTCTTGAATTAAATGTCTCACTTCAAACTGCAAATTTTCAAGCAAACGCTGTTGTAACAAAGTCTGATTACCGCTATCAAGAATACGATGAATATGTTGCAAAAGAGTAGTAAGATTGACTTGATAACGTGAAAACTGTTCCAAAGCCAGAACCATCTTTTGTCCTTCATCAATCACAAGAGTCTTTCCTCGAACAAAATCATGGTCATCTTCCATACGTGTCAATAGATAAGCATGATTGGTTACAACCACTCTAGCTTCTTGACTTTTTTGACAAGACTGCTTCCAAAAATCGTACTCTACAAAAAGACTATCTGCCTTTAGCTTACCATCATGTTTGATTTCATCAAAATAAGCCATGTAGCGTTGTTTCTGTTTAATTTCGTCAAGATCACCAGTTTCGGTTTCAGTCAACCAAACTAAAAGTTGCATTTTATAACGATTAATCAAGCGGTTACTATCCTGACGAAACAAGGTCTGGTAAAAGGCATCTAATTTGATGTAGTTCTGTGGTCCTTTTAGACTATGAAAGTTAATGTTAAAGACTTCTGCTAAGGCCTTGGCCTCCTGACTCATAATCTGATTTTGAAGAAGCTTTGTTGGAACAGCTACTATTACTTTATCGATATCGGCTTGTGCTAACAAAGGGATCAGGTAGCCATAGGTTTTCCCGATTCCAGTTTGAGCTTGGATCATTGAAATATCAATATTGTCAAATTCCCTCCTCACTGTCTTCGCAAATTCCTCTTGTTTAGCTCTTGATTCTAAACCTAAGAGAGCAATATTAGTTTCAAAATCTTGAGAAAGCTTACGTTCCGACATGTAAGTCAAAGGTCTACGAAGTACGATACCAGATTCCTCAAGCATGATATATTCTTTTGAAAGGCTGTTAGTTTTACCTTTTATGGCATCACGAATAACCAATTCAGACTCAAAAAGCAAATTATCAGAAAATGTCAAAAGCATATCAATGGTCTGTCTAGGTAAGCTAGCAATCTTATCCATCAAATGAAGCAAAAGCTTCCCTGTAGCTCTCGCATCTTCAATTGCCGTATGAGCTTGAGCTAAGTCAAGATTTAAGACTCGTGATAAATAAGAAAGATTATATTGTTCTAGCGTCGGATAAAAGACCTGAGCTAATTCGACTGTATCAACACGAGGCGTCCTTAGTTCGAAGCCCTCCATAAAAAGTGCCTCTGCAAGCAAGTTTGCATCAAATTTTACATTATGGGCAACAAAAATACAATCCTCAATCAGTTCAAAAATGGTTCTAGCAATTTCTGAGAAATCCGGTGCCTGAGACAACTGTTGATCAGTAATTCCTGTTAAGTGAACAATATGATTATCAAGTTTTTGGTGGGGGTTAACGTCACTCGCAAATTCATCAATTACCCTACCATTTTGCATGATAACAATTCCCACCTGTATTATACAAGCCGTTGATGAAGCCGATGTAGCTTCCAAATCAACAATGGCATATTTATTCGTGCTTTTTTCACTCATAACGACCTTATTATAGCATATCCAGGACACCAAAAAAAGACAAAGCCATCATTCTGATATTGGAAAAAGCCTGAATTTCGTGCTAAACTAGAGCTATGAAAATAAAACGAATTTTAAATCCTGTTGCCCAGGAAAACACCTATATTTTAGAAAACGAATCAGCCAGCTTAGTCATTGATCCAGGAAGCAACACTTCAAGTATCTTAGCTAAACTCGAGGCAATTGCTAAACCTGTTGCTGCCATCCTCATGACCCACACGCACTATGACCACATTATGAGCGTTGAAGCTGTCCGTCAAGCTTATAACCACCCGCCTGTCTATGTCGCAGAAGCCGAGAAAGACTGGTTAATGAATCCCGTCCATAATTTGTCTGGTCTTCCACGTCATGATGATATGGAGGATGTTATTGTCAATCCTGCTGACTACTACTTTGATTTTATCAAGGACTATAACATCGGCAACTTCCAGTTTAAAGTTGTTCCAACTCCTGGACATTCTATCGGTGGAGTTTCCTTTATCTTTGAAAAAGAAGAAACTGTTTTTTCTGGTGATGCCCTTTTTAAAGAAGCAGTTGGGCGATGGGACCTTCCTACAGGTAATCACGACCAGTTACTTTCTAGCATTCAAGATCAACTTTTCACTCTTCCTAACCACTATCGTGTTTTTCCAGGCCACGGATGGGACACTACTATCGGTCACGAAAAAATCTTTAACCCACATTTTTCATAAAAAGAAAAGCCCATCACTGCTGTTCTCATTTTGGCAAAGTTGGGCTTTTTGAGTACAAAAAAGAAGACTCGAGGGTCTTCTCATCAGAAACTCTTTTGAGTTACTATTTAGATTTGATATAGTTAACACCATCTGCTTTAGGTGCAACGGATTTACCGAAGAATGCAGCTAAAACAATAATTGTCAAAATATACGGTGCAATTTGCAAATAGACATTTGGTACATGTGAAATAACAGGTAACTGTTTTCCGATGATTGCCAATGATTGTGACAAACCGAAGAACAAACTTGAGAGCATAGCTCCAACTGGATTCCAACGACCAAAAATCATAGCAGCCAAAGCAATGAAACCAGGACCAGCAATAGTGGTAACAGCAAAATTGTTTGAAATCGATTGGGCGTAAACCGCACCACCAACACCACCAAGGAAACCAGAAATCATAACACCGTAGTAACGCATACGATAAACGTTAATCCCAAGTGTATCTGCAGCCTGTGGGTGTTCACCAACTGAACGAAGACGCAATCCAAAGCGTGTCTTGAAGATTATCCACCATGACACTACTGAAACTAAAATGGCTACATAAGCAATCAAAGAAACATTAGTAAAGAAAATCTTACCCAAGACAGGAATGTTACTCAAGATAGGGAAGGAAACGGTTTTAAAGTTATGACTGATAGCTGGTGTTTGACCTGCACCGTAAATAATACGTGTCAAGAAGACAGCCAAAGGCGGTGCAATCAGGTCCAAGACTGTACCTGAGACAACATGGTCCGCACGAAAGTTAACTGTCGCAGCAGCATGGATCAAGGAATAAAGAAGCCCAATAAATCCTGCTACCAAGGCCGCAATCCAAGGTGTTGCATTGCCAAAACTATCCGCAAAATTTAAGTTAAAGAGAACACCTGCGAAGGCCCCAATAACCATGATTCCTTCAAGTCCGACGTTTACGATACCCCCTCGTTCAGAGAAAGTACCACCGATACTCGTGAAAATCAGCGGTGCTGAATATTTCAGCATAGAGGCAACAATTAAGGATAAGATTGTAATAAAGTCCATATTAGTTTTGTCCTCCTTTAGCTTTCACTGATTTATGATGAGGGCGAATCCAATATTTAATAATGTAGTTGGCACCAACGAAAAAGATAATCAAAGCTGATACAACATCAATAATTTCTGATGGCACACCAATCATACCAGTTTTACCAACAGACAAGACACCATAGAGAAGAGCTGCAAATGGAATACCAATTGGTGAATTGGCTGCTAAGAGGGAAACGGCCATACCATTCCAACCGATAGCTAATGAAGAATTTTGTACAAAGGCATTTTGGAAAGTCCCAAGTCCTTCTACTGTTCCTCCAAGACCACAGAGTGCACCTGAAATAATCATAGACATGATAATCACTCGTTTTGATGAGATTCCGGCGTACTCAGACGCATTTGGATTAAAACCAACAGATGTAATTTCAAACCCTGTTGTTGTTTTCTTGAGCATGAACCAAACTAGGAATACAGCTACAATAGCAAGAAAGAAACCAATATTGAAACGTGATCCATCTGTTAAAGAAGACAGAAAATCTGTTTGGTAACTTGCGGAAGCTGAAACCCTGTTAGAGGCTTCTGATGAACGTAACATATCAGCTGTGAAACCAAAACGGACAATATTGTTAGCAACATACAAAATGATATAGTTCATCATGATGGTAACAATAACCTCGCTTGTTCCAAGGTAGGCACGAAGAATACCTGGAACAGCACCAGTGATACCACCGGCAACTAGACCAATAATGACAGTACAAACAATAGAAACTACTTTAGGTAATTCAGGAAAGGCTAGCGCAAACCACACCGCAGAGGTCCAACCAGCTAAGGCCTGTCCTGGCAAACCAATGTTGAAAAGTCCTGCCTTAGATGCTACAGAGAAACCAAGTGCAATCAGAATCAATGGACTCATCGCACGTAGAATTTCACCAATATGTTTCAAAGAACCAAAGGCCGTTGAGAAAAGATCATAGTAAGCCCAGAATGGATCATAACCAAAGATTAACATCAAAACAGCACCGACCAGCATTCCCAAGAGGACAGCAATTAAAGGAACTGCCCAATTTTGTGTTTTTTTAGACATTTGCTTCCTCCTTATTCAATTGTCCACCAGCCATAAGGATACCAAGATCTTGCTTATTGGTTTTAACAGGATCTAAGATACCTTGAATTGCACCATCATAGATAACAGCAATTTGATCTGACATATCAAGAATTTCATCCAATTCAAAGCTGACAACAATGATAGCCTTACCTTTATCGCGTTCAGCGATAATACGTTTACGGATGTACTCAATGGCACCAACATCAAGACCACGAGTTGGTTGACTTACAATAAGAAGATCTGGATTACGGTCAATTTCACGGGCGATAACTGCTTTTTGTTGGTTACCACCTGACAAATCACCACCGGCGATTAATTCTCCAGCACCACGAACGTCAAATTCGTTCATCAATTCACTAGCCTTTGCATTTATGATATTATAATTCAAAATACCATTCTTAGAATTAGGCTCCTTATAATAGGTTTGAAGAGCAATATTTTCAGCAACTGTCATCTCAAGAATCATACCATCACGATGGCGATCCTCTGGAATATGACCGACACTCATCTCAGTAATCTGACGTATGGTCTTATTAATGATAGACTCACCCTTAATAGTGATGTCACCAGATTCAATTTTACGAAGTCCCGTAATCGCTTGGACAAGTTCTGTCTGTCCATTTCCATCAATACCAGCGATACCAATTATCTCACCAGCACGCACATCTAACGATAAGTTTTTAACAGCTGGAATGCCTCGATTCTCATTAACCACCAAATTTTTAATAGAAAGAACCACTTCTTTAGGATTTGAAGGAATTTTCTCTGTTTTAAAGGAAACATGACGACCAACCATCATCTCAGCCAAATCGGCATTTGTAGACCCTTTGATAGTAACTGTATCAATTGACTTACCACGTCTGATAACCGTAACACGATCAGAAACCGCACGAATTTCATCCAACTTATGGGTGATAAGGATAATAGACTTACCTTCCTTAACCAAAGTTCTCATGATGTTTAAAAGTTCCGTAATTTCAGAAGGTGTCAAAACGGCTGTGGGCTCATCGAAAATCAAAATATCAGCACCACGGTACAAGGTTTTAAGGATTTCAACACGTTGTTGGGCACCGACAGAGATGTCTGCAACCTTAGCTGATGGATCAACCGCAAGGCCATATCGTTGAGACAATTCTGTAATTTCCTTTACAGCCTTCTTCATATCAAGAACACCACCAGATTTGGTCACTTCACTACCTAAAATGATGTTTTCAGCAACTGTAAAAGCTTCAACCAACATAAAGTGCTGGTGGACCATCCCAATACCCAATTTTGTTGCTTTAGACGGTGAATCAATAGACACAACTTGCCCATTTACCTTAATTGTTCCACTTGTAGGCTGTAAAAGGCCTGCAAGCATATTCATTAAGGTTGACTTACCCGCACCATTTTCACCGAGGAGGGCATGGATTTCTCCTGGTCTCACATCGAGATTGATGTGATCGTTTGCAACAAATTCACCAAATTTTTTGGTAATGTCGTGCATTTCAATGACATTTGGCTTCGTCATACAATCTCCTATCAAAAATAATTATTATATCAGCAAAGGAAATCATAAACTGCTTCCCTTTGCTGAGACAAAAATTGTCCCAGTTTAAGGTCTAAGTGTGTGTACTTAACCTATTATTTGCTAAGACCATCAGTTGGTTGCAATTCACCATTCTTGATTTGATCTTTAGCTTTTACGACTGCATCCTTAATATCTGAAGGGAGACTAGATGTTACGATGTCAACACCACCATCTTTGATACCATAAGTCTTAATTTTACCACCTTCAAATTCTTTGCCTTTGACTTGATCGTTAGCAATGTCTTTAACGACTGTACCAACCTGTTTAATTGTTGAAGTTAAAACGAAGTTAGATTTTTTCTTATCTGAAGACGTATAGTTTCCTTCTGCTGATTGGTCACGGTCAACACCGATTACCCAAACTTTTTTATTGCTATCAGCGCTAAGTTTTTCATTAATCTCTTTAGCGGCTGTGAAGACACCTGTACCAGTTCCACCAGCAGCTTGATAGATAACATCTGCGCCTGAAGCATACATTGTTGAAGCAATAGTTGAACCTTTAGCAGCATCATTGAATGACTCAGCATATTGAACTTGAACATCAATATCAGGTTTTACAGATTTAGCTCCTGCAGTGAAACCAGCTTCGAAACGTGTAATTGTGTCTGATTTTTGACCACCGATGAAACCAACTTTCTTGTTTTGTGATTGCATTGCTGCGGCGATACCTGCAAGGTAAGCTCCTTCATTATCAGCAAACAATACGCTTTCAACGTTCTTTTGGTCTTTAATTACGTCATCGATGATAACGTAATTAATTTTCTCATTATCTTTAGCTGATTCTGAAATAGCATCGTGAAGTCTAAAACTAACACCAAAGATAAGATTATAATTTTGGTCTACAGCTGATGACAAGTTCGTTGCAAAATCAGATTCTGAGTTTGATTGGAAATATGTGTAACCTGAATCTTTTTCAAGTTTGTTAGCTTTACCCCAAGCTTGAAGACCTTCCCATGCTGATTGGTTAAATGATTTATCATCAACACCAGCACTATCTGTAATAATTGCAGCTCTAACTTTCGAATCAGCTGCTGATCCACCTCGTCCACCACGAGCACAGGCCACAAGACCAACTACTGCTACAGCAACAAGACCAATTCCAATAATTCTCTTGTTCAATTTCATCTTGAACACTCCTCCTATAAACTTGCAAGAAACCCTGCTTAATAAAGAATATAACAACTAGACTATTGTAAGTCTGTAAAAGAGTATGGTAACAACTCTCCGACTGTCATCACGACTGTCGATTTATCTTAAGCGATAAGAATCACTTTAGAATCCTGTTTAAAAAATTCGGCCATTACTTGACGGCAGGCACCGCAAGGTGAGATGGGTTGCTCAGTGTCACCGTAGACGACTATCATTTCAAAATCTCGATGACCTTCTGAAACTGCTTTAAATATAGCAGTACGTTCTGCGCAATTAGTTAAACCAAAAGATGCATTCTCAATGTTGCAACCTTTATACATCTGACCGTCGTTTGTCAGAAGAGCTGCACCTACGCGGAAATGTGAGTAAGGAACGTAGGCGTTGCCAGCAGCTTCCTCAGCTTCCTCAATAATTTGTGATATCTCAGTATCCACCATCGACACTCTCACCTTCCATTATCGCAACACCCGCAGATGTTCCAATCCGATTAGCCCCTGCTTTAATAAAAGCTTGCGCATCTTTATAGGAACGTGTTCCTCCAGCTGCTTTAACCCTCATATTTGGTCCTACTACTTCTCGCATGAGTTCAACATCTTCTATAGTTGCCCCACCAGTTGAGAAACCAGTAGAGGTTTTTACGAAGTCTGCTCCTGCAAGTTTGGCAAGTTGACAGGCTTGAACTTTTTCATCGTAACTAAGCAGGCAAGTCTCAATAATGACTTTGACTAGCTTATCTCCACTAGCGTCCACTACTGCTTTAATATCCGATTCAACAAGTTCATTCTGTCCAGATTTTAGAGCACCGATATTGATAACCATATCGACTTCATCTACACCATTGAAATTGCATCTCGTGTTTCAAACGCTTTAACAGACGATGTTGTTGCTCCTAGTGAGAATCCAATTACTGTACAAACCTTAACGGAACTATCTTTTAGCAAATCAGTAGCAGTCTTTACCCAAGTTGGATTAACACAAACACTTGCAAATTCATATTTTTTTGCTTCTGCAATCAACTTTTCAATCTGTTCAAGCGGTCGCATCTGGCTTTAGTAAAGTGTGGTCAATATATGTATTAACTGTCATAAATATACTCCTTAAACAAGCTCTCTCATTTATTAAGAAATAATTTTTAAAATTTCTTTTGGCTTCTTACATTCATTGCTGATTTGTAATATAAGCTTTAAATTCATCAATTAGCTCTTCGGTTAGGGCTTGGTCACTATAAATATTAGCAACAGTTTCACTTACTTTGACAAAATCGCCCACTTTTTTTTCAAAAACAATCCCTGTTTCATAATTAAGAGTGTCAGCTTTAGTAGTACGACCAGCCCCTAATTTCATAGCATATTTACCAAATGCTAAAGCTGGTAGTTCAGAAATATAACTCTCTTCATCAGCCAAAACTTCTGTGACATAAGCTGCTGCACTCTTACGATAAAGGTCATCCAAGTCTCCACCTTGAGCTTCAATAAGTTCTTCAAATTTAGATAGAGCTACACCCTCCACTAAATGTTGACGAATTTTATCTGAACTCGATTCAACTCCTGTCAAATTTAAAAGAATCTCTGCTAATCCACAAATGAACTCTGTAATGTCTGCACGGCCCTTACCTTGCATGATTTCAATAGCTTCAAAAATTTCAAGACGGTTCCAATAGCTCTACCAAGTGGTTGACTCATATCTGTAATCACTGCAATTGTTTCTCGACCCACTTCACGGCCTAAGGAAACCATTGTTTCAGAAAGGTGCTCAGCCTCTTCCAAACTCTTCATAAAAGCACCTTGACCTACCGTAACGTCTAGAAGGATCTTATCTCTTGCAGCAATCTTCTTAGACATAACAGAACTTGCAATCAAAGGAATTGAATCTACTGTAGCAGTCACGTCTCTAAGTGCATAAAGAAGTTTGTCCGCTTTAACAAGATGTTCTGACTGTTCAATAAGAGAAATTACCAATTTCTTTAACTTGTTGAATAAATTCTTCTTTGGTACGTTCGACTTGATATCCTTTTATAGATTCAAGTTTATCAATCGTACCTCCAGTATGACCTAATCCACGTCCGCTCATTTTAGCTACAGGTACACCAAAACTTACAACTAATGGCATTAAAATGATTGTTACTTTATCTTCAACACCACCAGTTGAATGTTTATCAACTTTAACGCCTTCAATACTAGATAAATCATATTAATCACCTGAAGAAACCATCTCTGTCGTTAAATCATGAATTTCACGAATACTCATCCCTTTGTAATAGATTGCCATCGCCAGAGCTGAAACCTGATAATCTGGAATGTCACCAGATACATACCCTCGAATGAGATAAGCTATTTCTTCAGTGGTCAATTTACCACCATCACGTTTTTTCAATTAAATCAACTGTTCTCATAACTTTTCGCTTCTAAGTATGTAATACCCCTTATCTTTTCTTATAATTTCCGCATTTCCAAAGACATTTTCCATCTTCACTTTAGCAGAAGGTGCTCCTTGTTTCTTCTGGATAACAATTGTTAAACTTCCACCTTGATTAAGGTGATCAAATGCCCCTTCGATAATTTCATGAACTACCTTTTTCCCTGCACGTATTGGTGGATTGGATATTATATAATCAAACTTTTCTGAGACATTTTCATAGATGTTTGATTGGAAAATGTGAGCGACTACTCCGTTACGTTCAGCATTTTTTTTAGCTAAATCTATAGCCCTACTATTTATATCAATCATCGTCGATTGGACGCCTTGAACCTTTGCTAGGCTAATTCCTAATGGACCATAGCCACAACCAACGTCAAGTAGGTTTTTTCCTCTTTCTAAATCTAAAGCATTGAGCAAGACCTGACTACCATAATCAACCTTTTTTTTTGAAAACACACCTGCATCAGTATAAAAATGGAAACCTTGACCTAAGAGTGCTACCTTAAGATCGTGAATATCGTGAGCCGCATCTGGCATCTCTGCATAATACATTTTAGACATATTTTTCCTTCTTTGTGGTCTTATCAAGTCATAGAAAATGATAAGGCTCATATCATATTAAGTATAACAGAAACAAAAAGAGAATGCTATAGAGAATGCTATATAAATGAGAAGGAATTCATTAAGAAAACACCTTGATATTTCAAGTATCTCTCAAGTATCTTTTGAAATAAGAATGCTTACAAAATTAGTGTAGCATAACAAAAAAAAGTAATGTCAACAATTTTGTAAAGGTTTATGTTCCTTTTGTTTTAAATCCATCATTTATTATTTAGTGTTTTGATAAGGCTTACATGAATTAGTAAATTCTGCTATAATTAAGCCATGTTAAACGAATTTATCAATTTTGAAACTATATCTCGGAGCGATTGGCAAAGATTCTATCAAGAAGATCAAGTATCATTAACCCCAGAAGAACTAGAATCCATTAGGAGTTTAAATGACAAGATTGACGTTCAGGAAGTGAGGGACATCTATCTTCCTTTAATCAATTTGATTCGTATTTATCATCGAGCTGCAGAGGACCTCACCTTTTCAAAAGGGATTTTTTTACAAAAAGCACAGGCTAACAGACCTTTTATTATTGGTATCTCAGGTTCTGTTGCAGTCGGAAAATCAACAACTAGTCGCCTTCTGCAACTACTTCTTCAAAGAACCTTCCCTAAGGCGAAGGTTGATATGGTGACAACAGATGGTTTTTTATTCCCTAACCAGGTCCTCATAGATAAGGGAATACTTAATCGTAAAGGCTTCCCCGAATCCTACGACATGCCACTACTTCTCAATTTTCTAGATACCGTAAAAAATGGTGGGGATGTTAACATTCCTGTTTACTCACATGAGATTTATGATATTGTACCAGGACTTACTCAGAAAATTAGTCAACCAAATTTCCTAATTGTTGAAGGTATTAATGTTTTTCAGAATCCCATTAACCAACGTCTCTATATGAGTGACTATTTTGATTTTTCTATCTATATTGATGCTGACGTGAAAAATATCAAAACTTGGTATCTTGAACGTTTTCAAACTCTTCTTGAACTTGCTCGAAAAGATGAAAACAACTATTACCATCGTTTTACCAAATTTACAAAAGAAGAAGCTCTTTCCTTAGCGCAAAAAACTTGGAAAGAAATCAACTTGGTAAATCTAGAAAATTATATCGAACCCACACGAAATCGTGCAGAGCTTATTCTTCATAAAGGTGATAGTCATAAAATCGACCTCATTCATTTAAAAAAATAGAAAAAGCTTGCCAAGGGTTCTAAAATAACGTATAATGACATAGTTAGATAAATTTGGAGGTGAAAACATTGGCAAATATTAAATCAGCTATCAAACGCGCTGAACTTAACGTTAAACAAAACGAAAAAAACTCAGCTCAAAAATCAGCTTTGCGTACTGTTATTAAGGCATTCAAGGCTAACCCAACTGAAGAAGCTTTCCGAGCTGCATCAGCAAGCATCGATAAAGCCGCTTCAAAAGGTTTGATTCATAAAAACAAAGCAAGCCGAGATAAATCACGTCTTGCAGCTAAATTGGCTAACTAATCGAAAACTCCAGTAGGAGTTTTTTCTTGTCAAAAAAATATCATAAAAATCCTGCTAACAATATGATATACTCCCCTTATAGTGGACAGTGAAAAAATAAAAATTTTCACTAGAAACTATAAGGGGAGTCTTATTATGTCCAAAAGAAGTCCAAAATCTGTATCTGAGAAACTAGAAATTGTTCTGCTTCACTTGGAAGAAGGTAAATCACTTAGTTGGTTAACTAGAAACCAAGGTATCTCTAAAGACACCCTATCGAACTGGGTTCGGAAGTACAAAGAAGCTGGTGTTGATGGGCTAGAGGAAAGCCGTCAATGGAAGAAGTATAGTAAGGAACTAAAGGAACAAGCTGTTTCCGACTATCTTAAT
>OLRQ01001578.1_pt1 | contig 16887 bp, 17 predicted proteins | sample 1671971 | NCBI WGS metagenome assembly OLRQ01 (sample SAMEA3136631, study PRJEB25190) | human gut metagenome | biome: human gut; feature: human-associated habitat; material: faeces | place: Austria | collected 2013 | reverse complement strand
GCCCTCAGAGTTCAGAAGAAGGGTGATGGTCATAGCATATGCATCTTTGCCAAGCTTACGGCGGATCAGCTCTGTACCGCCGAGCATGTTGCTCCACTGGTCATCGCCTCCAAACTGCATGTTGCAGCCGTATTTCTGGTACAGCATGTAGAAATCATAGCTCTGCATGATCATGTAATTGAATTCCAGGAAGCTTAAGCCTCTTTCCATACGCTGCTTGTAGCACTCAGCAGTCAGCATACGGTTGACGGAAAAGTGGGCGCCAACCTCGCGAAGAAGCTCTACATAGTTCAAATTCATCAGCCACTCTGCATTGTTTACCATGAGTGCCTTGCCATCGGAAAAATCAATAAAACGCTCCATCTGTTTCTTGAAGCAGTCGATATTGTGCTGGATGGTTTCCTTGGTCAGCATCTGACGCATATCGGTTCTTCCGGATGGGTCACCGATCATACCGGTTCCGCCTCCAAGAAGGGCGATTGGTCTGTTTCCTGCCATCTGAAGACGCTTCATCAGGCAAAGTGCCATAAAGTGTCCTACATGAAGGCTGTCTGCGGTAGGGTCAAATCCGATGTAGAAGGTAGCCTTACCGTTGTTTACCATTTCCTTAATCTCATCTTCGTCAGTTACCTGGGCGATGAGCCCTCTGGCTTTCAGTTCTTCCCAAACTGTCATGTTATTTTCCTCCTGAATAAAAAAATACCCGGTTCCTTTTGTCCCTTTAGGACGAGAACCGGGTCCCGCGTTACCACCTAAATTTACAGAAAGCTCGCACTTCCTGCCTCGATAAGTGACTGTATCAATCACCCCGGCATGATAACGTATGCCACTCCGTTGCAGCCTACTTGGTACGTTCCTGCATTCCTTTATCACAGGAAAACCGTTCGGTGCAAAGCTCCGGGATGTATTCGCCTGTATTCTTCTCTGGGGTTCTGCATGCGCCTCTCACCATCCGGCAGCTCTCTGTAAGCTCTTCCCAGGGCTACTTGTTCCCTTCAAAGCCTTTGTCTTTTAATACTTGCAAGTATACAAAGGCTGTCTGTTTTTGTCAAGGAATTTACCAGGATGCTTTCACAACTTAACGTATTACAGCAATTATAAAGATACTTTTTCAAACAGGCTTCAAGGACTCCCACACGCCTTTTTCTTCGAAATCTCTGGCTGCTTTCGCCGCACCTTCCACGATTCCCAGATCATACTCCAGCATATCCAGAAGCCGGATGGCATTTCTCGAGGTCGCCCGTCCTTTTTTCAGGATATAGGAAAATACCACTTCTTTTTCCTTTACTTCTTCCTCGAAATGATAGTTGTCATACAAGTCCTCTAAAATGTACGACAGCTCAATATCATGGGTTGCCGCAAAAGGAATCACCCAGTTCTGGTGCAGCGCTGCCAGAATCCGGGAGGAGGCCGCAATCCGCTCGATGGTGTTGGTTCCTCTTAGTACCTCATCAATGATACAAAGAAGCGGCTCTGGCTTTTTGCTCTCATCCAAGATTCTTTTCAGGGATTTGATCTCCACAATGAAATAACTCTCTCCGCTTTCTATATCATCCCGAAGAGCCATGGATGTCATCACCTTCAAAAAAGGTGCCCGGTAAGAAGAGCAGGTGCAGGTTCCAAGAGTCTGGGCCAGAATGCTGTTCATGGCCACATTTTTCAGGAAGGTGGACTTGCCGGATGCGTTGGAGCCAGTCACAAGGGTTCCGCCGGATACCTGGAAGCTGTTGGCAACCGCCTCTGTAAGTAAAGGATGGTAAAGGTCCTCCACCTGCATCTGGATCCGGGAAGCAGTCCAGGTATGTTCATCCGCCCTATTCTCCAAAATCCCGGTAGCTTTCCAGGTATCATGTGCTTTCTCTTGGAGCCTGGAACTTTCCTTTTTCTGATGTCCATCCACAAACTCCGGCCGACACCACAGAGAAAGCATTTCCCGGAAAGAGGCAATGGAAATACAGGCGTCCAGTTCCCCAATATTGTCAATCAGCTTCATAATCGCTTCCGTTTTTCCCTGTACTTCTTTCAGCAGACTGTTGTACACCAGAATATCCACATGCGTCAGAAGCCGGACATACTCCATCACGATCTGGGAGGGATCCCCTCCGTCCGTATTTTTGCTGGTCAGGAAAAAGGACTTGCGGCTAAGTCCTGCAAAGGCTGCTTTCGCCTCCGCGATGGCTTCCATCTGCTCTTTTACCTCTGGCCATTTTACATTCTTCATCTCTTCCGCCACGGAAAGCATGCGAAGCAGATGGGTAAAACAATCCAGATAGGCTTCAATCAGGCTTCTGTCATTTCCCGTATAATAAATGGTAATGTTCGCCACCATAAGCACCAGAAATATGAAAAATCCCACCAGCGGATTCAAAGGGAGAAGCACAGCCAGATCCAGCAGGATCAATGTCAGCATGAATACATGGATCCCTGTTTTCACCTTAGGAGAACTGTTTAAGGCCAGCACCGTATCGGACAGGGAACCCAGCCTTGTTTTTCCCACCTTGGAAAGATGCAGCTGCATTTCCTCCCGTTCCTTTGTATGAGAGGAAAAAAACTCCACCAGCTTTTCCCGTTCCTCCAGTTCTTCCCTGGAAAATACAGGACGCCGCATCATATCATAAAGCACATCCTCTCCCGGTGAGGAAACAGTCTGGTTCACCATTTTATACAGGCGGTCCATATCCAGATCATTCCAGGTAATGTCGTCTATAACAAAACCCTCTTTTTCTTTTCTGCGAAAATAATGGGAAATCTGCTCCAGGTCTCCTGCTTCATACTGTCTTTTGGAGGGCTTTCCCCAGTTTCTGCGGATCCGCTCCAGGGTGTTGTTTTTGATCTTCCGATTCTCATAAAAGATCCATAAAACAAATAGCAGGACTAAGCCTGCTATTGTCAGGATCGCGGATAAATAGGGATTCATCCTTTCTCCTCTCTTATACCCAGTCTACAAAGAATGTGTGATCCTTGTAAACTTCATATACAACCTTATCGAAATTTAAGGGCTGTTTCGCGAAAGCAGAATTCATCATGAAATACTTGTAGTTGAAATCCTTGGCCTTCATGCCGCTTACCTTGCGGGCGGTTCCTTTGAGCACGTAAGCATTGAAGCTGTCAAGAGCCTCTTGTGCTGCCTTGTAGGCACTTGCGCGGTCCTCAAACTGTCCGTTGAGACGTTTCTGAAGGGAACCGTTTGTGACTACGGAGTACTGTCCTTTCTGATAAACCACATAGCGAACGTCAGACGGGAAACCTGCATCCAGGGTTCTGTTCAGAACGGTAAGGGCAACTGCCTTCATGCCTGCAAGTCCCTGATCTCCTGCTTCTGTTTCGCACACAGCTGCCAGAATGTCAAGATTGGATTTTGCTCCATTTGCAATTCCGGTATGTGTATTAAACTGACTCAGAATGGTATAATTGCGTTTGTGCTTCTGGTCATACCATGTGAAAGTGCTGCCTGTGGTCGTACTGCTCTGTTTCTCTGTTGCCACTCCATTACTGTCAAAGACGTAGGTCTTGCCGCTGATGGCAGCAGTGGTATTCATGTACATAACAGCGGAAGAAGTATTGAAATAATATTTCTTTCCGTTCAGGGTCAGCCAGCCGGTCTGAGCCTTACCGTTGCTTGGGTTAAAGTAATAATGTCTGGAACCTACATGTCCAAAGCCCTTCTCATAGCGCACGCCGCTTTTCTTGGAAAAATAATAGTAGCTTCCGCTTATTTTCTTCAGTCCGGTGTAGGCAATTCCGTTGCTTGTATTAAAATAATAGCTGTATTTGGTTTTGGAATCTTTATACCAGCCTGTTTTCATGGTACCATTGCTGTTAAAATAACGTTTCTGGCCTTTGGAATCTGTAAGCCAGCGACCTTTTATCATTGCGCCAGAACCACTGGTGAAATAATACTTCTTTTTGTTCAGGGTCAGCCAGCCGCGAACCATTCTTCCGTTGGAAGGATTAAAATACCTGGTAACGGTGGAACTTTTCAAAAATCCAGTGACCATTGCACCGGAGCCTCTGGTAAAATAGCGGACGTTTCTTCCTTTCGTATCTTTCTGCCAGCCCTTTAGCTGAACGCCCGTCTTGGCATCAAAATAATATTTCCTTCCTTTCAGGGTCAGCCAGCCCTTGTGCTTGGCACCGCTTGATGTTATGTAATAGGTCTTGCCGTTTATGGTCTTAAATCCAGCTGTAGCAGCCTGTACATCCTTTGATGTCATTGGCATGGCAAGAAGAACCAGCAGAACCAAAAGCGCCAGTACAGAAAACCAGTTTCCTTTTTTACTCTCTCTTTTCATAACAGATGTCCTCTCCATTTCAATCACTCCCCATGAGCGTGCCTCCAATTCCCCCCCCCCGGAGCCGCACACTCTACCCCCAATGTGTGATTGGTAACTGTTCAATACCTTCACATTCACTGTGATTGTTACTTTCTGACAAATGAATGTGTCAATTTTGTTGCAAAGATTACAAAAATATTAAATTCATAATTATTATAGCTAATTTTTGTTTTTCTGTCAACTGCTTTGTCACACAGGAGCTGTCCCTTCCATATGATGAACTGTAAACATTTTCTGGAGGTTTCAGGCATGAGTGATTTAGCTGCAACAAACTGTGGCTGTGGTGAGGAAAGATCCGGATGCGGATGCAACAACGGATGTGGATGCGGCAATGACAATGGCTGCGGCTGCGGACTTTCCAACTGGGGAAATGGCTCCTGCGGATGCAACATTCTGTGGATCATTATTCTTCTTTGCGCATGCGGCGGAAACGGTTTCGGATGCAACAACGGATGCGGCAACGGAAATGGTGACTGCTGCTGGATCATCATTATCCTTCTGCTCCTTTGCGGCGGCTTAGGAAACGGATGCGGATGCTGATGTGACATTGCAAATCGGGACAGAGGCGCGGGGCCTCTGTCCCTTTTTCATAAGCGCTTCGGATTTTTTCCTGTTCTCCGCCGAAGCAATTTCAGCAATCGTTTTCTCTTTTATTTCATTTTTTCATTTTTCTTTCTCTGGTTTTCTTCATTCTCTTTGTCTTTCTGCTGGTTCTTTCTGCGGACGCATTCCAGATCCAGTTCGTAAATCGCGTTTCCATCTATGATCAGCTTTTCATTTTCTCTTCTCATGATCATCCCTCCTGGTATGCCACGAATGATTTTCAAACACGCGGGCTACGACAACCGAATTCGGGTGAAATATACCGCAAAGTGGGGCGTGCAGATTGCGGGAATGATTTTTCAAACACGCTCTAATATAACATATGTCAAAAGGCAGTTTCCCGACATATTTTAATAATAAAAACATAGATTAGAAAAGGGATTTTTATGGAGTCAGAATTTATTGCCCAGACTGCATTGGATCAGATGGTCGGAACAGACCAGGGTCAGCTTTTAAAAGCACTGATTCCTTATCTTCCGCCCAGGGAGCAGCAGCTTTTTTCCCTGTACGCCAAGGCAAAGGAATTTTCCAATACTGTAAATCTTTTCGGAAGCCAGGCGCAGCCTATGCGCATGCAGGCGGTTTCCGCCTCACAGCCTGTAGACATTCTCAACGACCTGCGCAGATACTGCTTCGGAAATACCAGAAGAACTCTGGATCAGATTACAAATATGATGGCTATGGTAGAAATGATCAAGGTGATGAACAGTACTGTGCCAGAGGACAGCTGTGAAGAGGAGCGGCAGTAATTGCTGTCATTATAGGTCATATCCATGAATTCGCCTGCCCAAATATGTTTCATGGCTGCCGTCAGGAGAAATTGGATTAAGCAGGCCTAATCAACTGCCGTCCAGGATTTTTATCTCAGACAGAAAGGTGTGATTTTTTTGGAAGAAAACTGGCAGGACAATCCAAAGCTTGCGGGAATGGACAGAAGCAAGCTTGACATGCTTCAGCAGATGGCACAGCAGGGCGCAGGAAAATCCCCCTCCGACCTGCTTCCCTTCATTATGAACGCTGCTGCCAAAGGAAAAAGCGCAGGACTTCGCTTCAACCCCAACGAGATCAATACCATCATCGAAGTGCTGAAAATGGGAAAAAGCCCCCAGGAGCGGGCAAAATTGGATCAGGTGGTAAATCTGATGAAAATGATGCGATAAGGAAAAAGAGGACCCTGGATTCTTTGTGAACCCCTGGTCCTCCTTTTTCATAAGCCATGTTTCCACAGCCCATTATTCCTCTGTGAAACTGCCGCCTATCGTCAGCCAGGCTCTATCCTTTGCGGTCTCTTCTGACTGTGTTGTTCCTCTACGAAGCTTCCGTTTATCGTCGGCATATCCCTTTAGTCATTTTTCTCGATGCCTTCCATGATACATTCCCGAAGAAGCACCAGCGCACTTGCCACTGCCTGCTGGCGGATCTTGGTCCGGTTTCCGGTGAAATGGTATTCTCTGGTAATGGTCTGTCCATTGTAGCAGCAGCCCATAAACACAGTGCCAACCGGAGTCTCCTTGGTTCCGCCGTCAGGGCCTGCAAGCCCTGTAATGGAAAGGCAGATATCTGCATCTGAGTTTGCGCAGCCGCCTTTTGCCATCTCCTTGGCACACTTCGCGGAAACTGCACCTTCTGTCTTCAAAGTGGACTTCTTCACGCCCAGACATTTTCTCTTGGCACGGTTGCTGTAAGTAACAAAACCGTGAGTAAATACCTGAGACGCTCCTGGAACATTGACAATACGCGCCGCAATGGCACCGCCTGTGCAGGACTCCGCAAGAGCCAGGGTCAGTCCCTGATCCCGCAGCATATCCACAACAGATTCCTCCAGGGTCTTCTCAGCTTCAAGGGCAAAAATATTTTTGCCAAAACGTCTTTTCAGTTCTCTTACCACCGGCTTGATCAGCTTTTTACATTCCTTCTCATCCTCACCCTTGGCTGTGATCCGAAGATGAACCTCTCCGGTTTTGGCATATGGAGCAAGGGTAGGATTGGTCTGTGCCTCGATCATATCCTGAATATCCGCAGCGACCTGGCTCTCGCCGATTCCGCAGATCTTCACAACCTGGGAGCAGATGATCTCCGGCTGTTTCTTGCGAAGATAAGGGAAAACAGACTCCTCAAACATAGGGATCAGCTCATTGGGCGGTCCAGGAAGAAGGATAGCGGTTTTGCCATCTTTTTCAAGGATCAGTCCCGGTGCTGTACCGTTGTGGTTATCAATTACAAGAGCCCCCTTTGGTACCTGTGCCTGCTTGTAATTGTTGGTTGTGATCCGTCTGTCCGGGTGATTTTTCTCATATTCTTTCATGTAGCGCTCAATACGCTTGCGGGAATGCGGATCCTCCTCAAGGGGCAAACCCATCACCTCTGCGCAGACCTCTTTGGTCAGGTCATCCTCGGTAGGTCCAAGGCCGCCGGAAAGAATTACCACATCTGAGCGATCCAGAGCGGATGCAATCACGGCTTTCATTCTGTCATGATTGTCTCCCACCACTGTCTCATAATAAACAGACAGCCCAAGCTGCGCCATCTGCTCGGACAGATAGGCACTGTTGGTATTTACAATGTTGCCAAGCAATATTTCGGTTCCTACTGCTACAAGTTCTGCAATCATCTGTATCCCTCTTTTCTGATTGTGATTATTTCAAAAGCCGCTGATTTACTGGGTAAACTGCGGCTTTTTCATATCATCTTATGAATCTTGGGTTTCAAAGTTCTGTCATATAGATTAAAACAACAATATATTAGGCTTACAGCCTGTTTGAGAAAGGCTCTAGAGCGTGTTTGAAACACGCTCTAAGCTTTCCTGCACAGGATTACTCCTGCATGGAAATCACATTTTTATTCTGCACAATATAGGTGATCAGGGAAATCACAGTCAGTGCCAGTGACAGCCAGATAAAAATATTGGTCAGAATCTCAAAAATTCCGCCAAAATTCAGAATCAGCAGAATGATCATCACCATCTGGGAAGCAGTCTTAAATTTGCCCCAGTAGTTTGCGGCAATTACCACTCCGTTCTCAGCTGCGATCAGTCTGAATCCGCTGATAATAAATTCTCTTGCGATCACAACAATCACCATCCATGCAGGCAGGCGGTCCAGCTCGATCATGCAGATCAAAGCCGAACAAACAAGCAGCTTGTCCGCAAGGGGATCCATAAATTTACCAAAGTTGGTGACCAGATTATACTTACGTGCCAGTTTGCCGTCAAACCAGTCTGTAATGCTTGCCGCAGCAAAAATAACAAGACAGATATAACGGTTGGCTTCCCCGCCCCATCCAGTCAGAATAAATAATACAAAAAACGGTACCATAATCATTCTGGCAACAGTCAGCTTATTCGGTGTATTCATTCTCCAGCTCTCCTATCAAATCATACTCCAGAGCACCTGTAACCCGTACTCTTGCAAAATCTCCGGTCATAAGAAGTTCGCCTGTCTGTACAAAAATATAGCCGTCAACCTTAGGCGCATCTCCGTAAGTACGTCCAATATACGCACTTTCACCGGATACCTTGCCCTCGATCATAACAGTCAGTACCTGACCTACGCGATTCTCACCCTTCTCCAGAGAAATCTCCTGCTGAAGTTCCATGATCTCATCTCGTCTGGCTTCCTTGACTTCTTCGGGAATCTGATCCTCCATAGTCGCTGCCGGGGTATCCTCCTCTGCGGAATATGGGAAAACACCAAGGCGGTCGAACTCGATTTCGTCCACAAACTCCATCAGTTCTTCGTGGTCTTCCTGGGTCTCTCCAGGGAAACCGCTGATCAGACTGGTACGAAGGAAAATATCCGGAATCTCACGGCGCAGCTTGCCAATAATGTCCACAAGCTCCTGCTTGGTGGTGCGGCGTCCCATACGTTTCAGCACGCGGTCGCTGGCATGCTGAATAGGAAGATCCAGATAATGGCAGATCTTCTTCTCTTCCTTCATGGTCTGAATCAGTTCATCATAAATCTCCTCCGGATAACAGTATAAAATACGGATCCAGCGGATTCCTTTAATCTTGCAAAGCTCTTTCAAAAGCACATGCAGGGATTTCTTTCCGTAAAGATCCTTGCCGTAAAGAGTAGTCTCCTGTGCAACCAGGATCAGCTCCTTTACGCCCTGTTCGGCAAGTGACTGTGCTTCCTTCACCAGCTGTTCCATAGGAACGCTTCGGTAGCTTCCCCTGAGCTTGGGGATAATACAGTACGTACAGTGCTTGTCACAGCCCTCTGCAATCTTCAGATATGCAAAATGGCCGCCAGTTGTCAGCATACGCTTGCCGGAAATATTGGGAAGGAAATCAATGCTCTTGTATTCTTCGAAGTGCCTGCCCGCCTCAGCTTCCTTAACAGCTTTGATAATATCGCCGTAGGAAGTAGTTCCAAGGATTGCATCCACCTCCGGTATTTCCTCTGAAATCTCTTTCTTGTAGCGCTGTGCCATGCATCCGGTGACGATCAGAACTTTGCAGGTGCCTGCCTTTTTCTTCTCTGCCATCTCAAGAATGGTATTGACACTCTCTTCCTTGGCATCTCCAATGAAGCAGCAGGTATTTACGATAATCACCTCTGCCTCATCTTCATCGTCCACAATCTGATGTCCGTCTGCTGCCAGCATTCCAAGCATTTCCTCAGAATCTACCAGGTTCTTATCACATCCAAGGGAAATGAACAATAATTTCATATTATTCTGCACTCTCCTGGGAAACAGTCTCTGCTGTTGCTTCTTCTGCAGCTGCTTCCTCTGCCGGCTGCTCCGGTGCAAGACCTGCGATCTCTCTTAAATCCTCTTCCTCGTGCTGTCCCGGAAGGATCTTAACCTTTCCGTGATATAACTCGTCGATTGCGATGGAAAGCGGTTTCTTGCCTTTTACATTATCTGCAAGAGGCTTCGCTCCGCCGATGAGCTGGCGTGCACGCTTGCTGGTTGCAAGAATCAGGGAATAACGGCTGTTGAGCACCATGCTCTCGTCATCGTCCTCGTTGTTTGTATTGATTGCTTCGATTAATTCTGAATAAGATGGATGGATCATATATATACTCCTTTCAAATTTGAGGGCCTTTGCAGCGTGCAGGAACCAGTTTCTGTAAATACCAGAAAACCTTTCCTGACATGCTTCGGCCGTAATTTCTCGTTACTTGATAGTAACATTTTATCATAAAGGCCGGGAACCGGTTTCTATTTAAAACATGTTCCTAACCTAAATTAACAAATTGATATCTGCTGGCAGCACTGCTGCCAAAACCAGACAAGCTGCCAGTTATTCTTCTGTAAATCTGGCTGCCTGCGCCTGGATCTCATGGATGAAATCCAGATTTCTCTTCATGGAAAAATGCTCGCTCTGGATGATGCCGTGAAGTCTGTCCACTGCCTCATCAAGCTGGTCATTTACCAGAACGTAATCATACTCGTCCACGCCCTCCGCTTCCTGTGCTGCTCTGGCAAGACGCTGGTGGATCACTTCTGCAGTCTCCGTGCCTCTTCCCACAAGACGCTCTCTTAACACTTCCATGGAAGGTGCAGTCACAAATACCAGCACTGCCTCCGGGAATTTCTTCTTGATCTTGCGCGCGCCCTGGATCTCAATCTCAAGGATCACATCGCGTCCCTGTGAAAGCTGCTCTTCCACATAGGCCTTAGGTGTGCCGTAATAATTCTCAACATACTGGGCATATTCAATCAGCTGATCCTGACGGATCATCTCTTCAAATTCTTCTCTGGTGCGGAAAAAATACTCTCTTCCGTCCTCTTCCCCTGGCCTGGGGTTTCTTGTGGTGGCAGACACAGACAACGCATAATTGTCATATTTCGCCATCAGGCTTTTCATAATGGTGCCTTTCCCTGCTCCGGAAAAACCGGAAACAACTACCAGAACTCCTCTACTCATGGCCCTCTCCCTTACTTTCAAAATCGTGTACCTCTGCAAATCTGCGGGCAATGGTGTCCGGCTGGATTGCAGATAAAATCAGAATGTCGTCAGATGTCACGATCACGGACTTGGTCTTCCTGCCCTGGGTGGCATCTACAAGGGAATTGGTTCCCTTCACACTCTGAACCATTCGTTTCACCGGTGCGGCATCCGGGTTCACCACAGCTACAATTTTCTGGGAATTCACCACATTGCCGAATCCGATATTGATTAATTTTGCCATGTTTTCCCCCTTCTGTCAATATACCTTCTAGTTATAAAGAAAATGATTCTTCAAAAAGTTGACGCGGCGCTAGAACCGGCCCCCAAAATCATTCCTGCAATCTGCACGCCCCACTTTGTGGGAGCTTCTGCCCGAATTCAGTTGCCGTAGCCCGCTCTAACAATCGTCTTAAGCCCGTCAACAATTCGGAATCCGCTGATTTACTTCGTAAATCGCTGCTTCCTCATACCCCAGCAGGATTCAAGGTCATCGGCCTTTTCGTGCAAGCACGAGCGTCCGCCGACTTTGAATCCCCCTGGTTACTCTATATTCTGGATCTGCTCACGGATTTTCTCAATCTCGGTTTTCAGATCAATGGCAATGTTGGAAATCACCAGGTCACTGGATTTCGACAGGATCGTATTTGCCTCACGGTTCATCTCCTGAGCCATGAAATCAAGCTTGCGGCCAATCCCCTCTTTCTCCTCCAGCATTCTCTTCATGCCCTGAATATGGCTGTGAAGACGCACAGTCTCCTCATCATTACAGATTTTGTCAGAGAACAGGATCACTTCTGCTGCAATGCGGGAATCCTCTATCTGGGAATCCTCAAGAAGCTCATGCACCTTCGCTTCCAGCTTCTCTCTGTAAGAATCCACAACCAGCGGAGAACGCTCCTCCACCTGGTTCACCTTCTCATCCAGTGCCTCCAGCTTGGTGATCAGGTCATTCTTAAGATGCTCGCCTTCTCTTTCACGGGCCTGGGCAAATTTCTCACAGGCTTCGCGAAGGGGGCCTTCCAGTACTGCCCAAAGCTCTTCCTCGTCTACAGACTGCTCCTCCATAGTCAGAACATCCGGATAACGGGAAAGAGCCCCTGCCTTCACGTCATTCTCAATGCCAAACTCCTCTGCCATCTGGCGGATATAGGCCATGTACTCAGATGCAAGCTCTTTATTATATTTCAATGCGCCACAGCTTAAGGTATAATCTTCATAGGTAATAAATACATCTACCTTGCCTCGCTGCATATATGTCTTCATAAGATTCCGGATAGCACCCTCCAGAAAACCAAGCTTCCTTGGCATCTTAATGCTCAGATCCAGATATCTGTGATTGACGGATTTTAATTCAACGGTGATTTTCCGATCTTTTGTAATCACCTCGGCTCTTCCAAAGCCGGTCATGCTTTTTATCATAGTAATCTCTTTCTGTATTTTGATTTTTGTTCCGAATGATGTCAGCCCCAAACAGCTTACATCACTTCTACGCATACAGATTTATTATAGTTCATTCCAAAACCCTAGTCAAATCATTTTTTTGCTGTTATAATATATTCTGATATCAGGGGCAAAAGGTCAAAAAGCCGTTCATGCTTGCATGATAAGGCTTTTGAACTTGGGACCCGCCGAACATGAGGAAGTAGCGATTTACGTAGTAAATCAGCGGATTCCGAATGTTCGAGAATTGCGGGAGCTGCTTCGCAGCGGAGCAATTCGTGGATATCAAGTTCGGGGCAAAAGACTTTTTGACCCGAACATCATAGTATAGAAAGGAGTTATTCCTATGGCCTTTGACGGAATTACCATTGCAGCAATGGTTTCTGAATTAAATAAAAATCTCTCCGGCGGACGCATCAACAAGATTGCCCAGCCAGAGAGCGATGAGCTTCTCATCACCGGGAAAGGGGCAAACGGCCAGAAGCGTCTGCTGCTCTCAGCCAGTGCTTCCCTTCCCCTGATCTATTTCACAGGCAAGAACCGGATCAGTCCCCTCACTGCCCCCAACTTCTGCATGCTTCTTCGCAAGCACATCGGCAGTGCAAGGATCACAGCCATCCGCCAGCCGGAACTGGAACGTGTAGTGGAATTTGAGCTGGAGCATCTCAACGAGCTGGGCGACGTGTGCCACAAGGTTCTGATCATGGAGCTGATGGGCAAGCACAGCAACATTATTTTCTGCGATGACCAGAATATGATCCTGGACAGCATCAAGCACGTATCCTGCAACGTAAGCTCCGTCCGCGAAGTTCTTCCCGGACGCCCCTACTTTATTCCACACACTCAGGACAAGCTGGACCCGCTCACCATTTCCAAAGAAGACTTTATGGAAAAAGTCTGCGGAAAATCTACCGCCATTTCCAAGGCTCTTTACCAGACTCTTACCGGTCTTAGCCCGGTGATGGCACAGGAGCTTTGCTACCGCGCTTCCATTGACGGAAATGATGAGGCCACAGCCCTTGAGGAAAATGCCCGTGAAAAATTATATCAGGAATTTTCCGGTATGATGGAGCAGATCCGCAGGGAAGAATTTACCCCTGTTATTGTATACAAAGGAGATGAACCTGTAGAATACGGCGTTTTTCCTTTTGCTCAGTATGGAGAAGGCTTCTCCAGCCAGACGTATGAATCCGTTTCCGAGATGCTGGAAACCTACTACGCTTCCCGTGACGTGATCACCCGCATCCGCCAGAAATCCGCGGACCTTCGCAAGATCGTCCAGACCGCCCTTGACCGCAACCGCAAGAAGTTAAGTATTCAGCAGAAGCAGATGAAGGACACAGAGAAAAAGGACAAGTACAAGATCTACGGCGAGCTGATCAACGCCTACGGCTACGGCCTGGAAGAAGGATGCAAATCCTTTAAAGCTGTAAACTATTATAATGGAGAGGAAATCACCATTCCCCTTGACCCTACCCTCACTCCCCAGGAGAATTCCAAAAAATACTTCGACCGCTACGGCAAGCTGAAGCGTACCCAGGAAGCCCTGGAGGTTCAGATTGCAGACACAGCCAGCGAGATCGAGCATCTGGAATCCATTTCCAATGCCCTTGATATTGCCACTGAGGAAAGCGACCTTTCCCAGATCAAGGAAGAGCTGATGGAGTACGGCTACGTGAAACGCCATTACGGAAACAAAAAAGGCGCCAAAATGCAGGTGAAGTCCAAGCCCTTCCACTATGTTTCCAGCGATGGCTACGATATTTATGTAGGCAAAAACAACTACCAGAACGACGAGCTTACCTTCAAGTTCGCCACAGGAAACGACTGGTGGTTCCACGCCAAAAAAATGCCCGGTTCCCACGTCGTAGTAAAAACCAAAGACGGCACCCTGCCGGACCGCACCTTCGAGGAAGCAGGCAATCTTGCCGCCTACTATTCCAAGGGACGCACTGCCCCCAAGGTGGAAATTGACTATCTTCAGAAAAAAAATGTGAAAAAGCCAGCCGGAGCCAAGCCTGGATTTGTGGTTTATTACACCAACTATTCTTTGATGGCTTCCCCGGATATTACAGGAATCGAGCAATTATCCTAACCGCGGCAAATGCAGATTTTTTTTGCGGCAAACCGGAATGTTTGCTGCACAACATACATTATTCTAAGAACAGGAGCAACCTATGAGTATTTTAAACGTTGAACACCTTACCCACGGCTTTGGTGACAGAGCTATTTTTCAGGATGTGTCCTTCCGCCTTCTCAAAGGAGAGCACATCGGCCTGGTAGGCGCCAACGGAGAAGGCAAATCCACCTTCTTCAACATTGTAACTGACAAATTAATGCCGGATGAGGGCAAAATCCAATGGGCAAAGAATGTCCGGGTAGGCTATCTGGATCAGCACTCTGTCCTTTCCCAGGGCATGACCATCCGCGATGTACTGAAATCCGCTTTTTCCTGGCTTTTTGAGCTGGAAGAGCGAATGAATACCATCTGCGATTCTCTTGGAGAAGCTTCCCCTGAGGAAATGGAAGCTCTTATGGAGGAGCTTGGAACCATTCAGGATACTATGACCATGCACGATTTTTACATAATCGACTCTAAGGTTGAGGAGGTTGCCCGCGCACTTGGGCTTCTGGATCTGGGGCTTGACCGTGATGTTACAGATTTAAGCGGTGGTCAGCGTACCAAGGTTCTTCTTGCCAAGCTTCTTCTGGAGAAACCGGACATCCTTCTTCTGGACGAGCCCACCAACTATCTGGACGAAGAGCACATTGCCTGGCTGAAGCGTTATCTTCAGGAATATGAGAATGCTTTTATTCTCATCTCCCATGATATTCCGTTTTTGAACGATGTTATCAACATTGTTTACCATATGGAAAACCAGGAGCTGAACCGCTACGTAGGCGACTATGACCACTTCCAGGAGGTTTACGAGGTAAAAAAATCCCAGCTGGAGGCAGCTTATCGCCGTCAGCAGCAGGAAATCAATGAGCTGAAGGATTTTGTTGCCAGAAACAAGGCTCGTGTTGCCACCCGAAATATGGCAATGTCCAGACAGAAAAAGCTGGACAAAATGGATGTGATCGAGCTTGCTGCCGAGAAGCCGAAGCCGGAATTTCATTTTAAACAGGGACGTACCCCTGGCAAATATATTTTTGAGACCAAGGATCTGGTAATCGGATACGATGAGCCCCTTTCCCGTCCTCTTACGCTTTCCATGGAAAGAGGTCAGAAAATTGCTCTGGTAGGTGCTAATGGAATCGGAAAAACCACTCTTCTGAAAAGTATCCTCGGACTGATCCCTGCACTGAAGGGAACCAGAGAATTAGGAGACAATCTTCAGATCGGTTATTTCGAGCAGGAAGTAAAGGGCGATAATAAAACCACCTGTATTGATGAGATCTGGGCAGAATTTCCATCCTACACCCAGTACGAAGTGCGCTCCGCACTTGCAAAATGCGGACTTACCACCAAGCACATTGAAAGTCAGGTCCGGGTACTCAGCGGCGGTGAGCAGGCCAAGGTGCGCCTGTGCAAGCTGGTAAACAAAGAGACCAACGTACTTCTTCTGGATGAGCCTACCAACCATCTGGATGTGGACGCAAAGGATGCGTTGAAGGAAGCGCTGAAAGAATACAGAGGAAGCGTTCTTCTTATCTGCCACGAACCGGAGTTTTACCAGGATGTGGTTTCCCAGGTGTGGGACTGCAGTAAGTGGACCACGAAAGTACTTTAATTTAAAACGGACATGTCACCTAACAGCGACATCACCATATATGAAAGTCAGCTGCTTGGCGCCTATGGGCGCTCCCACAGCTGCCAACCACATTCGTAATCCAGACTATCGCCCTACTTACTCATACGGTCTAGAGCCTGTTTGAAAAAGGCTCTAGAATATCCGATATCCAAAAATTCGCTCATGCAAGCATGGCTCATTCTTGGCTGCCGTCTGGGACTTTCATAATAAAAAAACGCCAGAGAGTTTGATTTCTAGGGTTCACCCAAACTCTCCGGCGTTTTTTAAATACCAGGGTTAAAAACTCAAAAAGCCGTTTATACTTGCACAATAAGGTTTTGAATTAGGGGCAAAAATTTTGCCCCTAACCTCCATTTTTATTCAGCATCAGCAGCAACCTTGCTTGCTCTTGCCTCGATTTCCTTCTGCTGGATATCTCCAGGTGCCTGCTCATAGCGTGCAAACTCATAGGAGAAGTCTCCGCTTCCGCCTGTCATGGAACGAAGATCTGTGGAATATCCGTAAATCTCAAGAAGCGGCACATCAGCTTCAATGATAGTATTTCCATTGTGATCCGGATTCATGCCAAGGACACGACCACGGCGCTTATTCAGATCACCCATAACGTCACCGGTATATTTGTCCGGAACAGTAACCTTCATGGAAACGATTGGCTCAAGGAGTACAGGAGATGCATCCATAAAGCCTTTCTTAAATGCCAGAATAGTTGCCATCTTAAATGCCATCTCAGAGGAATCTACCGGATGATAGGATCCGTCATAAAGAGTAGCCTTCACACCTACTACCGGATATGCAGCCAGAGGTCCTTTCTGAACGCATTCCTGAAGGCCCTTCTCAACTGCCGGGAAGTAGT
>OLRQ01001572.1_pt1 | contig 16934 bp, 12 predicted proteins | sample 1671971 | NCBI WGS metagenome assembly OLRQ01 (sample SAMEA3136631, study PRJEB25190) | human gut metagenome | biome: human gut; feature: human-associated habitat; material: faeces | place: Austria | collected 2013 | reverse complement strand
GATGCCCCGGCGGCTGCCGCGCTTCTCCCAGCCGGTGCCAGAAAAGCCCGCCGAGCCCAGCCCGCTCGTCTGGCGCAGCTCGCTGGGGATCTCGCCGATGAAGCGCGAGACGGGGTTCGCGTGCGTCTGGCCGAAGATCTGCCGTTGCTGGGCGCAGGTAAGGCACAGGCGCTTGCGGGCGCGGGTGATGGCCACGTAGGCGAGGCGCCGCTCCTCTTCCACGGCCGCCGCGTCGCCCACGGAGTTCATGTGGGGGAACAGAGTCTCCTCCATGCCGGCCACCCAGACGCAGTCGAATTCCAGGCCCTTGGACGAGTGCACGGTCATGAGGGTGACGGCCTGCCCGTCCTCGGTCACCGTGTCCAAGTCGGTACGCAGCCGCACCCACTCGATGAAGTCGGCCAGCGAGTCGCCGCGCAGCACGCGCACGGGCTCGGCGGACTCGTCCTCGCCCACCGTCGGCGCGGCGAAGTCGGACTCCTCCGCATCGTGGGTCTGCACGAACTCGTCCACAACGCCCAGAAACTCCTGGATGTTCTCGATGCGCCCGCGCGCCTCGTCGGTACCCTCGTCCTGCAGGGCGCGAATGAGGCCGGCCTTGTCGATGATCATCTCCACGACCTTGCGCAGGTCGCCCCCGTAGGTGGCACCGTCCTTGATGACCTGGATGAACTCCCCCACGGCATTGCGGGTAGAGGCGCGGATGTCCGGATCGACCACCGCCAGCTCGGCCGCCGTAAGAAACGGCATGCTCATCTCGCGGCCGTACTGGTCGATGCGCTCGATGGTGGTCTTGCCGATGCCGCGGCGCGGCACGTTGACGACGCGCTTGGCCGCGATGTCGTCGGCCGGGTTCACCACCAGCGTGAGATAGGCCATTACGTCGCGGATCTCGGCGCGATCGAAGAAGCGCGTGCCCCCGACGATGCGGTAGGGCACGCCGGCGCGCAGCAGCATATCTTCGAGCATGCGCGACTGGGCGTTGGTGCGGTAGAACACGGCCATGTTGTTGTAGGAGGTGCCCTCACTGCGACGCCGGTCGATCTCCCCGGCGATCCAGCGGCCCTCGTCGCGCTCGTCGGTGGCCAGATACACCGAGATCTTCTCCCCGTCGCCCGAGTCCGTGAACAGGCGCTTCTCCTTGCGGTGCTGGTTGTTCGCGATGACGGCGTTGGCCGCCGCCAAGATATTGCCCACGCTGCGGTAGTTCTGCTCGAGCTTCACCACCTTGGCCTCGGGGTAGTCGCTCTCGAATTCCAAGATGTTGCGCAAGTCGGCGCCGCGCCACGAATAGATGGACTGGTCGTCGTCGCCCACCACCATGATGTTGCGGCGCTTGGCGGCGAGCAGCTGGGTGATGGCGTACTGGGCGCGGTTGGTGTCCTGGTACTCGTCCACCATGAGGTAGCGGAAGCGGTCCTGATAGGCCTCGCGCACGTCCGCGTGGTTCTTCAGCAGCAGGTAGCCGTACAAAAGAAGGTCGTCGAAGTCGAAGGCGTTGGCTGCGCGCAGGCGCTCCTGCAGCCGCTCGTACACGCGCTCGGCCACCTTCCCCACCGGGTCGTGCGCATCGAAGTTACCGGGGGTAACGAGGTCGTTCTTCGCCTGGGAGATGCGGTTCATCAGCTGGTTCACGGGAAAGCGCTTCGGGTCGATGTTCAGCTCGGCCATGGTGTCCTTGTACAGCCGCTTCAAATCGTCCGTGTCGTAAATGGTGAAGTTCTTCGTGAAGCCCAGCCGCTCGGCGTCGGCCCGCAGCATGCGCACGCACATGGAGTGGAAGGTGGACACCCACATGCCTCGCGAGCGCGTGCCCACGAGCTGCGCCAAACGCTCGCGCATCTCGGCGGCCGCCTTGTTGGTGAAGGTGATGGCGAGAATCTCCCACGGAGCTGCCAGGTCCTGCTCCAGGATGTTGGCGATGCGGTACGTGAGCACGCGCGTCTTGCCGGAGCCGGCGCCGGCCAGCACCAGAAGCGGTCCTTGGGTGGTAACGACCGCCTCTCGCTGGGGGCCGTTTAAGGTGTCGATGTCGATGGGCACGGTTCGTCCTTTGCCGTCGTCTCGTTTCAGGTGCCCCGCACGGCCCGCTCGCAGCGCGCGGGCGGTTCGTCGGAGCGCGATATCCCGCGAAAGCCAGCAGCTACACTGCCGTCGCAGGCATGAAAAGAGCCGCCCGATCGAGCGGCTCGACTATTCTAGCTTGCCAGTGCGTTTCTGGAACCATAGGTCACGAAGGTTTCACGGCCTTGCCGAAAAATAACCGGCGAAGGGATGCTTTCGGGACAGCTAGGCGCCGGTCGAGTCCTGCACCGCCTCGCCTGCTGATCGTGTGGCCGTGCCTCGCTCGGGTGCAGCCCCGAACCAGCTCTCGCACAGCTCGTCGTATGAGCCGTCAGCCCTAAGCGCCGCCAGGGCCTCGTTCACCGTCGCCAACAGCTCGTCGTTGCCTGCGGCGACGACGAAAGCATAGTCCTTGTCGGACGCAATGGTCTCCACGGCCTGCAGATGCGGCTCCTTCACCTGCACGTAGCGGAGGTAGCGCGGCTCGTCCACAATGGCGGCCTGAGCGCGCTCGGAGTTCAGCTCCATAAGGGCATCGACGCCCGCGTCGAACGTGACGACCTCGGCGGCAGGCAGATTCTCGGCCACCCAGGCGGCAATGGCGGGATCGCCCTGCACCGCCACCACGATGCCGTCTCCTTGAATGCTGGCAAGGTCGTCGTAGCCGGTGTCCATCTTCGTCAGCACCGAGAAATCGGCATGCAGGTAAGGGTCGCTGAAGACAACTCCTTCAAGGGCGTCGGCCGTCGTGATGGAGGAAGCCCCGAGGCCGGCATCGCCCGCGGCAACCTTGGCCGCCACATCTTCCGGCAGCCCCGCCGTGATGTTCTGCTCGGCATCCTTATGGTTGACCGCTTTGGTGAATTGGATCCCGCGACCCGATTTTTCGCCGATGAGCCGAAGCAGCTCGACGGTGAAGCCGATCTGGTTGGTGCTGGTAGCTTGCTCGTAGGGCTCGCTGCATAAGGCCGATGCGACGACGATAGCGTCATCGGCATCGCTGGCGGCGACCCCTGCCGCATCCCCGTCGTCCGTCGGCTCTTCGGCCGCGCAGCCAGTCAGGGCAGAAACGGCGGCTGCCGCAGCGACGGTCAGCAGCAAAACGAGCAGCGCGGCACCTAGGGCGCGGGCCGCCGCCGCTGTCGTCCGGCGATCCCGGGCCGCAAGGGAAGTTTCAGTCATGGGGAATTCCTCTTTCTCGCGAAACGCTTTCCGCCCGTCAGGGCGAAACCTCTTCTCCCCCACCATAGCCAGCCGCGCCGCTGCAGCATCATCCCGCAGCGGCCAGCGGCATCATCCCCCGAGGGGGAATTTCAACGAAAGCGAACCAATTTGCCCAACAATTCCTTTCCCATGGCCCGCCAAGGCGCTCTTCGCCTCCAAGCGCCCTACCATGGAAGAAACGCGATACGCGAGCACGCTTGAAGAGCACGAGAACTCGCGAGAAACCGATAGCGCATCCGATGAGAGAGGACGCACCATGAGCGAGCACAAGCACAACGAGCACGAGCAGGACCGCGAGGGCCGCACGCACCACGAGACCTTCGCCGAGCGCGACCCCTTGGCCGCCGAGGAGCCCGATGTCCTGGAATCTTCTGCGAGCGATCCGGAGTTTCCCGCCATGCAGGAATTCGAAGTCGATCGCGGCGGCCCGAAAGCGAACACGCGCAAGCACCCGGGCCTCATCTGGATTATCATCGCCATCGTGGCCGTCATCGGGCTCGTCATAGCCTTTGCCGCCAACGGCGACTGGATGAACCCCACCCAGGCCGAAGAGGTGCAGCAGACCGAGTTCGAGGAGCAAACCGTCCCCGAGGACCTCGGCGCCAACGAGAACCCGGAAGCGGCTTAGCTTCAAACCACCTGCGCGCCGAAGGGCAGCAGAGAGAGCTTCGCCATCTTGAAGCACTGCAGGCCGACGGGGATGCCGATCACGGTGATGCAGTAGACCGCACCTAGGCACGCATAGGAAAAGGCCATGGGCAACCCGGCCAAAATCAACCAGAAGATGTTGGCGATAAGCGACGGAGCGCCTCCGCCGTAAACGATGCTCTTGCCGAAGGGCGCCAGCGTCAGCGAGGCCATCTTGAAGCACTGCCGCCCCAGCGGAATGCCGATGATGGTGATGGAGAAAATAATTCCCGCCAAGCACCACGCAATGGCCGTAAACAGGCCGCCGAAGATAATCCAAATGATATTCGCGATAGTAGACATAGGCTTCTGCTCTTCTCTGCGATCGACGCTTGTCGAAGCATTATACCTAACCAGCAACCCGAGACTCGACAAACCACCCTATGGCGTACAGAGGCAGATCCCCGATCGCGTTCGATTGCGCCGTCGCGCCGCGGAGGAAGCGCCAACGGCGTCAAACGAAAGCGCGACATCCTTCACAATCGGCAAGGGGGCTGGTATTCTACCCTCATGGAAACACTTTACGATATGCACTGCCATTTGGGATTTGCCCCCTCCCCCGGTGCAACGGCCAAAGACGGCGCGGAGGCGGGCATCGGCGCTTTCTCGTGCACGGTGGAACCGGCGGAATACGAACAGCTGCAACTCATCTTGGCCGACGCGTCGAATGTCGCCCTCGGGTTGGGCGCGCACCCTTGGTGGATCGCCGACGGGCGCGCGGGCGAAACCGAGCTGGCCCGGTTCTGCGAGCTTGCGCGCACGACCCAATTCATCGGGGAGATCGGGCTCGACTTCGCCGGCCCGCGCGATACGGAAGAGAGCCGTGCCCTGCAGACGAGCGCTTTCGCCTGCATTCTGGCCGCATGCAACGAGCCTGTATCGCCTTTAGCATCTATCGACCCCGAAAGCGCAGCAGCAACCAGCGGGCAAGGCCGAACCCGTACCGCAACCACGAACCTCCAGGCGAGCCCGCCCATAGGTGGCGCTCCCGTCCGCAGCACCACCGACACTGCGCCGAAGCTCATCTCCATCCACGCCGTCAATGCCGCCGCCGCGGCACTCGATGCGCTCGAACAAGCCGGCGCCTTTGCGCTGCATCACGTGATCTTCCACTGGTTCTCGGGCACTTCCGACGATTTGCATCGAGCCATCGAACTCGGCTGCTTCTTTTCGGTGGGGCCGCGCATGCTGGCCTCGCGGCGCGGACGCGAATACGCCCGGCAGATTCCCCTAGGTCAGCTGCTCCTGGAGACCGACATGCCCGCCCGCAAGGACGACAACCTACCCGCCGAAGTTTGGCGCGCCGAGCTGAACAACGCCCTTTCCGGCATCGCGCAACTGAAGGGGCTGGATCGCCGGTTGCTAATCCAGAAGCTCGATGCAACTAGCGCAGCTCTACTCAAAAGCTAGCCCCCTACTTCTTCTTGCCTGGACGAAAACGCTGGTCGCGATAGAGATCTATTTCAGCCTCCACCCGATCAATGAGCTCCTGCTGAGAGTGCACCCCAAGCTTGTGATAGAGGCTACGGCTATGGGTTTTCACCGTATCTTTCGTAACCACCAATTGCTCCGCAACCACAGAAGCGTTCCGGCCACGCGCTAGCAGGACGAACACATCACTCTCTCGCGGCGTGAGTCGGCTCTCTCGAGCAATAGACTCGCAGGCAGCCTTAAAGGCGCTCGGCCGATCACGGTCATCGGGACGCGCACCGCCCCATTCTCCCCACAAGCCCTCATCCGTAGCAATAAGCAGGCTCACGAGCATGAGCAAGAACAGAGCGATGACGCAGAATACGGCACCAGAAAGCGCCGCGAAACCCACTGCCGCACTCACGAGAAAACCCACGAACTGCCCGAGAAAGAGCGCCAAGCCCGTCCAGGCGAACAAGACCGCCCGATCGTCCTTTCCGGTCCGGGCCAAATACGAACACAAGGCCCACATTGTAATAACGGCATAATAGTAGCCAGCTACATAGACCACCTCGCCCATAGTGAAATTCACCCCGGATGCATGACTCGTCGCCCCCGGGGTACGCAGACCTGCATCGGCCGTCAACACGAGGAACCCTAAGGCCATAAGGGGGAATCCCACTACGTAGATGAGCTTACGGAAGTTGAGTCTCAGTATGCTGGCTCCGACAAGCACTACCACGGCAGCCAACAGAACGCCGAAGATGCTCATGAATCCGTAGAAGTTCTCCACTGCCACCGAAGGGAAGAAGCCATTCAGAAACCGCAGCGGACAGAAAGGATCGGAACATTTCTCCAGGGAAACGCTGCCATAAAGGGCGTGCAGGAGCCCGAATGCCATACCTTGGGCAAAAATAGTCGCAAGAAGCTTCAGCCGCTGACGAAACGACGAAGCATTCCCCGGCGGCCCATCGAGACCGACGTCCATTTCCGGCTCAACACCAGCCGCCAGAAGCAGGCCCACCGAGACGAGCGGCAGAAGAGAAATGACCACCGCATACCACATTCTCTCAAGTTGATACAACGCGACAACAAGCACGAAGGCAACAACAGAGGCGACACAGGTGACGAACAGCACCGCACGGGGATTGCGAGAGCCCACCGAGACACTCCAGGAAACGAACAGCCAACCCGCCAATACGCCCGTTACCGCAACAAGAACTCCATCGAGGGCGTTTCGCGTTCCTCCAACGGCAGCCAGCACGTAAACGGCCACGTAAAGCCCCGTCAGCCCTAACGTCAAGCCGCTCTCCATCGTTTTCCTACCCGCCAACCGCCGACGAGACAGGGCGAGCGCCCCCGCACAGGCGGCAACAGCGCTCGCCAACGCCAAAAGCCAGTAAGCCGAATCGGACAGCAGGCCCGCTGGGCGATACAGCGGGATGTCGGGGTTTTGGAGGGCAGCCCAGAACCATGCGAAGAAGCAGCCAAGACCAGCAGCGCGCAAAACCGTCGTCCGACGATCGTCCGAAAAGAGATCTCCCCATCCCGTCCGTACCATGACGCCCCCTCCGCACATTCAACCGCTCGAGCAACCGTATTCCCCTAGAACAATCCCATCCTACCACTACCATACTATCGCTTCTCACCTGGGTGGTATTTCGATCTACCACCAGCGGGGTGAAGTTTCCCTTTTTCCCTTGTCGCACAATGAGTATGCCCGCAATACAGGCCAGAGCAGACAACCTGCCGCGTCGCCCATTTATTTGCGAGCCCGCCAAAGACCCTACGGAGAGAGGAGAGGGAAATGAGCGCAAATTTAAGTCGGAGAAAGTTTCTCACCACCACTGCCGGAGCGGTGGCCCTAGGATCGCTCGGCCTTGTCGGCTGCCAGCCCCAGCATGAGCAAGCGTCCGAACCCGAGGCCCACGAGCCAGAAACGCTCTTGGCGCTTACCAACGTGAGCCGGGTGCGCACCACCTGCGGCAACTGCCATAACGACTGCGGGGTGGTGGTTACCGTGTCCGACGGGGTGGCTGTGTCCATCGAGGGCGATCCCGACCATCCCTTCAATAAAGGCGCCCTTTGCCCGAAAGGCCAAGCCTTCGTCGATGTCATCTACTCGCCCGATCGCCTCAAGTACCCCATGAAGCGCGATCCGCAATACCGTGGCGACAGCTCGAAATGGGAGAAATGCACATGGGATGAAGCGTTCGCCTACATCGCCGAGCAACTGAGCACCATCAAGGAAAAGTACGGTGCTCATACCCTCTTGTACACGAACGGAGCGCCTGTCCAGAACATCGTACGCAACGCCTTCTGCGAGTTTTACGCCCGATACGGCACCAACAACATGGTGGGAGCACCGAATCTGTGCTTTGTGCCGCGACTTGTGGCGCTCAAGACCACTTATGGGTTCCGCGATGAGGAAGATTACAATAACACCGACCTCATTATCTGCTGGGGCGGCAACCCCTTCGCCTCCCTACGTCCCGGCGCCTATATGTGCTACGGGAAGCACGGCAACGCCTCCCCCATCTTGGATGCCAAGGCACGAGGGGCCAAGCTCATCGTCATCGATCCCATTTTCACCGAGACCGCCGCAAAGGCCGATCAGTTCATTCCCATAAAGCCCTCCACCGACGGAGCGCTCGCTAACGCCATGGCCAACACCATTATCGCGGAAGACCTTTACGACCACGAGTTCGTCGAGCAGTGGTGCCACGGGTTCGATGAATATCGCGCCTGCATGGAGCAGTACACTCCCGAGTGGGCCGAACCCATCACCGGCGTGCCAGCCGACACCATCCGCGAACTCGCGCGCCTGTATGCCACCACCGAGCGGGCGGCCCTGCACGAGGGAAACAGCCTGGCTCTCCACAGCAACTGCGTGCAGGCCGTGCGCTCCATCGGCTGCTTGCGAGCCATCTGCGGAAAACTGGACAAAGAGGGCTGCAACGTCTGCTTCCCTACGGTAGTGGGCCATCCCGTAGCAGTAGAGAATGGCAATCCCACGGGCATCAAGACTACCGTGAAGGTGGAGGCGCCCAACGTGAATGCGGAACGCTACCCGCTGTTCCTAAACGGCCTGCCGGGCGCCCTGGACGCCATCGAAACCGGCGAGCCATACACACCCCGAGCGCTTATGGGCTACCATACCAACACCATCATGGCTCAGGGGGACTACCACCGCAATCTCGATCTGCTCCGAACCCTCGATTTCATCTGCTACACCGAGCTGTTCATGACCGAAACCTGCAACCAACTGGCCGATGTAGTGCTGCCCGACGTGTCCTGGGCCGAGCGCTATGATTACCGCACCTATCCCTCCGAGCAAGGTGCCGTAGTGGCCCTCCGGCAACCGGCCATCGAACCGCTTCACGAATGCATGACACCATACCAGATGGAGCTCGGCCTCGCGCGAGCCATGGGACTCGACGAGGACTATCCTTGGTCCACCGACGAAGAGTTCATTGAATACGCTCTCGCCCCCAGCGGACTCACCCTCGCCGACTACCAGCAAGATCCCGTGCACATCGTGGGCACCCATGAGTACCGCAAATATGAAACGGGCGGCCTACGCCCCGATGGTGAACCGGGCTTCGACACCGTCAACGGTAAAGTGCTGCTCTTGAACCTCCCCTTCGGAAAAAACGGCCAAGACCCGCTCCCAAACTACGTACCGGGATTCGGAACGCCGGAGGGCAGCCCCGAGCTTGCAAAAGACTACCCTCTCGTCGGCACCAACCGCCGTACCGTGCACTTCGTGCACTACAAGTATCGCAACAATCCCTATCTTTTGGAGAACCACCCCGAGCCTGAGCTTTCACTCTCACCGGTCGACGCCAAAGCCCGCGGCCTAGCAGACGGAGACCGAGTAAAAGCACTTTCCCATCGCGGAGAGGCGCTATTCACTCTTCGCATTTCCGAGCGTGTCATGCCTGGCGTCGCCTGGGTAGATGGCGGCTGGGGTAATCCCTGGGACGCGCCGGAGAGCAACATGAACGCGCTCGTAGACAACGTCGCCCGTGACCCAATTTCCCAATCGCCGGACATCTCCTCATTCTTGCTCGAAGTCGTCAAAGCCTAGCGCTTTTGTAAGGAGTGATTCACTATGACACGTCTTGGAATGGTCATCGATCTCGACCGGTGCATCGGCTGCCACGCCTGCTCGGTAGGCTGCGCCGTATCCCGCGCTCTTCCGGCAGGCGATCGGTGGTCTCACGTGAAAGAATACGTTACTGGCTCTTTCCCCGCTCTAGAGATAACTTATCTGCCCACCCTCTGCATGCAGTGCAGTTCCCCCGCCTGCCTCGACGCCTGTCCCACTGGAGCCACTTATATCGATGATGAGGGGGTCATCCAGGTGGACAAATCGCAGTGCATTGGCTGCGGCTCCTGCGAGAGCGCCTGCCCCTACCACGCTCGTACCGTTCTGGGAACCATCGAGTCGAATCACGGAGACGCAGGCCCCACGCCACCCGAAAAGATACTCTTTGCAGCCCGAACGGAAGGCGTCGCCGAAAAGTGTACCTTCTGTTCCGACCGCCGCGCAAACGGCGATGAGCCCTTGTGCGTGAAAACCTGCGTCGCCGACGCCCGCATCTTTGGTGACCTGGACGATCCAACATCTGCGGTGGCAAAAGCTGCTAGCAGCGGACAACGGCTCCTGGAAAATGTCGGTACCGAGCCCAACGTCTACTATCTCTACAGCGGCACCAACAACCTCGACGAGGCCTTCACGGTCTAGCGAATGCCGGGTGTTGGATTCTAGCCCGTTTCTCATCGCCAACAGAAAGGCGCTTCAAGGCTGGAGCGCCTTTCTGTGCCGCCCCTTTCTCGAGCGGGAGCCAACGAGATCGGCTCATCGCATCGAGCACGCAGACGCTCGCGTTATAATAGCCCCATGACTACGAAGCTCAAAAAAATGCGCCTGGACGACCTGTTGGTAGAGCGAGGGGAGTTCCCCGATCGTGATGCCGCGCTGCGCGCCGTCATGGCGCGCGAGGTGCGGGTAGATGACATGTACGCCACGAGCGCCGCGATAAAGGTCGCGCCCACGGCCGACATCTTCATTCGCGGCCGCAAGCAATTCGTCTCCCGCGGCGGCAAGAAGCTCCAGGGGGCGCTTGACGCGTTCAAGCAGGACGTCGCCGGCATGAACTGCCTGGATATCGGCTCGTCCACCGGCGGCTTCACCGACTGCCTGCTGCAGGCCGGCGCCTCGCGCGTGGCGGCCCTCGACGTGAACTACGGACAGCTCGCCTGGAAGATCCGCCAAGACCCGCGCGTGGCCGTCTTCGAGCGCACGAACATCAAGGACGCCGATCCCGCCGAGCTCGGCGCGCCCTTCGATCTCATCGTCATCGACGTGTCCTTCATCGGCCTGGCGGCGCTCGCTCCCCTCTTCCCCCGCTTCAGCCGACCGGGCACCATCTTCATCGGCCTAGTGAAGCCGCAGTTCGAATCAGCCCACGACGAGACCGACCGCGGCGTCGTCCGCGACGAGGCCGTGCGGCTGCGCACCGTGGAAGAGGTGAAGGCCGCCCTCGCCGCCGCCGGATTCGATGCAACCGGCGTGGCCACATCCCCCATCACCGGCCCCGAGGGCAACGTGGAATACCTCGTCCGCGCCGTATACCGCAACGACCTGGACAGCTGACGGCCCACTCGGTCAACGAACCCCTTGATTTCTGCACGAGATTGACGGCTATGAGCGTCTGGGGGGCGAACCCCCGAGGCGCTTCACGGGGCGTCGTTGACAAAACCCCAGATCGGTTGCCTCTAGACAGACAGGCATAGGCTCAGGCCTTAACCAGCGACGCTCATAACCGTCAATCTGCTGCAATTTCAGGCAGTTCGCCAACCGGAGCCCCCGCAGCCATCCTTGCCTCAGCCACACAAAGCGCCTTCCTGTTCGAATCCCACTCCAGCAGATCAAGCGTTTCGCGCGCCGAGCACCATCGGTATTCCGCATGCTCTTCGCTAAGCCGAACGACGACGCTAGTATCAACATCAACGCAGAATGCATACTCCGGAATCTCCAGAACATCATCGCCCCATCGATAGCAGCCCACCACATCGAGAATGGGAACCATGGCGACAGACTCAAGATCGATCAGCCTCGTCGCGCTGACCCCCACCTCCTCCATCGTCTCCCTAATTGCAGCCTCGCGGGGTGATTCGTCGCCCTCCCCGCCGCCGGCGACGCCTTGCCAAACTGACAGATCGGCACGCTTCAATACCAGGTATTCAGGGCCGTTGGCATCAAGCCTTCGCAGGAAAACAAGCACTTGAAATGGCGCACGGCTCATCAGCTTTCATTCTCCAATCAGGACTACAGTTCAAAACGCCCTTCAAGAGATTCTACCACGGCCCACTTCACGCAGCCCGGTCGCCAAATCGCTTCCTCGGAAGCAAGGAGACCTCAGAGAAGTATCGCCATCCTAGAAGCGAGAGGCTCGCACGCTTGCTAGCACCGCAACCCGCGAATACGAGCTAGGCCTCGCCTTCTTCCGAAGGATGGGCTGGTGGGAAGTGCTGATGATGGAACGCACGCAGCTCATGACGAAGCTGCAGGTGGCGGTCGAGAAACGAGGCGGGACGCGCAGGAGCTCTGCCTCTTGTTTTGCGCGAAAGGGCATCGGCTATCTCGATGAACTCGGAGACGCTATCGATCTGCGAGGACGTGACCGTCACGACGTCGAAGCCGTCGGCAAGCAGGGCATCGCGGCGCCGAGAATCGCGCGCCTGCTGATGTCGCTCACCATGGAAGGCGAGACCGTCGTACTCCGCCGCGACACGCGTCTGCGGCCACAGAAAGTCGCAGACCACCCGATCACCCCGCGCGATGCGCACTGCCTTATCTGAAAGAGCGACGGGCTCGTTAGCAAGTGCGGGAGGCAGCCCCAAACCGCCACGGCGCATCGGCGTAAGGAGCAGCGCGCCCATTTCAGTCTCTTTCACCGATGCTGATTTCGCGCAAAGGAAAGGAATGATGGAGCGCGCTTTCTTCGACCCCTTAATGCGCTCGGCGCGCTTCGCGAACGCAGCAAGTCGCCCTGGCGTTGCAAGCTGCGTCCGCACAAGTGCACTCGACCGTCCTGCATCCAAAGGGTAGCACCCGCAGAGCTCATAGCCCAAGGCAATGAGCTCACCGGCAGAGAGGGACTCGGCCATCTGAACAAATACGAGCTCCGGGGAGCACAGGGCAATACCTGGAGCAATCTCCAGAAAGGCTCCGCGTGGCAGAGGCACCGCAATCTGATGGAAGCGAACGCGCTTCGTAGGATGGCGCCCCTCTTTCGGCCGCGCGAGAACGTGGAGAGGGCGCTCGACCGTGGCGTTGTCCCATAGCTCTTCGAGCATTCGCTTCAGGCTGGGCCTTTTCGCACTCTCGATGGCTGCACGAACAGCAGCCTCGGTATCAGCAGCATGGGCAAGCGAGCTGAAGCCCTTCAAATGGGAAGAAGGAAGGTGCCCCACATCACGCGAACGCAGATCGTGGAAGGCACGCAAAGCCAGAGGATGGTTGCACGACCAGATCCTGAGAAGATCCAAAGCTGTTGTATGACTGAAGATCACTTCCATGCGCTGCAAGATAACAAACTTCGGACGCCGTTGATGGCTGGCACGACAAATCTGCTGAATGGACATTCCTGAGCAAAATAGTTGTCTTTGGGATGACTTCGCTTTCGCTTTTCGAGAATGAAACCTGGGCATTCTAGTCCTCTTGGAAACCTCGGCCCCCCTTCAGCTTGTTTCCATTTACGGGGACTGCAGCACAATGACTATCCTGGGGTCTTGAGTACCCGTATGAAAGGTTGCCTAATGGGCTTGGTCAACGGGGACGCCTCATTTTGCACGAGATTGACGGTTATGAGCGTCTAGGTGTCTCGGTAAAGAATAGGGCCGCGAGTGGTTTTAACCAAATACCTGGTCAGCGAACTGAGCTGGATGAAAATGTTGACGCGATATTTTACAAGCACGTCTCGAGACGCTCATAACCGTCAATCTCATGCAGAAAAGCACCTTTCAAACACCGAGCATCAGTTTGCTGGGAACGAGCCGTCCGTAGGAAGCCGACGACTGCCCAATGCGTTCCACATGCGACGCAGATCTCGAGCCTGAATAGAAAACGGAGCCCCGAAGTGGGGCTCCATTGGAGGATTCTCCGGCTCGCTTCGCTTGCTCGGAACGACACGTGCTCTACGGCAGGAGCAGTTGGGCGATTTGCACGGCGTTTAAGGCCGCGCCCTTGCGGATCTGGTCGGCCACATCCCAGAAGGCGATGCCGTGAGGCACGGTCGGATCCTTGCGCAGACGGCCGACGAAGGTGCCGTCGGTGCCGGCGAGCAGGCCCGGCATCGGGTACACCTTGTTCGCAGTGTCGTCCATCACCTCCACGCCGGGGGCGGCCTCGAGCGCCGCGCGGGCCGCCTCCACGGTCACTTCGTCGGCGAACTCCACGTTGATGGCCTCGCCGTGGCAGCGCAGCACGGGAACGCGCACGCACGTGGCCGCCACCTCGATGGCGGGGTCGCCCATGATCTTCTTGGTCTCGACGACCATCTTCCACTCCTCTTTGGTGGAGCCGTCATCCAAAAAGACGTCGATATGCGGAATGGTGTTGAAGGCGATGCGGTGGGCGAAGGCGGAGATTTCCAGCTCGTCCTCGGGAGTGCCGTCCAGGAAAGCGCGAGTCTGATCGTACAGCTCGGCCATGGCCGGCGCGCCGGCGCCGGAAGCGGCCTGGTAGGTGGACACCACGACGCGCTTGATGGGAGAGAGGTCGTAGAGCGGCTTCAGCGCGACGACCATCTGGATGGTGGAGCAGTTCGGGTTCGCAATAACGCCATTATGCCACGCCACATCCTGCGGGTTCACCTCGGGCACCACCAGGGGCACGTCCTCATCCATGCGGAAGGCGCTGGAGTTGTCGATCATCACGGCACCGGCGGCGGTGACCGCCTCGCGCATCTCCTTGGACACGGAGGCGCCGGCCGAGAACAGCGCGATGTCGACGCCCTCGAAGGACTCCGGCGTCATCTCCTGCACGGTAAGCTCGCCGGCCGGCACGAGTCCGCACCCCTCGAAGGGCACCTTCTTGCCAGCAGAGCGCGCGCTCGCAAGAGCGCGAACCTCACTCGCCGGGAAGTCCACGTCATGCAGCACGCGCAGAAACTCCTGTCCCACCGCACCCGTCGCTCCCGCTACGGCCACCACAGGATTTGCCGGCATTTCCTTCGTCCAGGTCATTTAACGTCCTTTCTTCATTTTGGCGGCGATCTCTTCCGCTGAAAGCTGGGTTTCCACGAACACGTCGTCGGAATCGAGCCCGAAGGCGGTGTGCAGGCACTGGACGGCCTGTACTGCCTGGGCCGCGTCCACGATCATGGACAGGCGGATGGGCGACGTGGAGATGGCCACGATGTTGATGTTGTTGTCGCCCAAGGTCTGGAACGTGCGCGAGGCCACACCCGGAGAGGACTTCATGCCCGTGCCCACCAGCGACACCTTCGCAATGTCCTCATCGACGATGAACTCGCGAGCGCCGATCTCGGGCACGATGCGCTCCATGGTCTCCTTGGCGCGGGGCAGATCGGCCCCAGGAGTCGTGAAGGAGATGTCGGTGAAGCCGGCCTCGGACACATTCTGGATGATCATGTCCAGGTTCACGTTGGCAGCGGCCAGCGCCCCGAACACGCGGGCGGCCACGTTCGGCGCGTCGGGCACCTGGCGGATGGTCACCTTCACCTCCGACGTGTCGCTGGCGATGCCGGTAATGACGGCTTCTTCCATTTCGTACTCCTCCTTGACATAGGTTCCCTCGGCCTCCGAGAATGCGGAGCGGGAATGGATGACCACTTTCCATTTGCGGGCGAACTCCACCGCGCGGCTCTGCAGCACGCCTGAGCCGGCGCTGGAGAGCTCCAGCATGTCGTCGTAGCAGATGGAATCGAGCTTGCGGGCCCGGGGCGCGATGCGCGGGTCGGTGGTGTAGACACCGTCCACATCGGAGTAGATCTCGCAGACGTCGGCATTAATGCCCCAGGCGATGGCCACCGCCGTCGTGTCCGACCCGCCGCGGCCGAGCGTGGTGATGTCCCCGTTGGCGTCGATGCCCTGGAACCCGGCGACCACGGGAATGGCGCCGTCGTCCAGCGCGTCTAAGATGCGCTCGTTGTGCACCTTCACGATGCGCGCCTTGTTGTGCGTGCCGTTGGTCTCGATGCCCGCCTGGCGTCCGGTGAAGCTGATGGACTTGTAGCCCAAAGCCTCGATGGCCATGGCTAGAAGCGTCATGGAAACCTGCTCGCCGGTAGACAGCAGCCGATCCAGCTCGCGGGCCGGCGGCGCCGTCGTGATGGCGGAGGCGAGCCCCATGAGCTCGTCGGTGGTCTTGCCCATGGCAGACACCACGGCCACCACCTCGTCCCCGCGCTGGCGCATGCCCACCAGGCGCTTGGCGACGTTTTTGATGCGCTCGGGGGAGGCAACCGACGTGCCCCCGAATTTCGCGACGATCAGAGCCATTGCGCTTGCTCTCCTTCGATACGGAACTAGTCGAAAATGCAAGTGGGCACCACTATAGCAAAGTTGCAAGGTCAATGAGGGCGAGCGCAGCCCGTACGGGCGCATCTTCGGTTGGAATGCCATCAGCGGCCACAGGCGGCGAGCGGCCGTCCGGCCCCAGGGATGCCGACCACCCCGCCGAGGCACCCCTGGCCACCCCGCCACGTGGCGCCGTCCACCTCGCCAGGTGGCACCGTCCGTCCCGCCACAGGAACGCCGTCTGCTCCATCTACCTAGTATGTCGGTTTTCCGACGGACGACACCCACCGTCCGCTGGCGGCCGCACCATTGTTTATGATGGCCTGTGCACCTATCATGATCGCTTTGCATTCAACATCGGGCAACGCCATCGGAGAGGAGAAGCCATGCCGGCCATCATCACGCACGACCTGTTCGGGAAAGACGTGTACGGCGAGACCTTCGATACCATCGGGGGCTCCCGCGATGCGGCCGAGGCCTTCCTTTTGGGCAACCAGGGCCCCGATCCTTTGTTCTTCGTCGCGCCCGATCCGCGCTACCGCCGCGTGGGAAAGCTGGCCTCGACCCTGCATCGGGCGCGCCCGGCAGAATTCCTCGTGGCCCTGAAGAGCGCTGTGCGCGAGCTGCCGGCGCAGGAGCGCTCCGTCGGACGCGCCTACGCGCTGGGCTATGTGTGCCACTACCTGCTGGACAGCACGGTGCATCCACTCGTCATAAGCCAGGTGAACGCCTTGTGCGCCGCCGGTGTGGAAGGCCTCGCGGCCGAGGACGCCCATGAGGTGCACGCCGTTATCGAGACCGAGCTGGACGAGCTTGTGCTGACGGCCAAGCGCGGCGAGACCGTGGCCACCTACCACCCCGCCACCTCGGTGCTGCGCGGACGCGACAGCATGCTGGATACCGTGGGGCGCCTGTACACCACCGCCATCGACGACGCCTTCGGCCTCACGATGCCCAAGGGCATGTTCAAAAGCGCCGTGCGGGCCGAGCGCGCG
>OLRQ01001570.1_pt1 | contig 16940 bp, 13 predicted proteins | sample 1671971 | NCBI WGS metagenome assembly OLRQ01 (sample SAMEA3136631, study PRJEB25190) | human gut metagenome | biome: human gut; feature: human-associated habitat; material: faeces | place: Austria | collected 2013 | reverse complement strand
CCACAACCCCAGCTATCTCCGGGCAGTGTCCGAAATGCTGCAAAAGGTGCTGGACGCTCCGGATGCTCCGGTACTGCAGATCGTCCGCCGGGAAATGCTGGAACAGCTATTGGACAGCGAAGAGTCGGTGCAGTGGTACGGTCAGCTTATGACCCGTCCGCAGATCATGGCGTACTTCGTGCAGATGGACTACTGGATGCGGAAATACCAGGTGAAGGTCGTTTTCTAAGGCAATACCGCACAAACCACAAAGAGCCGCAGGCTTGCTTTTTACAGCAGTGCCTGCGGCTCTTTTGTTCTGGTTGATTTATTCTGCTTGTTCCGGATTCTGCGTCAGCATGGGACGGTTGAGGATCTGCATGAACTCTTCCCCGGTGATGGTTTCGTGTTCGTACAGATACTTGGCAATCTCATGCAGCTTCGGCATATGCTCCTGGAGCATTTCAATTGCACGGCGATACTGTTCGCCGATGATCTCTGTGACCTTTTTGTCGATCTTGGTCTGGGTCTCCATGGAACAGGTCAGGCTGGCGTCGCCGCCCAGATACTGGCTCTGCACCGTCTCCATTGCCACCATGCCGAATTCATCGCTCATACCGTAGCGGCTCACCATAGAGCGTGCCAGCTTGGTTGCCTGCTCAATGTCGTTGGATGCGCCGGTGGTGATCTCGTGGAAGATCAGTTCCTCTGCGGCACGTCCGCCGGTCAGCGTGGCGATCTTGTTTACCATTTCTGTCTTGGTCATAAGGTAATGCTCGCCCTCATCCACCTGCATGGTGTATCCCAGCGCACCGGAGGTACGGGGAATGATGGTGATTTTCTGCACCGGCGCAGACTGGGACTGGAGCGCAGCCACCAGTGCATGACCTACCTCGTGATACGACACGATGAGCTTTTCCTTGTTGGAAAGCACCCGGTTCTTCTTCTGATAGCCGGCGATGACCACTTCTACGCTCTCCATCAGATCTTCCTGTGTCGCACAGGAGCGTCCCAGACGGACAGCACGCAGTGCAGCCTCGTTGATGATGTTCGCCAGTTCCGCACCGGATGCGCCGGCAGCAGTCCGGGCAATGGCGGAAAAGTCCACGTTTCCGGCAAGCTTGATCTTCTGGGCGTGTACCTTCAGAATGTCGATACGTCCCTGGAGGTCGGGCAGTTCTACCGGAATGCGCCGGTCGAAACGTCCCGGACGGAGCAGCGCCGGGTCAAGGGATTCCGGACGGTTGGTGGCTGCCAGAATGACAACGCCCTTCGAACCGTCAAAGCCGTCCATCTCGGTCAGCAGCTGGTTCAGCGTCTGTTCCCGCTCGTCGTTGCCGCCGCCGTACTGTCCGCCGTCACGCTTTTTACCGATGGTATCGATCTCATCGATGAATACGATACAGGGCGCTTTTTCCTGGGCCTGTTTAAAAAGATCACGAACCTTGGCGGCGCCCATACCAACGAACATCTCTACGAATTCAGAACCGGAAATGGAGAAGAAGGGAACCTCCGCCTCACCGGCTACAGCTTTTGCAAGAAGGGTTTTACCTGTTCCCGGAGGGCCTACAAGAAGGGCTCCTTTAGGCATCTCGGCACCGATCTCACGGTATTTCTCGGGATTGTGAAGGAAATCTACGATCTCCTGCAGAAGCTCCTTCGCCTCATCCTCACCTGCTACATCTGAATATTTGATACCTGTGGAAGATTTTACATAGATCTTTGCATTGCTCTTTCCGAAAGACATGGCTCCCGGTCCGCCCATGCTCTTCATCATCCGTTTGCTGAGCCACTGACCCAGGACAACGAAGATCGCGATGGGAAGAATCCAGCCTACCAGGAACGTAATCAGCGGCGACTGAGTGGTGGGAATCACATTTCCGAATTTTGTGCCTGCTGCCTGCAGACGATTGACCAGATCCGGGTCGTTCATAAGACCGGTCTTGCAGATCCGGGTCATGCCGTCCTTAGAAGCCTCATAATAGATAACCTCAGAACTGTTATCAATTTCTACCTGCTTGACATACTTGGCATCCAGAAGAGCCAGGAACTCATCGTAGGTAGTTTCTGTGACGCTTCTCTCTGAAATTTTAGGAATGACTAGGGCATTGAGAAGAATCAGAATGATCATCACTACAAAAGCATAGAAAAGCAATGATTTGTTTGGTTTTTTCACTTCCATAGATTTTTCCTCCTGTAAGGTTCAGTTTCATCTGAAACTGTTTCTTTTTCAACTATTATAGCCCCAATGCCGGAAAATACAATAAAGAGAGTCTGTAAAGGTCATAAAATTTGTATAAAAAACCTCCCGCTGCCGGAAAATTCCGATACGGGAGGTCATGAAAAGCATTGATTTTTACCAGTTTAACAGAGGAATGAAGAGGCCTCCCTGAACGGTCCGGTTCTGGAAGCACTCTGCGACGGGCGCTTCGGTGTGGTACCAGTCCGGGAAGGGCACTCTGCGGTCCATATGGCAGAGGGCCTCCCACATCGTGTGGATGATCTGATTACGGTATTCCTCATTGTCATCCAGCATAACGGTCCACATCTCCCAGTCGCTCTTGGTGTAATCGCAGCGGGAATCCAGGGGGATGCCGTAAGGATTCATGCGGGTCAGATAGTAAGCCACTTCTGTTTTGGCAATCTTCGGATCAAAAATGTGAAGACCCAAGAGTTTATCCCAGATCAGGTTGTACTTAAGGCTCCAGGTACCCTCACCGCCGAAAGTCAGGCGGTAATGGTCGCCGTCGAAAGCGTTTTTCTCCCAGACTTCTGCGAGGGAAAGGGCGGTCTTGCGGTAGGAATCGGCCTTCTCGGTGTCGCCCAGCTCTTTTAAGATCTGCGCCCAGGCGGCGATGCCTAAGATTCCCTTGATTGCAAGGTTGCAGTTATGTGCCAGATGACCGGCGAAATCGTCGGTACAAAGCTGATTTTCCGGGTCCCAGCCCACGCTTACCAGATAATCGGCCCAGCCGGTGAGGATTTCCTGATGCTTTTTCGCATATTCCAGAGAATTTTCCGCCTTGCACAGGGCTGCCACACAGAGGATCATATTTCCGCACTCTTCCACAGGCATCTGATAATAGTCCTGCATCACCCGGGTCTTCCGGTCATAACCATAAACCTGGCCGTTTGCCAGCGGATACTGCCCTACATCATGAGGTGCATAGGGGAATTTCCAGTCATCTCCTGCTGCATAATGGAAGATGGGATCGATCATCCCCTCCACCAGCTTCGGCTGATATTTCAGATAAAGAGGAATGGACGGATAGGTCACATCCACCGTACCGATGCAGCCGTTGCTGTAACATTCCTTGGAGAAAAATCTGATCTCGCCGTCCACCTCAATAAGCTTATGGGCGGCAATGGACTCCCGGTAGGCAACACAGAGAATGTCATAGTACTCTTCTCCGTAAACGAGCGCTTCCTTTTTCAGTTCTTCGTCAAAAGCCTGCGTTCTGGCTGAAACGGCTTCGTACTCATCAATGGCTTTTTTGAATACTTCATCAAAGCTCCTGCCATCTCTTTTCCAGTAAGCATCTGCCTGTTTTCCAAAATATTCGATGGAATGAATGTCGTCATATCCGAGGATCACAAGCCCGGTCATCGTTTCTTTTCCATCTACTCCGGAAGTTTTCAGACAGCCAAGACACGGGATGCCCTCACGGACTTCCTGCTCCAGATGAACACGGTCGGATAAACACCCGTCCAGCTTTGTAAATTTCGGCAGGTGAAGATAAGGACTGCCGCTCAGTGCATTCTTTTTATCTTTTGTATTTACGATCACATACTGATGATCCGGTGCTGCCAGGTGGAGCCAGCCCCAGTCGATGCGCAGATCATCACCGGATCTGGTCAGCATGCCCTCCTCGCCGCGGCCGCAGTAAATACCGTTTTCGTCTTTTCCGAAGAGTACGGTCTGACTGCTTTCGTTGACTGCTGCCTGGGAAGAAATATCCAGATAAACCGTTACCTCATGCGCTTGTCCATCCACAGACCGCACTTCATAAAAAACATAGGAGGCCGGGCGGCTCATAAGATCCAGATCATCCAGAAGAAGGGAACCGGTGAAGGTCACCCTCAGTTCAACTGCTTCATTTCCAAACGTATAGACTGTCCGGGTGGGAGTGAGCTTTACGGAAAGCTGCCTAAGCGGCTCCGGCTCCAGATAATACATCTCCCGCTCCGTTTCCACAAGTCCCATAAAACGGTAATTTTTTCCATCCACGCGGATGATTCCCGTCATGGAATTCTGATGTCCGGTCCAGTGGCGCGGTGTGTCATCATAAAGATGGTCTGAAAACGACCAGATATTAAAATAAGGGTCTACCGTTACCAGAGGGATCGCTCTGGGAAGAAAATCTTTCGCTGTCATTGCATTATGCTCCTTTCGAATGTTGTGGTACCGGACATCAGGCACACGCCGCTAACCCTCCGGTTTGCTCCGCTGCCTCGCAGCTCTCACAAACCTTCAGCCATTCAGAATCCGCAGATTTACTTTGTAAATCGCTCCTTCTTCATGCCTGGGCGGGTCCCTGGTATTACATGTATGATCTCCAGTAACCTACTTTTCGCTCATTGATCTCTTTGATCACTGCCGGGTCAACTTTGAAGTTGCGGTCCATATCCATCAGGCCATTGATCTCCTGCTGTACATCAGACACCTGCGTATAACAGAAACCGCAGCAATAAGGAAGCTCTTTGACAGCTGTGGTGATCTCATCGAAACGACGGATGAAATCTTCCTTGGTGTTTACTTTATTTCCGTAGCCCCAGCCGGAATCATCGTTATTGAAGGCGATTCCGCCGTAATCGGCTGTCCTTTGTAGGCAAAGCCGTTTGCTAAAGCAGATTTACTGCTGCTGTGGTAAACCTCAGTGGTCAGGATCTGCTCCTTGAACTCCATGTAACGTTTATAGAAAGTCTCGCCAACCTCTTCATAATCATGAAGGGTAATGATATCGGAAACAGTATGCTCCCAGCCGTCGTTGACGATAACCGGACGATAGCGGTCTATACTCTTGGTCAGATGATAGATCATCTCGGTGAAATGCTGCTGCATGGGCTCGGTCTCAACCTGGCTTATGCCCCAGGACTCGTTGAACGGGGTCCAGGTGATGATGCAGGGATGATTGTAGTTCTGATGAACGATCTCGAGCCATTCTCTGGTAAACTCTTCTACTGCATAATCGGAATACTCATAGGCGGCAGCCATCTCGCTCCATACCAGCATGCCCTTCACATCGCACCAGTACAGGAAACGCTCGTCCTCAATCTTCTGATGTTTCCGGAGGCCGTTGTAACCCAGGGCATGGATCTTGTCGATATCCTCGATCAGTGCCTCCTCGCTGGGCGGTGTCAGATGAGAATCCTTCCAGTAACCCTGATCCAGGATCAGCCTCTGATACAGCGGATGACCGTTCAAGAGGATATTGGAGCCGTCAATGCGGATCTCTCTCATTGCAAAATAGGAACCAACGGTATCGAGAATCTTGCCGTCAGATACAACCTCAAAAGTGATATCATACAGATCCGGGCTCTCCGGGCTCCAGGTACGAACGCCCCACTCCATGCCGCAGTTGGCCTGGCCATTGGTCTTGTGGAAAACGTCGATTTTCGTCTTTGTATGGTCAGAAGTCATAACCGTCATGGTCTTGCTGATGAGCATATCACCAAAGGTAACAGTGGCAACTACCATGAGATTTCCTCCAGCCATTGCACTTTCCGGAGCGTCGATCTGATACTCGATCTCCAGTGCCATATCATGAAGGTTCGGGGTCATTTTCACATAATCCAGACGGATGTCGGGCACATACTCGGTCCATACGGTCTTCCAGATACCGGTGGTCTGAACGTACCAACAGCCGAAGTTCTCGTCAATCCAGCGCTGTTTTCCACGGGGCTGCTGAGTGTCGAAGGAGTCCTCGACCTTGACGGTCAGCTCATTTTCGCCATCCTTCACAAGCTCTGTGATATCAAAGGAAAAACGTGCATAGCCACCCTTGTGGTCTCCGGCATAAGCGCCGTTCACCCATAGTTTGGTGTGGAAATCGCTGCCCTCGAAATGGATCAGCAGACGGTTGTCGGTCAGTTTGGAAGCGTCTACGGTGATGGTCTTGTGATACCAGATATTGTCGTGACGTCTCTCATCCTGGATTCCGCTGAGTTTCGTCTCATAGGTGAAGGGCACCTCAATTTTCAGCTCGCCCGGGAATTTCTCATACCATTTTTCTTTCTCGCCCTGGTTTGCATCGTCAAAGCCAAAATCCCAGGTTCCATTGAGGTTTACCCAGTTGTCGCGGACAAACTGCGGTCTCGGATAATCTTTCTTATAACATTTCATATCTCTGTCCTCCATGTTATGTAGTGTGTTTTTTTTATTTATTTTCTAATCTGCCGCTCCAGATAGGTAAGGATTACCAGAAGCACGATGTAGAAACCATAGGCATATCCGTTTGCCCGGTAGCTGAATTTGCTTCCTGCCACAGCGAAGATCAGAATGTTGCTCATGAGAAGATAGTATAACGAGTTTCTTCCTATAAAAGAGAGGACCTCCACCGGCTTTCCGATGATCGTGACGCTTTTGATTTTTCCAAGCGCCCCGGCCAGCAGGTGATAGATCCACACTCCAAGGGCTCCACCTCCGATGAAAAGAGCCGTCGGAGGAAAACGGCCAGGAAGACCGTTATATTTCCAGCAATACCAGATACAAGGGGTGCTTAAGATCGCTGCTCCGAAAAACAGCTTCCAGTCCGGCCATTTTTTTCGTTTGGCCGCCCAGACGCCCGCCACAAAGTAGACACCGAACTGCAATACCGGAAAAGTCGTATAGCTTCCGGAACCGATGAAAAGAGCCAGCCAGGGGTTGGTGATTTTTTCATAAGGGATAAAGCAGCTCGCAAGGCTGACCACTGCTGCCCCTATCACCACCCAGCCGTTCGTTTTCCGGAGAGCCGGGAGCAGGAGCGCTCCCACCAGGAGCACCGCCGCAAAAGAAGCCAGAAATTCCGACCAGCCAGGATAACGGCGGAGAGTCAGGACCTCCCGGATAAAATCCTTCCGGAAGATCTTCTGCTCCTTAAATGCCATATAAGCGAGACCGGAAATATAGAACGCCAGCAGAAGCCTGATCATATTCCGAAGCATATGGACGATTCCACGCCTTGTGTCCCCCTGAAAATAAGCCAGACAGCACACAAAGCCAAAACAGAACAGGAAACCGGAAAAAGTCGTGAGGTTGATCACATTTACCAGAATCTTCTCTATACCTGCGTCCTCTTTTCCGAAGAACTGAAGACAATGGCAGAGGATCATAGCCAGGGTCAGAAGCCCCTTCATAATATCGATTTCCTGATTTCTTTCCTTTTTTACCATAGGAAACTCAGCCTTTCACAGCACCCTGGGTGATACCTGCCACGATCTGGCGCTCAAAGATAATATAGAGAATGATCATGGGCAGGGAAGCCACCATACTTGCCGTCATGGGCTTTACATAGTCCACGGTATAAGTGCTGGTGAAGGTCGGGATACCTACCGGAAGTGTGAACATCTCGTTACTCATAGCGCAGAGCAGCGGCCACAGGTAGTTGTTCCAGCTTCCGACGAAGGAAAAGATACAGATCGTTGCAATGATGGATTTTGATAACGGCATAACGATCTTGAAAAATACCGTCAGTTTTCCGCCGCCATCGATCTCGGTTGCTTCGATCAGTTCCCTCGGAAGCCCCTTAAAGAACGTTGTCATGATGATCAGATTCATAGAGCCCGCAATGCTTGGCAGGATCATACCGGCATAGCTGTCGATGAGCTTCAGATCCTTTACGGTGATGAACAGCGGAACGATTGTTGCCTCGCCGGGAACCATCATACCGATCAGTACATAGATCATAAACAGCTGACTTCCCTTAAAGGGGATCAGTGCCAGCGCATAAGCTGCCATTCCGGTCACAAGAACTGTTGCAACCGTCACGATCACAGCGATAAAAAGGCTGTTCATGAACCAGAGCGGAACGGATGAGTTTTTGATAATGTCAGAGTAGTTGCTGATGGTGTAAGGAGGCGTAAACCAGCTTACGATACTGGAGATCTGTTTTCCTTCGTGCTGCAGTGATACAAACAGTGCCCAGATCACAGGGGCAAGAAAGACCACAACAAAAAAGATGGAAAGAATATCAAGAGCAATACGCCCTGCGGTTTTCTTTGTTTTCATCACTTGTCACCTCCCCGTTTCTGCATGATCAGCTGTGCCAGTGAAAGTACCAGCAGGATTCCAAAGAGCACATAGGACATGGCTGCCGCATAACCCAGGTTATTCTTGCTGAATGCAGTCTCATAAATATACTGGATCAAGGGTTTTGTGCTTCCTGCCGGGCCGCCGCCGGTGATCAGCTGGATCTGTCCGAATACCTTAAAGCAGGCGATCAGCTGAAGAAGAACGACCAGCTCTGTGGTAGGACGAAGCAGCGGAAGCGTGATACGGAAAAGCTGCTGTGTGGAGGTTGCTCCGTCGATGGAGGCTGCCTCATAGATCCCCATATCAATATCCTGTAAGGCCGATATGTAAAGCATCATGGTAAAACCAATGGTCCACCAGACAGTCATAACAGAGATCACCACCCAGACCAGTTTCGGATCCAGGAGAAACTGCAGTTCCGTATTTGCCGGCAGGATATGAAGCTGATGGAGTACACCGTTTAAAAGTCCGGTGTACGGACTGAAGGTGTTCTTCGCAATGAAGGATGCCACGGAAACGGAAAGGATACTGGGAAGATAATAGGAAATCCGCAGCCCTTTTTTCATGACTGTCTGCCGGTTGGCCAGAAGCGCCAGGATCAGGGCGATGATCACCAGCATGGGAGCTGTGATCACTACAAATTTACAGGTGTTTCCAAGGGCGGACCAGAATTTCTTGTCTCCTGCGAATTTGATATAGTTGTCAAAGCCGATGTACTTCTGCTTTCCCATCAGTCCCCATTTGTGCATGCTCACATAAAATCCCTGGATAACAGGCCAAATGGTAAAAACTGTATAGAGAATCAAGAAGGGAAGCATGAAAGCCAGGGCAGTAAAAAACAGTTTTCTTTTTCTCTGTTTGCTCATCGTTTTACCTCCTTTTTCTGCCTGAAACCAGACAGTTTTCTATGAGCTTTTTTAAAAAGAAAAGGGAAGCTTTGAAAAGCTCCCCCTTTCTTGACTGTGCTTTATTCCAGGTTAGAAGACAGCTCGTCAACAAGTGCATCAATACCGGTTGCTGCATCATTGGTACCGGTCCAGATGGTATCCAGGCTCTGGATCATGCCATCCTTCATAGCATAGAAGTGCGGGTTTTTAGTCGGCAGAACAGCCTTTTCAACTTCATCCTGATAGTTGCTTCTGTACGGAAGTGCTGCGTACTCTTCATTGCCGGTAACTTCAGTATTTGCCGGGATCTGTCCGGAACCTGCCCAGGTCAGACCGCCGTCTTTGCAGGCTGCAACCATGAACTCAACAGCTGCTTTGGTCTCATCCTCGTCTCTGTCACCATTTACCGGAAGGATGAAGGTGTGGGAATCTGCCCAGCAGTGATCCTCATCAAAGAGCTGCGGGAAGCTCTGAACGTTAAAGTTCAGTCCATCGGTGGACTCCATAACGCCTACTGCCCAGGTTCCGCCGAACAGGAAGCCTGCTTTTCCGGACTGGAAGAGCTTCTGATGGTCGTCGATACCAGTTGCTACATAGCCGTCATCATAGAGAGATTTTACAAACTCAGCTGCTTCAACGGCTTTGTCCGTATCCAGGGTAACTTCGGTTCCGTCATCGTTAACGATCGGAGTTCCGCCCATCTGGAAGTAGGTTGCCCACCATACACGGTAAGGATCATCGCCGGTATTTGTCAGAGCAATGGGAGACTCGCCGTCACCCATAACAGCTTTTACCTTATCCAGCATTGCTTTGAAATCATCCAGGCTGCCGATATCCAGTTTGCCGTCTGCATTGAGCTCAACGCCGGCTTTCTCAAGGATATCTTTGTTGTAGTACATAACCTCAGCGTGGGTATCCAGCGGAATTGCATAGATCTCACCGTCAAAGGTTACAGAATCAAGAGAGTTCTGCGTGTACATGGAGGAAAGGTCTACGCCCAGCTCATCCAGGTAATCGTTCAGCGGCTCTACAACACCCTGGTCAACCAGCTCCGGAAGCTTGGACACATGAGAAAGTCCGATGTCCGGTCCCTTGTCAGCTGCCACTGCGGTCTGCAGCTTGGTGTAATAATCTCCCCATACCAGGGTGATGGACTGAACCTGTTTGCTGGGGCTGGTTGCATTATAATCATCGATGATCTTGGTCATGTACTCGCCGTCACCGCCGGTGAACAGAGACCACATAACCAGTTTGTTCTCGTCTACTTCTACTTTACTCGGGTCGTTTACGGAACCATCTTCGTTCACGTTGGAAGTTTCGCTTTCTGCTTCATCTGCCAGAACAGCGCTTCCAGCGGAAAGTACCATAGCACCAGTCAGTAATGCACACAATAATTTTCTTTTCATCCTTGAAATCCTCCTTGTCAAAATCTGCTCTTTCAATCTTGCTGCCTGATACGGTCGCCCGCATCTTTTGTGAAAACAGACCCTTTTATGTATGCCGCGCCCTTCATTCTGGTTTCTTCTGACGGTCTGTACACGTTCTGTTTTCCGGGGTAGTTGGATTCACTTTTGTTTGTTTCTGCTTTCGTTTCTGATCTATCCGGCCGAGATAGTTTCTAACAGTTTTTCTGTTATAATCCACTGATTACTTCAAGTGGTTTTGTTCTTTATAACACAATCCCTGTTTCTGATATCTATACTTTACCACATTTTGACTGTTTGTCAATCGTTTTTTTGTATTTTACAGGCATTTTTGCCATTATTTTATTTTATTACAACAGTAATTCTGTTTCTTTTACTTTCTTCGTCTTTTTTATTCCAATAATCTTGTTATTTTTGTGCATTCCGACAAGAACAGCAGCTTCAAAAGTTTTGTGCATTTTTTCCTTAAACGTTTTACTGCCCGTCAAAACTCCTCTTGCTTCTTTTGGACACAAAAAGACTCCTCCCGAAAATGAACCTGATCGTTCCGGATCCATTTTCAGAAGGAGTCTCCTCTTTTTGTTGTTTAATACTCCATCGTCAGGACAATATCCTGATTATAATCTCCATAGTGCTTTCCGAAAAGGTTAAATCCTCCTTCGTATTTCGCTCCGGGCTTGTTTCCCAGCTTCACATCTATGAAGGCGTGATCCATGATATGGAGATCATCCACCATCACCCTGCTGAGTCTTTCTCCATTCAGATAACAGCCATCGGAACGGACCTCCCAGATCACCTGCATGCCATACTGGGTGCTTCCGTTCGGCCAAGTTGGCGGATTCAAACGTCCTCTTCTTGCTCCAAAGTCTCCCGGACAGGTCCAGGTCCCTATCTCCACATCATTGATCCAGAGTGTCAGGTCAGATTTCCAGTCCTCTTGATAACCCGGCGCTTCCGAACAGACCTCCATGGATATGCTTACTTTTTTTATCGTTCGTTTCCGCGGGACACCGTTGGCAAACTTATATTTCACATAACCGGAGGAAGTCCAGAGGATCCCTGCCTTCATCCGTTCCGGGTAATAAAAACAATACTCTGTATCTTCATTTCCGATAAAACCGTCCGGCCCGAACATGCCGCACGTCGGTGTCACCTGACAGCTGCTGAATGCCCCCACCGGCATCTCTGCACTGTAGATCTCGTCAATATCTGCATTTTTTTTGATCAGATTGACCGTGATATAGTCCACCTTCCGGTTACAGAACTTTACCGTTCCTCTCGTTCCCGGCTGTTTTTCCATACGGAGCAACCCGGCTTCTTCCAGGATCTTCAGATGAAATGCCGTACTTGATGCCGGCAGATCCAGTTTTTTTGCAATATCGCCGATGATCATTCCCTCTTCATACAGAAGCTGCATGATTTCTATTCGTATAGGTGAAGACAAAGCTTTCCCCAGACTGCAGAGGGCATCGATCTCCTCCACATCATATTCTTTAAATTTTGACATCTTTCATTTCTCTCCCTGCTGCCGTTTTTCCCCGTCCATCAGCAGCTGCCGGTTCTGCCGGCCTGTGATCCAACTCTTATACTGATAATAACATTCCGGCCCGGCGATTGCAACTTGAAATCTCTGTTTGACACGATCCCGGCGGGGTAATACAATAAGAACATGTGCGCTCATAAAAAGGAAAAATGCGGCAAAATTTTTCTTGACTTTGAGTCTGCTTCAAGGTGTATGCTGACAAGCGATATGCATTCCAACAAATGAAATGGGGGTTTTTACAACATGAGTTCTGCCAAACAGGGGCAGACCAGGGATATGACGCAGGGAAGTGCCCTGTCCAACATCCTGATCTTCGCCATCCCACTTTTTATCAGTAACTTTTTCCAGCAATGTTACAACATCGGGGATACCATGATCGCCAGCCACAATCTCGGGCAGTCGGCTCTCGCCGCCATCGGTCTTACGGGCTCCATCACCGGTCTGGTCATCGGTTTTGCCAACGGCATCAACAGCGGTTACGGCATTCTTCTCGCCAGGGCCTTCGGGTCGAAAAATGAGGAGCAGATGAAATCCGTTGTTGCCTGGACTCTGATCCTGAATGTGGCCATCTCGGTGCTCATCACCGTAGCGACGCTGCTCTTTGCCGAGCCCGTGCTCCGGCTCATCCAGACGCCGGAGGATGTTTTCAGCGAATCCCGTACTTATCTCACCGTCGTCATGGCGGGTATGGCCACGGCCCTCTTCTATAACATGGGCTCCGGCCTTTTAAGAGCCGTGGGAAACAGCAAGATCCCGCTGTATTTCCTGATCTTCTCCTGCAGCCTTAACCTTCTTCTGGATCTTCTTGCCGTGACCGTCTTCAGTTTCGGTGTGGCCGGAATCGCAGGAGCGACCGTTCTGGCCCAGCTGATCTCCAGTGTGCTCTGCTTTTTGTATCTCTACCGGAATTTCCGTTTTCTGATTCCTTCCAGAAGACATTTTTCCTATAATAAGAAACTCGTGAGCGAGCTTGTCACCACCGGTTTTTCCATGGGCCTGATGAACTCCATTTTCTCCATCGGCTCCGTCATCCTGCAGGGCTCCATCAATACGCTGGGAACCTCCATCATCGCCGCCCACACGGCAGCCCGTAGAATCGTCATGATTGGAAACATGCCTCTTGCCAGCATCGCCAGTGCCAACGCTACTTTCGTCAGCCAGAACTTCGGCGCAGGCCGTATGGACCGGATCCGGGACGGTATCAGGAAATCTTCCATCCTCTGCCTCATCTGGTCTGCCCTGTTCCTAGTTATGATCCTGATTCTCGCTAAACCGCTGGTAAAGGCCCTCGCCGGAACCGACGATCCCGTGATTATGAGCAACGCCCTGATGAACCTTCATATTAATATGATCTTTTTCTTCCCTTTAGGTGTCCTGCTGACGCTCCGCATGACCCTCCAGGGAATCAACTACAAGACCATTCCGCTGATCTCCAGCTCCATGGAGCTTGTCATCAAGATCCTTGCTTCTTTCGTCTTCGTCCCCCTCTGGGGCTACGCGGGAGCCTCCGTCGCCGAGCCGTTTTCCTGGCTGCTGTGCATGCTGTTTTTGCTGTTTTCCTACATACGGATTATGAAAAAAGAGAAGATTTATTCCTGAAAAATACAGGGGCCAGGTTCGTTTTGAACCTGCCCCCTGCTATTTTTTATCTTACCATTAAATGTATACTGCACGCAGCGATAACGTGCGAAATCTTTCTTTTCCTGCTGATACTCTGTTGCTGCCTTTTTGTCCATCATATCTGCATCTTCCGACTTTCTGTAGCTGCCATGGGGAAACGTATTTGAAATCATTGTAGCCCAGGCTTTTCAGATTTGCAAGCACTTAAAGAATCCTGCCCGGAGGGCTTTTTGTGTAATAGGTAATTCCAAAAGAATTTCCTATTACACAAAAAAAGCACCATCCCCGGAGCTCCTATGGCTTCAAAAATGGTACTCTTAAGTGCGCCTTCAGGGGCTCGAACCCTGGACACCCTGATTAAGAGTCAGGTGCTCTACCAGCTGAGCTAAAAGCGCATATTCAGTTTGTCTCTCTCAAGACAAAAAGTATTATAATACAGCTCCTCCCAAAATGCAAGAGGTTTTTTCGATTTTTTTCAAATTTTTTTAACAACCACGACATTTGACCCAATGAGTGTTTATATTTTTTTCAGAACTTTCCGACTCTTATTTTCTTGATTCCTTTCCTGCCACACATTATAATAGGAAACAGCGTAACTTTTTTATCTATTTTTTTGAAAAGGAGTATCAGAAAATTGTCACCCAGCCGCAGCAATGTAAGTGTCCGGAAGCAGAAGAACCGGAAAAAAGAAGAACAACGTGAAAATCAACAGCTCGCTTCCCAATGGAAGAGCCTCCAGCAGAATGAAGAAGAATCTTCCGGCGAGGCAGAAGCGGGCTCTCAGACGCAGGAAAGTAGCCAGGAGCAGACCGCAGAAAATGCAAATACTTTCCAGAGCAACCGTCAGGCAACCACCCGTTTTCTGGCCAACAGCCAGTATTTTACCATCGCTATCTATGTGATCGCCGTCGTCGCCATCGCCGCCGTGATCTTTAAGGCTATTATTTCTCTGGATCAGACCATTGCCTGGATCAAAAGTGTTCTGAACGTCCTGATGCCTTTTATCATCGGCTTTCTGATTGCTTTTATCCTGAATCCCGCAGTGAAAATGTTCTGCCGGCTTCTGGAAAAGCACACGAAAATTAGGAAAAAAGGCGTCATCAAGGGCATTGCCATTGCGATCACCTATATCATTTTACTGGGTCTGGTACTGGTTTCCGTTTTCGGCGTGGTTCCGCAGATCGTAAACAGTTTAACAGACCTCATCAACTCCGCTCTCACGGTCATTCCTCAGTCCGCGTCGGAATTTAACCAGTTCCTGACTCAGCTGCACGAGCGGTTCCCCAGCCTGGATATCAGTGCCATTCAGGATGCCATGGACAACATGCTGCCCTCGATCCTCAATTATATCAGGGATTTTGCATCAAACATCGTCCCGACCCTGTATTCTCTGTCCATGTCCATCATGCAGCTTCTTTTGAATCTGGTCATTGCGCTGATCGTTTCCATTTATATTCTGATGGACAAAAAGATTCTGCTGGGCACGGTGAAAGCAAGCATCTACGCTTTCCTTCCCCAGAAAAGGATTCCGTATATTATGGATACTCTGAAGGAATGTAATGACATTTTCGGTGGTTTCGTCATCGGAAAAGCCATCGATTCCCTGATTATCGGCGTGCTGTGCTTCATTGTCATGACGATTCTCCGGCTTCCTTATACGCTGCTGATCAGCCTGATTGTTGGTATCACAAATATGATTCCCTATTTCGGTCCCTTCATCGGAGCCGTTCCGGGAGCAATTGTTATGCTGATGGTCAGTCCGCTGAAAGCGGTGATCTTCATTATTATGATCTTCGCGCTTCAGCAGTTTGATGGACTGTATCTTGGACCCAAGATTCTGGGACAGTCCGTGGGATTGCGGCCGCTCTGGATTATCGTGGCGATCACGATCGGCGGAAGCATTGCCGGAGTGCTCGGCATGTTTCTTGGAGTGCCGATTATGGCCGTTTTGCGATATCTCGTGATGAGGACACTCAAGCAGAGACTTGAGGAACGGGAAGTCAAAGATATTGAACGGTTTCATTTGGATTGATGCTTACGCTTTGGGAAAGCGTGGAAAATAAATGCGAGGGGGACGGCTCCAGGGCCGCCCTCCCCCTCTGCACTCCCCCTTGTGGCCCTTTAAGGTCAAAAAATATGGGGCTTACGTCAACAGGGAAGAGGTGTTCGACAGATGTGGAATGACAACAGGGGGAATTGTGGTTGCTTACCTATAAATCCATACCCACCCGTCATTTCACGCACTCCCAGTCTGACGTAAGCCCCTTATTTTCTGCGTGCCCTGGAAAGGGGGGTGCAAGGGGGAAAACCAGGACTGGCGCAACTCTGATGGTTTTCCCCCTTGCGTATCTTTCCTACGCTTTCCAAAGCGAAAATTGTATTGTCAACCAATATCACAAAACAGGTTGACAAATCTTCCCCCAAAGCTTATACTAAACCTCGAAATCGGGGCTTTCCTCATCCTATTTTGCCCCAAGAAAAGAGAGGTTCATATCATGCAAAAGATTTCTACCAAAACCATCGTCATGACCGGTATGATGACAGCTGTCCTCGCCGTCTTATCCCAGATTCAGATTCCGATGCCCTCAGGTGTCCCCGTTACCATGCAGACTTTTGGCGTGGCCCTTTGCGCCTGTGTGCTGGGTTGGAAGATGGGAACGGCTTCTGTGGCGGTTTACCTTCTTTTGGGTAGCTTTGGCGTGCCTGTATTTGCGGGTCTTTCCGGCGGCTTGGGAACTATCACTGGTGCTACCGGCGGTTTCCTGATCGGTTTCCTTCCTATGGCTTTGCTGACCGGCCTTTTTACTCCTTCTAAAAATAAAGCCGGTACCATTCTCTGTTCCGCAGCCGGTCTTGCCATCTGTCACCTTCTGGGTGCCCTTCAGTTCATGCTTCTGATGAAGATGGGCTTTGTGGAGTCCCTGATGCTGGTATCCGTTCCCTACCTTCTGAAAGATGTGATCTCCGTTGTGGCAGCCTTCGTTGTAGGTGCGGCAGTCAGGAAAGCTCTGAACGCAGCCAATATCCTGACCTATGCATAAAGAACAGCAACGTCTCCGGGTTCATCATCTGCTCTGCATTCCACTGTTTCGCGGCGCGGGCTACAGCGACGGCTTTTCAAAAAATATGGCGGAGAAAATTGCCTGGCTGAAAGCTCATCCGGAGGAAGAAGTGGAACTGGTCTGCGGACCTGACATGATCTGCAGCCACTGTCCAAACTGCAATCCCGATGAGACCTGCGGAAGCGACGGAAA
>OLRQ01001564.1_pt1 | contig 17008 bp, 15 predicted proteins | sample 1671971 | NCBI WGS metagenome assembly OLRQ01 (sample SAMEA3136631, study PRJEB25190) | human gut metagenome | biome: human gut; feature: human-associated habitat; material: faeces | place: Austria | collected 2013 | reverse complement strand
CCCGAGTGTTCAGCTTCTCGCGCACGCCGCGGATCAGGAACAAATCGTCGATGGTGCGGGACTCGCGACGGCAGGCCTCGACGATCTGCTCGTCGGTGAGCACCCACTTGCGCGGCATATCGCGCTCCTGAGCCGTCACCTCGCGCCAGCACGCCACCTCCCGCGCCGCCGAGAGCTGCCGGCGCGTAAGCTGGCCCACGCGCTTGAGCCGCTTGTAGCGCTCGAAGGGGTCGCTCTCGTAATGAGCCGGGTCGCTCATGGCGGCGAAGTCGTTGTCGAGCCAGTGCAGACGCCCCTTCGCCTCCAACTTCTCCACCATGATGCGGTACATCTTCGGCAGATAGATCACGTCGTCGGCAGCGTATTCCAGCTGGGAGGTGGAAAGGGGCCGGCGCGACCAGTCGGTGAACGAGTCGCTCTTCTTCAAGTTCACGCCGCACAGGCTGTGCACCAAAGGCCCGTAGCCGATCTGCTGGGTGTGGCCCAAAAGAGTGGCCGCCACCTGGGTATCGAACAGGGGCGCAGGCAAAACGCCCAGCTCGCGATAGAGGATCTCCAAATCCTGGCCTCCGGCGTGGAAGAGCTTCACGATGGAAGAGTCGGTAAGCAGCGGGGCGAGCACCTTCATGTCCTCGATGGCGAAGGGATCCACGACGGCCACTTCCGCATCCGTAGCCAGCTGAATGAGGCAGAGGTTCGCATAGTAGGTCTTCTCGCGCAGAAACTCCGTATCAATGGCCAAGACCGACGACGAGGCCGCTCTGCGCACGAAGGCCTCCAGGTTTTCTTGGCTTGCAATGTATTCCACGACGGTCCTTGTCTGTAAGAGATGAGGTTGTAGTACCATCCTATAATAGCAAGGGAAAGGATTTATGTGAAACTCCTCATCGTGAACAACCTGGCCTCCGGCTTCCGCGACGGGGCCATTTACGACTTCATGCGCGCCTTTGCGTCCGACGGCGACGAGATTTGCGTGCGCTGCACCGACGGTAACACCGACCTCGCCGATTTTCTGCGCGACGCCGAGAATTTCGACGCCGTGGTAGCCGCCGGCGGCGACGGCACGGTGGCCTCGGTGGCCTACCTTTTGGCCGAGACGGGCATCCCGCTGCTCCCCTTCCCCGCTGGCACCGCGAATCTGCTCGCCATGAACCTCGCCTCGCCGGCCGAGCCCCACGCGCTCGCCCATCTCATGCGCGAGCAGCGCCTCATGGATTTCGACATCGGGGAGATCGAGCTCTCCAATGGCGAGCGCTTCGGATTCTCCATGATCGCGGGAGCCGGCTACGACGCCGCCATCATGGAGGGCGCGGAGCCCTCCAAGCGCCTTCTGGGCCCCATGGCCTACTTCACGGCGGCCTTCGCCAACTTCGCGCCGCAGTTCTCCCGCATCACGCTCACCATCGACGGGAAGACCGTCGAGACCCAGGGCGTGGGGGTGCTCGCCATCAACTTCTCAAAGCTGCAGTTCGACATCTCGCTCGTCCACGAGAACCTGCCGCGCGACGGCATGTTCGACATCGTGGTCATGAACACCCACGACGCCGTGGGGCTTATCCCCGCGATCTTGAGCTGCATGCTCGACCGTGCCGGCGAGTTCCCGAGCCGCCCCGACGCCATGGAGGTGTTCCGCTGTCGGGAGTGCACCGTCGTCGCCGATCCGCCGCTGGCGGTGCAGTACGACGGCGAGGTCACCGGCACCATGACCCCGTTCACCGTGCGCATGCTGCCCGAGGCGGCCCGCTTCGTCGTGAGCGAGGAGTGCCTGGCCCTCTACGGCGAGGAGAGCGCCACGCCGCTCGACCTCGACTAGGGCCGCGCACGACGGGGACCAGCCCTGACGGCCAAAGATTCGTTGCCCCTCCTCGCCTTTCGCCCGTGAATTCCCACCCATTCCTTCCACGCAAAAAGCGGCCCCGGAATTGCTCCAGGGCCGCTTTCTCGTCTCAGTTGAAGCGCCGCTACACGAGGCCGGGCGTCGTCACCAACAGGAAAATGGACAAACAGGCCGCCGCGACGATGATGACAAGCACCACCTTGTCCAGCGTGCTCTGGAAGTACTTCTCGCCGCGTTCCCTCTTGCCCCAGATGTACATGAGGATGCCGGGCACGTACAGCAGGCACATGAGGATGACGCCGAGCACGCCCGCGGCCCAGGACAGAAACAGGCTGTAGACGACGCCCACGCAGCCCAGGATGCGCCACATCAGGATGGGGCCGTTAAGACGCCCCTTGAACGCGTCGGGCTCTTTGAAGGCCACCTTCGCGAAGTAGGCGGCCGAAAGCAGGTACGGCAGAAGGATCATACCGGCGGACAGCGTGTAGAAGAACTGGTAGGTGGAATCGGTGAACAGCCAGGTGATGAGGAACAGCTCGATGATGATGTTCGTCACGACGAGGGTGACCACTGGCGCGCCCTTGTCGTTGGTCTTGGCGAAAGCCCTAATGAACACGCCCTCCTCGGCGGCCTCGAAGGGTGACTCGCTGGCGAGCACCGTATAGCCGAGCATGGCGCCGATGAGCGAGAGCGACACGGCAAAGTTGATCAGCACGGCGCCCCAATCGCCCACGGCGGCCTGCATCACGTAGGCCAGAGCCGGATTCTCGAGGTTGGCCAGCTCGGAGAGCGGCATGACGCCCATGGAGAGGATGGACACCGTCAGGTACAGCGTCAGCACGCAGATGAACGCGATGATGGTGGCCTTGCCCACGTCCTTCGCCTTCTTGGCGCGGCCGGAGATGGCCACCGCACCCTCGATGCCGATGAACACCCAGATGGTCACCATCATGGCCGTCTGTACCTGGTCGACGAAGGCCAGCGACGGGTCGGCTCCAGTGGTGAGGTTCGCGATGAAGATGTCGGGCTTGAAGGCGCCGATGAAGATGATGGCGATGATGCCGATGAGCAGGGGCACGAACTTCGAGATGGTGATGACCGCGTTGATGAGGGTCACCTCGCTGATGCCGCGGCTCACAAGGAAGGCGTAGAACCAGATGATGCAGGAGGCTCCGATGACGGCGTAGAGGTTCGTGCCGTTACCGAAGATCGGGAAGAAGTACGACAGCGCGCCGAACAGAAGCGCCGAGAAGCTGACCGTGCACAGAAGGGCCGAGATCCAGTAGCCCCAGGCACTGTTGAAGCCGAGGAAGTCGCCGAATCCCGTGGCGGCGTAGGTGTAGATGCCGCCCTTGAGGTCGGGCTTAACCCGGGAAAGCGCGAAGAACGTCATAACGAGGCAGAACACGCCGATGGCGGAAATGCCCCAGGCGGTCAGTATCGCCCAGCCGCTCGCGCCGCCGGCCGCCGCATCGCCCGACAGCGAGAACACGCCCGCGCCGACGATGAGCGTGATGACCGTGGTGACCATTCGAAACAAGCCGATGCCCTTGGGGTTGGTCACCCCGTCCGCTGCGGCCTGGGGCACGGCGGCCCCTGTCGTGGTCATTGATTCTGTGCTCATGGAAAGACCAACTCCTCGGTAGGGGAACATTGAGAACAATGATACCCCAGGTGAGGTTATTTCGCTTCCACAACTTTTCCACGTAAGGGCGGCGTTACAAAATCAGAGCGGCATAACATGCCATCTGCGAAAACTTCAGCTCATATTGCTCGAAACTCAAACTCAAACGTAGCAGATGCTCACCAATTAGAAATAGCTGCAACTCGCACTTCGCGAGGACTAACCAATAAAAGGCGTTTCTCGACTCGATCAATCGCGTGTTTTGCAGTATTTTGCTTAATTAGTCCTTCATTTGCAGTAGCCGCAAACTCGACCTTGTCTTTGCCCATTTTTGTCACAACCAACGCGATGTTCATGTTGGCCACACCAGCACCAACTACTGCCACGCACTCCATCCCATCATCCGACTGTTCAATGACCTTGCCGACTTCCATGAATGCCTCGGCAAGCTTCTTCGGCGTACAGTCCTTCACCTCAACGGTTGCATAAGCACTGCCGTCAATCAGCTTCCTCACGGACTTGTCGGTAACGACGAACCCGTAGTCAGCCCCGTAGCGCCTCAAGGCCTCCTCGAGCTTTTGTGCTACTTCTTTCTCGTCACTCATCTAAACCACTACCTCCCAACTCCAAAGCGATGTCCATGACCACGGAATCGATGCTTTCCTCCATTAAATCCTCGCTGGGCGCCGCGATGCGCGGGCGTATTTTTACCTGCTCGTTCGCAAGTGGCTCGATGATACCTCTCGCATGCCAGTACCTGTCCTTGCTTGAATGCATCTTCTTCAATGCCTTCTCGTTAATCTTAGCCACAAGCTTGTCCGATATCTTCTCGGCCTCGTCTTGGCTCAGGAGGTACTCCTCGCTTACGTCCCGGAAGGCTGCCTGTATCAACCTGATCATCTTGTCGGTATCTGAGTCGAAGAACTTGCCGGTAGCCTTGTCGATTAGCACGCCAAGCCCACCGCCAGCAACCAGAGAACCCACAAGACCGCCCACGACCGTGCCGACGCCGGGAAGCACCATCGTGCCCACGGTCGATCCGCCGAGCCATCCCGCCGTGCCCCCGACAACCGTTGTGGTCGTCTTGGCGAAGTTGACCGCCAGCTGCGCCCCGGAGATCCTGCCGAGCACTATGTCCTTGACGTCGAACGACGTCAGCACCGCGGTGGTCACCACAGCCGTGATAGCGTTGCCCTTCAGCAATTTGGCGGCGCTGTTGATCGCAGCCCCTCCCGTAAGCGTGGTTCCGCTCCTGAAGGCGTTCGCCAGCGCTGCGTAGGCCTTGGGGCTCAGGGTCTTCGCCAACGCCTGAAAGCTGGGGGTCATCGCGCCGCTGATGCTGGACTTAGCGATCTGGCTTGCCAGGACGGTCGTGACCAGCGTCGTACCGCCTATCTTGATTCCGCTGAATGCAGCGTTCTTCAATGCAACGGTCGGCTCCTCGCCATTCCATATGCTAATGGCCAAGGTTATGGAGGCGCTTACCCCGAAGGCCGAGAGGGAGATGACGGCTCCGGACTTCGCGTCATAGATGATGGAGTCCAGGTTCCCGGCTTTGGCGATGTTCTTCGCTTGCTGGTAGGTGAAGTGTCCCGGCTGCACTATCTCCTTGGCCTTCTCAGGATCCGTGACTCCTTTGACCTGCCCGTTTTCGATTTTGCCGGCCATCGCCTTGCGCGCATCTTCGATGGTGTCGGAGGCCACCTCGATGACCATGGGCTTTCCGTTGCTGTCGAAGTAGCGGAACTCGCCGCTGCCGCCGTTCTCGAAGCAGCCGTTTATGCTCGTTCTTCCGGTCGCGCAGTACTTCGATTGGATTAGAATCTTTGCCCCGTCCGGCTGGTGGATCGCCCTATCAGGGCCGTTCTTGACGTTGTTATCGCCCTCGATGGTAGCTTTCTTGCCATGCAGGCGGTCCTCTAGATTGTTTGCTCTTTCCGCGGCGAATCCGTGGCCTTGCCGAGCATGGAACCTCTCTTCGTCGTACACCTTATTGACGACGCCCCTGCTCCCGACGGTCAGGCCGCCTACTTCTATTCCAGCAGCTTCGTTCTCGTACTCCAGATTGACTCGGCTGTATTCCTCTGCCGCGGCACGGTTGATCCTCTTGATACTTTTGATGAGCTTTGTGATGGCCTCGCAGTCTACGACGTCGCATTTCCACAAATAATCGGCGTTGCTATCGAGCTCAAATTTTACCCCGTAGTCGAATCCTTCCTCAGTTCTCAATATCGCGATTCTACTAACCTCGTCGTACCAGACCTTCTGAGGTTTATTGCGACCGCCGTAGAAATAAGCTTTTGTGTCGCACACTAGAATGCCCGCAGTCGCATCGTGCCTCTTTGATACGTCGACGAGACCGATAACTCTATTCCAATCAAGCTGTGCCGCATATTGGTTGAGCCGATTAGCAATCATCTTTCTTGTGCCATCATTTAAAGTTCGAGTAAATATACAGGACATGCCATCGTTAGCCCGACAGCATCTCCCAAACTCCTGCTGTATTTCTATGAAAGTAGTCATAAGTTGTTGCATGCCTCAGTGAATTGCCACGTCGCCTTCGCTTTCTCCGGTTGGTTCATATGGCAACCTTAATCTCTGATCAGGAATGCCATTCATTGCTAGTCATTACAGGAGCGTTGCCTTCCAGCTACCTGAGACAAAGACAAAAACCAGGATAACCCACCTATAGACTCACAGCACTCGATACAAGGTCTGACCATGCGGTCAGCAATCGGTGCGCAGTACGTCCACCGCAGCTTTAAAACATTACGTTCCTGCAACCTAACGACTTAACTGGATTTGCGGTCGGCCGCATATTGATCCCTTCGATACCACCTCAACCACCTCGCGCAAGGTCTTGCCATCTTTGACTTCCTGCAGACCCATTTATTCACCTTCCAGCGGAGCTATATCTTTCTAAATCATATTGGTTAAATTCATGCACGGTATCGCGTAGCAGCATGCGCGCGTGCTCAGCGATGGCATTGTAGATGCTTCAATCTCCAACAACTAGAAAACTCTCAGCTTGCCCTCACAAGAAACATACGTGGCAATAGCCTTCACGCCTGAGGTATCTTTGATTTTTCGAGCTTCATACCCGAAGCGTCACGGACTGTTGCGAGCGTTAAACTATAAGGTCGCATCTTTTGCTTCCTTTCGTCAGCACAATTTATCACAAACTTTAGTAAAACTAAAAAAATAATTGAGATTTTTTTAATTGGTAGTAAAATGCTCATAGAAATTGAGTTTCATTGAAGGAGGCGATATGGGTATCCCTGAAAACATTGATGCATTACTGGTCAAATACGACATTAATCAAGACCATCTGGCACGAATAGCAGACGTGACACCCGGAGCGGTTACTGGCTGGCGCAAGGGCTCCACCCCCCGCAAAGATGCCGTGCGCAACATATGCGATTACTTCAATCTGAGCGAGGACGATATTCTCTCCGAGAATTACGGCCTAGCGGCAAAAGAGCATGGAGACTTTCCAGGAATATCTAACGCCCGTCCCGCCGTAGGCATGGCCATGGGCCTAGCGCCGCGCCTGGGGAAGGTGCACGCGGGGGTTCTCGCCCAGCCGGACGTGTGCGACGAGGCCACCATGGTGAGCATCCCGCAGTTTCTCGTGGACGAGGATCCCGACTGCTTCGTGGTGTCCAGCGAAGGCGATTGCATGGACAAGGTGCTCTCCGTCGGCAGCGACCTGGTAGTGTCGCGGAAGAAGCAGCCGCGCGACAACTCGATCGTGATGGCGTCGGTGGACGGCTGCGACTACATCGTGCGCCGGCTGCGCATGACGGCCAACACCATGATCCTCTCGCCGGAGAGCCACAACCCCGACCACGAGGACATCATCATAAGGCGGGACAGCGAGCACAGCCTAGAGATCCCGGGCGTGATCACCTGGTATCAGGCCCCGAGGGAGATGGAGTAGGAGGACCCAGTAATGGAGCACAGTTCGAACTACATTTCAGCGCAAAATTTTAACAGGATTTTCTCAGGATCTGAATTCAACGTCTACTGCGACGAGAGCTGTCATTTGGAGCACAGCTCATCCAATGCCATGGCACTTGGGGCCATATGGTGCCCGAAACAGAAAACGCGGGAGATCAACCAAAGATTGATCGAGATCAAGAAGAAGCATCGCATAAAGCCAGAGGCCGAGGTGAAGTGGACGAAGGCCGCCCCGGGAAACCGATCTCTGTACGTCGATTTTCTCGACTACTTCTTCGACGACGACGATCTTCATTTCCGTGGCGTGGTCATACCGGACAAGAAGAAGCTCGATCACGCGCGCTACGGTCAGACTCACGATGAGTGGTATTACAAGATGTACTTCGTGCTTCTGAAGGCGATATTCCGCCGAGATGCGAGGTACTACGTCTACATAGACATCAAGGACACTCATTCGAGCGAGAACGCCCGTCGGCTCGAGGATGTGTGCGCCGCGAACGCCCACGACTTCAGCCATGAGATAGTGAGGCGCGTCCAGCCAATCCGTTCCGACGAGGTGCAGATCATGCAACTCGTTGATATCCTGACAGGAGCCATCTGCTACCGCCACAACAACCCCTATATCACCCCTCAGATGAACTCGACGAAGGTCGAATTGGTGAACAGGACCATCACTCGCTCGCAGATAAATCTCACGAACACCACGCTGTCGAGCGAGGACAAGCTGAACCTGCTGGTGTGGGAGCATGATTGGAGGTAGACCGTGGTTGAGGACTGGTGCTGGCTGCCTGATCTTCTCCCATGCGATGACCTTGCGCAATGGGAGGCTTACGAGGATCATCTGTACGAGATATTCGAGCGCGACTTCCTGCTGACGAAACCCACCTTCGAGGGACTTCCCGTCAACACGCGAAGACATCCAATGGAGCACGGTCGCGAAGAGGCGTTCTGGCACATAACGTGCTGCGACTACGGAAAGGACGGGGAGAGGCAACCCGACATGAACCGGTGCGAGCGCATTAGATGGGCGCGAGCGTTCATCGAGAATTGCGGCTGCAATCGCCCCGAATGCACGGAGTGCGAAGGAATGCTCGTATGGTCGACTCCTTACAAGGGGCACAGCCGGGTGAAGATGCTCCTTGAGGACGAGCAGTATCTCGTCGTGCTAGAGAGGAGGGAGAAATACTGCCTCCTGATAACAGCGTTTTACGTCGATCAGGAACACAGGCTTGAGAAACTGAGGAAGGAATTTGACAAAGTGTCCAGAGAAGCAGGAAGCGCCCCGAGAGGGACGCAACCAGATACTCCTTCTACACTTACGAGTCGGTAGATGAGCTATCTCGATTATAAGTTTGCAGCGCTGCAAAAGTAAAGGCACAAGATATTGAACGTTGATTTCGAATTTTGCAGAAAACCTTCCATAAATGAAGGATGAAACACAAGATGTTGCGGTTGAAGGATAGTGAACCTTTTCGCAACAAAACACTGTCTCGACAGTGCAACGGCAGTGCTCCGGCACTGTTCCGGCAGTGGGCGAGCAGTATTAAGAGAAGGAGCCCCGCTTTGATCTTGGCGGACTGGCGGGGCTCGCAGAAGAAATACCATCCTACGAATAGGAAGGCAAGGTGAATTGTACCATGGCCAAGGTAAAGGTTCGCGGCAAAGGCTCCGTGTACAAGATGGAGCGCGGCAAGTCGCGCGGCAAGTGCCGCAAGTGGCAGCTTCGCGCGGAGATCGATGGCGAGTTCGAGGGCGACGAGGGCTATGTCAAGACGAGGGTGTTCCACGGGACGTACTCCGAGGCGCAGGACGCCAAGGACGAGTTCGTGGCCGCCATCGAGCGCGGCGAGGTTAGGCGCGAGAGGGGGATGCTCTTCCCCGCCTACGCGGAGGCGTGGCTGGCCGAGCGGGCGGCGAAGGTCGCCTACGACACGTTGCAGAAGAACAGGTGCCACATCGTGTGCGCCAATATGCACCTCTCTAAGGCCCGGATCGAGGAAATTCGGCCTGGGCGGCACCTGGATGCGATGTACAAGGCCCTCAGAAACGGCGAGAGCCCTTCAGGCAGGCCCTTGTCCGGAACCTACGTGCGCGACATATCCGTGACGCTCCACAGGATGTTCCGGGATGCGGTGAAGGGGGGCGACGCCGACTCCAACCCGTGCGAGTACGCCGAGCCGCCGGCCATAGACACGGAGCAGCGCACCCCCCTCCCGTCGAGGGCATCAGGGCGCTCGTCGATTCCCTCGATCCGAGGAAGCCCATGGAGTTCGCGCTTCGGGCGGCGGTCGGGTCGGGCATGAGGCGCGGCGAAATCGTGGGCCTAGACGTGCGGGACATAGACTTCGAGGCCGGAGAGATACACGTGGTGCACGGCACCGATAGCCTGGGGCGGCAGAAGGACACGAAGACCGCCGCGTCCAAGAGGGCGCTCCCCATGCCCGCGAGCCTCAAGGCGGACTTGAGGGAGCGCATTGCCGCCATAGAGGAGATGTTCGCGGAGACGCGGAAGGAGACGGGCAGCCCGTGGCCCGTCCTCGGAGACGACACGCCGCTCATGTGCAACGAGCTGGGCGAGAGGATGCGGCCCCATTCCGTCACCCGGTGGTGGGAGTGTCACAGGGACGGCTACGGCTGCCAGGGCATGACGCTGCACGATATGAGGCACAGCTACCTCACGGCCATGGCCCGCAAGAAGACCGACCCGAAGGTTCTCCAAGTGCTCGCGGGCCACGCGAAGTACTCCACGACCATGGACATTTACACCCATGTGGACATGGCCCAGAAGCACGAGGCGGTGGAGGGGATGGACTGGTAATGAAGTCACGGGGGCGGATTTTGAGTCCATTTTGCTTCCATTTGGACTCGGGAAAAGAAAAAGGTCAGAAGCTTTCAAGCCTCTGACCTGGTGTTTCATGGTGCGCGATACAAGATTTGAACTTGTGACCCCCACCGTGTCAAGGTGGTGCTCTCCCCCTGAGCTAATCGCGCATTCGGGGTTGCCGCCTCGCTTTCGTTCAGCAGCGAGTTAGTAGTTTAACAGATCGCCGTTCCCTGTCAAAGGGTTTTTCAGGATTCTTTGGAATTGGCGGCAGATGGCGCGGATGCGGGGGCAGGAGCCTGGCTTCCCTCATCGGATGCAGGCTCCCCTTCGGGAAGCTCGCGGCCCGATGCCGGGGCAATCTTGTCGTAGTTCCAACCGTTGGTGTACTTGGGAGGCTGCACCACCGCATAGCGGGCGCCGCACTTCTCGCAGATAACGACCTTGCCGGCCTTCGGGCGGAACATCCACCACACCACCCCGGCCGTGGCAAGGGTGACGACGACGGCCAGCACGATGAGCATATCCATCATGCCCACCTCGGCAGCATCGCCGGTCGTGAAACCCGCCAGAGCCACGAGCACCCACAGACCGAGAATGTAGATGGCGAACCCGGCCACGAGGACCTTCGCAACGCCCCGGGTCGGCAACGCCCCCTCGTATTGGGTGGCGCGAGCCTTGCACTCGCGGCATTTTACCTTGCTCGTCTCCATGGGCAACCGCCTCTCACGGCCGAATCTTTTCCGTATCGCCATACTACCATAGGGTGACGCTCATTTTGTGCACGCGATCAACAATTGAGGATGGACGATCTCTCCGCGTGGTCGTACCATCGAACAAGCCACCCGCAGCCTGAGGCTCTCTTTTGCCAGTTCCTTTTCCCGCTTTAGACAAAACAGCCCCTTGGGCTACAGGTTGCAATTCGAAATCGGGCAAAAACCCGCAGCTGGACACTGAGTTCTGTCAGGCTGGTTGTAGCCAAAGGGGGCAAAATGTCGTAGCACCTATCGTTCGGGATAAAAAGCCACGCTGGCACTGCGCTCTGCAGGCACGCTGCTTGACAAAAGCCCTCATACAGAAAATCGAGAGCCCGCAGGCTCCCGATTCGTGAAATCATGGAGCGGACAACGGGATTCGAACCCGCGACCCTCACCTTGGCAAGGTGATGCTCTACCAGCTGAGCCATGTCCGCATATAAGTTCCAGGTTGGAGGCGACGCCCAGATTCGAACTGGGGGTGAAGGCTTTGCAGGCCTCTGCCTTACCACTTGGCCACGTCGCCATTCCCTGGCGGCTGTCATTGCAAAGGCCGGTCAAACAAGAGCCTGACCGGCCTTCTGATGACAATGGAGCGGACAACGGGATTCGAACCCGCGACCCTCACCTTGGCAAGGTGATGCTCTACCAGCTGAGCCATGTCCGCATCGCGAGGAGATACTATAAGGGAAGCAGCCAGGCGATGCAAGCCCTAATTTCAAGAAATTCAAGACTCGTCCGCAAACGGCCGCCAAGGACGCCAGGAGCACCGAAAACGCCCTCCGACGCCCGCACCGCTAGTCGATCCGTTCGGCGTTCTCGATGGCGGCATCCACGCGGGCGCGGGCCTGCTCGCCCACCTTCGCCGGCTCCTCGCCGCCCTCGGCCTCGCGCACCGCCGCGTCGATGGCCTCGTCGGCCAGCTGCTTCTTCCACGCGTTCAGGCGGGAATTGAAGGCCATCTGGATGAACTCCAAGACCACGGCGAAGATCATCGCGAAGTAGACCATGAGCTTCTCCATGTGCATGTCGAGCACCTCGATGGAGGTGTGGATGCCGGCGGAGTCGAGCACGAGCAGAACGCCGATGGCGCAGATGAACACCAGTGCCAGGATCTTCATCTCCGGATGACTGTTGATGAAGTTCGAGATGGGATCGATGAAGATCATCATGATGAACACGGCGATCATCACAGCCAGGATCATGACGATGAGATGCTCGGCCAAGCCCACGGCGGTAATGACCGAGTCGATGGAGAACACGAGATCCATCACCATGATGGTGCCCACGGCCTGGGGCAGCCCGATGAGATGGCGCGCCTTGTGCTCCTCGGAGGTCTCGGCCTTGATCTCGGTGAGGGCGAGCACGTCGGTCAGCTCGCGGATGCCCTTGTAGATGAGGTAGCCGCCGCCGACGAGCATGACGATGTCGCGCACCGAGAAGCCGTGGCTGTAGGCGCCGAGGTTCACCGTGAACAGCGACGCGGTCATATGCACCAGGTAGGACGCGAAGCAAAGGAACAGAATGCGCATAACGAGGGCGCCGGCCAGGCCCAGCTTGCGGCCGATATGCTGCTTCTCCGGTGGAAGGCGGTTGGTGGTGATGGAGATGAACACCAGGTTGTCCACGCCCAAAACTATCTCTAGGAAAATGAGCGTGAGGAGGCTGATCCAAGCCTCCGGCGTCAGAAAAATCGAAAGATCCACGTCTTCCTCCTCGGTCCGCGCGGGCCGGCCCATCCGACCCACAAAAAAAGACTCATGGTGCAGAACAGACCTTCGCGGTCAATCCTGCACCATGAGTCTCGCTAATTGAGGCTCGCCAGGTCCGCCGTTGCCGCCCATGCGCGCAACCGTGGCCACGATGTTGACGAGCCGCGCCCGAAGGCGCCAGCTACTCCCCCATGGAGTCCGTTTATCCTAGCAGAGAGCCAACGGGGAAGCAATGGTATAATCGGCAGCAACACCGTAACGTACAGGAGCGCCATTCATGACCCAAGACGAGAACCTGCGCGATTCCGTAGATTCAACCGAAGCCGCTGTAAGCCGCGCCGAGGAGGCGCGCCGCCGCAAGGCCAGCCATGCCCGATCGGGCGAAGCCGAGGTGCCTCCCACCCGCCGTGCAGGCTTCCACCCGCTGGCCCGCGAGCCGAAGAGCACCGTGCAGATCGGGGACGTGCGCTACTACGACGGCGCCGAGCTCTCCCGGCCGTTGGAGACGCCCCCTCGCGTGAGGGCCATCATGCTGGCCGCGATGGTCGTGGCCGCCGTCATCGGCTGCCTCTTTTTAGGTCGCTACTTCGACCAGATCATGAACGAGCCCATCCGCCAGCAGCAAACGCTGCAGGAGAATCTGGCCCGCGAGGTCTCCTACGACTTCCCTTTGCTCTCGTCGCTCATGCCGCTTTCCGACGAGGAAATCATGACCGCGCTTACCGATGCCGGCTACACTTTATACGAGCGCACCCCCGTGGGCACCGACCCCGACGGCGGCTTCGAGGTCATCAAGCTGCCCGCCGACGTCTCCCTGGAAGAAGCGGGGCTCATGTACGTGCAGGGCATCGACAAGCTGTCGGCCGGCGACGCCGTGAAGCTTTTGAAGGGAGCCTGGACGCTCACCGTCTCGCGCAAGGCGGGCGACGACATGCGCCTGCGCTACGCCGATTTCGCCTCGGGCACCATTGAGAAGGCCGTCCAGGGGGCCATGCAGGTGGAGGGGCTGGAAAATGCCGAGGTCACCGACAGCGGCGTGGACGACTCGGGCAACACCTACCAGGCCGGCGTCGTGTCCACGGACAACGGCACCTACAACTGGCGCGTGTCGGTCATCGAGCTGGACGAGGTCTACGACATTTCGGGCCTGCCGAACACCGCCTTCTACGTCGGCATCCGATTCACCGCCCAGGCCTAGGAAAGACGCCCTGGCCGTCCCCGCAGATTACCGAAAGCCGCCGCCCGCGAAATCGGACGGCGGCTTTTTTGCGCTAGCCCTCGGCGCGCTCGGCGGCCGTATCCGGCTCGATATGCACGAGCACTTCCTTGATTTGAGGGAAGGCCGCGGCCACGACACCTTCCACCTTATCTCCCAGGTCATGGGCGGCAAGCACCGTCATCTGCGGATCGACGAGCACGTGCAGATCGCAGTAGACCTCAGCCTCGGTGCCCCGGGTGCGCACGGCATGGATCGACCGCACGCCATCCACCTTCTCCGCCGCACGGGCGATGTCGGCGGCGGGAATGCGCGCGTGGTCGGAAAGGGTGCGCAGCCCCGTGCGGAACACGCCCACTGCGGAGGCGAGGATGGCCACGGTCACGAGCAGCGCCATAATGGGGTCGGCCATGGGGAACCCGGCCACGACGAAGCCGAGGCCGACGATGACGCCGATGGAGACGAAAGCGTCGGAGAGCGTATGGGCCGCATCCGCCGCGAGGATCTCGCTCTTGAGCCGCTTGCCCGCGCGGCGCTCGTACAAGGTCACGAACAGGTTCACCACGAGGGTTCCCACCATGACGATGAAGGACACGGGCGTCACCTGAGCCGTGTAGGTGCCGGTGACCAGCTTCTCCACAGCCGAGGAGCCTACTTCGAAGGCAGCGAAGAGGAGCAGCACGCCGATGGCGAGCGAACCGTAGATCTCGAACTTGGAATGGCCGTAAGGGTGCCCCGCGTCGGCAGGACGCGCCGCCAAGCTGATGCCGACAAGCCCGATGACGTTGCCCAGCGAGTCGAATACCGAGTGGACGCCATCGGCCTGCATGGAGGCCGACCCCGACGCCAGACCGTAGAAGTACTTGGAGGCGGCCACTACCAGGTTCAAGACGAGAACGATCCAAAGAACCCTCTCCACCTGCCGCCCATGAGCTGTTTTCTCTTTGCCTGTCTCCATCATTCACTCCTTAATTGGACCAAGTGCGACTCCCCCGAACGCCCAAGGAAGTCAGCGAAGGGCCGACAGGTGCCTGATATGGCCCCGCCTTTGGGCCAAGCGGCCTTCGTGCCGCGCCGAGCCCAAAACAAGGGATCAGATCAGGTGCCTGTCGGACCCGCAGCATCGGCATCAAAAAAGGGCCCTACGGGCCCTTTTGTGATCGATGGTGTCGGAGGCGGGATTTGAACCCGCACACCCGGTAAATGGGCACTAGCACCTCAAGCTAGCGTGTCTGCCGTTCCACCACTCCGACATGCTTTTTGCAGCGACGATTATTCTAACAGAACCTGTCGCGCATGCAAGAAGAATTTTTCAATTACTGGGTAATGGTTCCGTGGGGGTAGATGATCATGAGAACCACGAGGGAAAGCAGAAACACGATGGCGCAGCCGATGGTGATGCGGTCGAGGTTCTTCTCGATGATGCTCGTGCCCGTCTGGGTGGAGTACATGGAGCTCGCGATCATATCCGAGATGCCCGTGCCCTTGCCCGAGTGCATGAGAATGAAGATGATAAGGCCGATGCCGGACAGAACCAGCAGAACCAAGAAGACGATTACCAGGGGATTCAACGTGTCACGCTTCCTTTACATTTCCAGTGTTTTGCGTACGCAAGTCGACTAGTATAGCCGATGCCGCCAGCGCCATCAAGGGGCGCCGAGCGGCATCGGAGCGATTTCAAGCCAGAAGGCTCTCGCCGGTCATCTCGGACGGCTGCGGCAGGCCGATCATCGCCAGCAGCGTGGGCGCGATGTCGGCCAGGCACCCCTCGACTCCGGAAAGGCTCAGGTTCGACCCGCTCGCATCCACGAGCACAAGAGGCACCGGGTTGGTGGTGTGGGCCGTAAAGGCACCGCCGTCCTCGGCGATCATCTTGTCGGCGTTGCCGTGGTCGGCCGTGACGAGCGCCACGCCGCCCTTGCGCTTTATGGCGGAAAGAACCTTCCCCACGCCGGCGTCCACCGCCTCGGTGGCCGCGCGGGCTGCCTCCACGATGCCGGTATGCCCCACCATGTCGCAGTTCGCGAAGTTCACGATGTACACGTCGGCCTCGTCGGCGTCGATGGCCGCCGCCAAGGTGTCGGCCACCTCGGGCTCGCTCATCTCCGGCTGCAGATCATAGGTGGCCACCTTCGGGCTCGCGATGAGGCATCGGCTCTCCCCCGCCTTCTCGGCCTCGCGACCGCCGTTCAAGAAGAAAGTGACATGGGCGTACTTCTCCGTCTCGGCGATATGGTACTGGGCAAGCCCCGCGTCGGCGAGCACGTCGGCCAACACGTTTTCCGGGAACTCCTTGGGGAAGGCCACGGCCGCCGGAATGTCCGGGTCGTACTCCGTGAGACACACGAAATGCACGCTCGGCCACGTCTTGCGTTCAAAGCCGGCGAAGGCCGGATCGGTGATGGCGCGGGTGATCTCGCGGGCGCGGTCGGGGCGGAAGTTGAAGAAGATGACCGAGTCCCCGTCGCGCATGCCGCGGGAATCCAGGGCCACGGGCTCCACGAACTCGTCGGTTACCTCGTTCGCGTAGGAGGCCTCCATAGCGGCCACGGCGGCAAGGTCGCGGAAGGGCTCGGCGCAGACGATGGCGTCGTAGGCCCGGCTCACGCGCTCCCAGCGGTTGTCGCGGTCCATGGCATAGTAGCGGCCCTCCACGGAGGCGACAGAAATGCCGCAGGACACGCCATCCGGGGCCTTCGACGCGGCCCGCTCCAGATAGTCGACGAGCTCTGCCATGTAGGCGGCGCCGCTGGCGGGCGGCACATCACGGCCGTCCATGAAGCAGTGCACCATGATGCGCGGCACCCCGGCCGCCACCGCGGCGTCCACGAGCGCGTAGAGGTGCTCGTTGGAAGAGTGCACGCCGCCATCGGAGAGCAGCCCCATGAGATGCAGCGCCGCACCGGGCTTCTTGGCCGTCTCGAAGGCCGCGACGATCTCCGGGTTCACGGCGATCGATCCGTCGCGGCAGGCGCGGTTGATGCGCGTGAGCTCCTGGAACACCACGCGCCCCGCACCGATGTTCAGATGCCCCACCTCCGAGTTGCCCATCTGCCCCTCAGGCAGGCCTACAGCCTCGCCGG
>OLRQ01001554.1_pt1 | contig 17116 bp, 18 predicted proteins | sample 1671971 | NCBI WGS metagenome assembly OLRQ01 (sample SAMEA3136631, study PRJEB25190) | human gut metagenome | biome: human gut; feature: human-associated habitat; material: faeces | place: Austria | collected 2013 | reverse complement strand
GCATCGCCCTCAGAATGGAGAGCGTGATTGATAAGCCTGTATTTCCAACTGTTATCAATGCAAGGGATATAATCTCTGTTGACCTTGGGCTGAAAGAATTTGGTGTTTTTGGAAATCTGGAAGAATCAATTCCCGTACCAAATCCGAGATGGATTAAGATTCACGCAAAGAGATTGCGGAGATTCCAGCAAAGCCTTTCAAGAAAACAGTATGACCACAAAACCCATACCGGCTCAAAGAACTGGGAAAAAGCCAGAGCTAAGGTTGCCAAAGAGCAGCGTAAGATTGCTGACCAGAGAAGGGATTTCCACCACAAGCTTTCAAGAACAATTACAGATAATTGCGTTGCATTCATATGTGAAGACCTTGCGGTCAAGAACATGATGAAAAACCGCCATCTGTCAAAGTCAATCGCGTCTGTCGGCTGGTATCAATTTTTAAAAATGGTGCAGTATAAGATGGAGTGTGCTGGTAAGTATTTCAGAAAAATCAGCAGATGGTATCCATCATCACAGACCTGCGGATGCTGCGGGTATAAAAATACAGATGTTAAGGATTTAAGTGTGAGAAAATGGAGGTGCCCGAAATGCGGAACCTGGCATGACCGCGATGTCAATGCTCAGCAGAATATATATAAGACTGGGGTGACGATGCTCCAGGACGAATGGATACAAATTACCGGTCTCCCTGCAACAAACAAATCTGCAAACTGATTCTTCAGAAATAACTGTTAACCAAGTAACGGGTAAAACCGGTCACATATAAACAAGCACTCCGGAAACGGGAATAACCAGATAACGAAGCAGCGGTACCTCGGGGAAGCGTGGAAGCCGTGGTGAGAGTCCACTTAAAAAGCCTGCACCGCAGTAGGACTGTCAGCGTAAGGATGCTGACAGAGAGTCTGAGTAAGACACGGCCGGAAGGCAATGCATCGGACAGATGAAGCAGGAAAGAAGATAGAAGGGAAGGTGTAACCGAGTCGCAAGACTAAAAAAGCCTGACGGACTATCGGAAGCCCGTGACTTCAGTCATGGGTTCTTCACAATGCTTGGCAAAAATATTACTAAAAGAAAAAAAATTTTTGCCTTCGTTTGTATTGTAATTTTTGTGGGTGAAGCTATACTCTTCATGCTAAATGCCGCGACGGATTACAAAATATACACAGACAGCGAAATTGTGAAAGCAAATGTCATTAATGTATCTGATACAAAGAGCGGCATGCTGAATGTCAAATATAGATATAACTATGACAGCAATAAATACGAGAAGAGCGCTAAGTACGAGTGCGAAGCGCGAGTTATCAAAGCGGGAGACGAAAAGAAGATACGGATACGAAAAAATACTCCGGAACAAATAATTACAACATCAATAAAGACTGCAGTAATGCATGATATTGCCTTTGCGCTTTGTCTTTTCGCATACGTAGCGGCATCAACGGAGAACAGGGAATCCCCGGCTGCCCAAAGTCAAAGGTTCCGGTTTTAGCTTCGCATGCGGGCCTGAATTCCCGTTCGAAGTCTGGTTACGAGCGCGAAGCGCGAGTTATCAATTAACCTTGTTAAGCTGATTGGCTAAAAAGAATATTCTCTGCCGGCAGGAATTCTGCCGGTATTTTTTTTCGCAAAAATCTTTCGGCCGGCAAAAATTCCAGCATACTAGAAATAGAGCAAAAAAATACTTAGAAAAGGAGACTTTGTTGATGGAAAAATTGTCGGTGGAAAAACTAAGAGAAAAAGAGTTCGCTGAGAGAGTCGAAAGAATTCAAAATACAATGTCGCGGTTTAGAAAAGTTGCCTACATTTTGATGGTAATTGCCGCTGTGTTTATGTTTTTTCACGCGAGGAATGACTACAACAATTATGCTGGGAGCCAGCTTGTGATGGCTGAAGTGATTAATGTTGAGGGCACTGATAATAAAAATATCAATGTAGCATATCGGTATAATATCGCCGGCAAGGAATACGAATCGGACAAAATACAATACACAGAAAAAATTAGAAAAGGAGACAAAAAAGAAATCCGAGTTAAAAAAGACAGTCCGAAAGTAATTCTTAAGTATAATGATATCAATTTGGTAATATTCTACGATGTAATGATTGGATTATGTCTTGGATTGACAGTTTTGTGTCTGTATGAGATGGCAACCTGCACACTGCCGTCTGCGGTGGAGGAAGTTAAAGCGAAAAGCGTCGGGTTTACAACGAAGCCTGGCGTAACATTTTCGTCAATCGTAGAAGAAAATAAGAAGAAAAACGAAAAAATGAATACAGAAAAGAAGATTTAAATTACCCGGCAGAAATCCTCTGCCGGTATTTTTTTTGCAAAATTTTTCCTGCCGCCAAAATTCAAGCATATTAAAAATAGACCAAAAAAATACGTAAAAAGGAGCATCTGCCAATGGGAGATATGGAAGATATGAAAGATTTGGAAAAATCAAAAGAAGAAGAACTGGCTGAAAACGCCGAAAAAATCCAGAACATAATATCGCTGATAAAAAAATTTGCCTGTGTGCTGGCTATGATTGCCGCTATTTTTTATGCACGGAGTGATTACAATAATTATTCTGGAAGCCAGCTTGTGATGGCTGAAGTAATTGATATTGAGGGTGATAATGATGAAAATATTGTTGTCAGATATCGGTATAATATCGCCGGTAAGGAATATGAATCAGACAAAATACAGCCTCCGGAAAAAATAAAAAGAGGAGATAAAAAAGAAATCCGGGTTAAGAAAAACAACCCGAAAGTGATTCTTAAGTTCAATGATATCAATTATGTCGTGCTCTGTGATGTATTGATTGGATTAGGTCTTGGATTAACAGTTTTGTGTTTGTATAAATTGGATTATATCTTGGATTATGACGAAATAAGCAATGCTGGATTCACGACGACGCCAGGTGTAACGTTTTCGTCAATTACAGAAGAAAACATAAAGAAGAACAAAAAAGAATAAGCTACAAAAATATTCTACCCCGGCAGAAATCCTCTGCCGGCATTTTTTTTGCAAAAATCTTTCGGCCCGCCAAAATTCAAGCATATTAAAAATAGACCAAAAAAATACGTAAAAAGGAGCATCTGCCAATGGGAGATATGGAAGATATGAAAGATTTGGAAAAATCAAAAGAAGAAGAACTGGCTGAAAACGCCGAAAAAATCCAGAACATAATATCGCTGATAAAAAAATTTGCCTGTGTGCTGGCTATGATTGCCGCTATTTTTTATGCACGGAGTGATTACAATAATTATTCTGGAAGCCAGCTTGTGATGGCTGAAGTAATTGATATTGAGGGTGATAATGATGAAAATATTGTTGTCAGATATCGGTATAATATCGCCGGTAAGGAATATGAATCAGACAAAATACAGCCTCCGGAAAAAATAAAAAGAGGAGATAAAAAAGAAATCCGGGTTAAGAAAAACAACCCGAAAGTGATTCTTAAGTTCAATGATATCAATTATGTCGTGCTCTGTGATGTATTGATTGGATTAGGTCTTGGATTAACAGTTTTGTGTTTGTATAAATTGGATTATATCTTGGATTATGACGAAATAAGCAATGCTGGATTCACGACGACGCCAGGTGTAACGTTTTCGTCAATTACAGAAGAAAACATAAAGAAGAACAAAAAAGAATAAGCTACAAAAATATTCTACCCCGGCAGAAATCCTCTGCCGGCATTTTTTTTGCAAAAATCTTTCGGCCCGCAAAAAGTCTAGCTTATTAAAAATAATAATAACAAAAAAGCCTCCAGGTATTTTTCTAATCATAATCGGAATTTTGCATATTAATTATGCAAAAAAATAAAGAAGGGAGAAAAAAATAATGAAAACATACACCCAAGAAGAAATTCTTAAAATCACAAACAAACTGTTCACTGACAATCGCGAAAACGAGGGCGCTGATGATATTGACAAAAATCCATATGCCGCCGGAGTGCATGACGGAATTTTGGATGTATTGACCAGCCTTGGAATCGATTGCGAAGAGGAATTTATTAACTGATTTTTAAAACTGTTGCTTATTTGGCAACAGTTTTTTTGTGCCTGAAAAACAATAAAAATAATTGCAAAAAAATACGCAAAAATATTATCATCCGGCAAAAATTCCAGTATATTGTAAATGTAAAAGTAATTTCAGAAAGTGAGGAAAATTCAAATGGTAAATAAAAATACTACGAAAAAAAAACAAGGAAAACAAGAAAAAAAATTTCCACTTATTAAACTTATTTGCATCATATTCTTTTTGGTCGGCGTCATCATTTTTGTAATCAGTGTTGTAACTAGTTACAAAACATACACAGGCAGTGAAATTATAAAAGCAAATGTCATCAATGTATCTGGTACGAAAAACGGCATGCTGGAAGTTAAATATCGCTATAGCTACGACAACAAGAAGTATGAAGAAAATGTTAGGCAATCCGTAGACGAAATTAAAGTAGGGGATAAGAAAGAAATACGGATACGCAAAAGTATTCCAGAAAAAATAATTATCACTACAATGACGACCGCAATATGTACTATTATTGCCTTTACCCTTTGTTTTATTGCGTCTTTAGGAGTATTAGTTGCTGTTGCGTGGTTGGCCGATTTGGACGAAGAAATACGAGAAAGAAGATTCTGATATTGAAATTTGACATTGAAAAACCTGCCGGCAGAAATTCTGCCGGTATTTTTTTCGCAAAAATCTTTCGGCGGCAAAAAGTCCAACAGACTAAAAATAATAATAACAAAAAAGCCTCCAGGTATTTTTCTAATCGTAATCGGTATATTGCATATTAATTACGCAAGAAAAATAAAGAATGGAGAGAAAAAATAATGAAAACATATACACAGGAGGAGCTTCTTAAAATTGCAAATAAGCTGTTTACCGACAATCGTGAATATGAGGGTACGATGATATTGACAAAAATCCATATGCTGCTGGAAGGCATGACGGGATTTTGGAGATGCTGACGAAACTTGGAATCGATTGCGAAGAAGAACCTCAGAGCTACTAATTTTTTACTGCTACCATATCGGGTAGCAGTTTTTTTTGTATATTTTTCGCAAAAAATATGGCAGCAGTAAAAATCAGGCATATTTCGTACATAGAGAAAAATAAAAAAGGAGTAAAAAAAATGGCCAAACGTATAATCAGACATGCAAAACGAAATAAATTGATGTGGAAGTTGATTCTCTTTGTAATCGTTCTTATTGGAAGCACCGCAGTACTATTCGATTCGCTACAAACGCACCAGCAATACAAAAACAGCCGATTGGTTGATGCGAAAGTTGTGGACATTGCGGGACGCGACAACGGGATAATTAAGGTGACGTATAAATATAAAGTGGGCAAAAAGGCCTACAAATCTTTCAAACTGCAGAAGCCGAAAGAAATTAATATCGGAGACGAGACAGAAATCAGAATCAGTGAAAGTAAGCCTAAAAAAATCTTCACCCATAATAGAGAAGAAGATGCTGTGTTTCCAGAAGTGGCTGCGACGTTTTTATTCTTTGTGTTTGTGACTACGTTGGTTTTTGGATGAAGAACCACCTATTAACAAAAAACTACAAAAAGAAAAAAGGAAGAAATATGAAAAAGCAAAAAAGCAAGAGAACGAGAAAGTCTCAGATAATAATCTGTATTAGTATAATTTTAGCAATCGTATTTATAGTTCAAACAGTAGAACAAGACTATAGTAATTATATTAATAGTCAGATTGTAACAGCCCAAGTTATAGACATTGAAGTATTAAATAATCGACATATTTATACAACCTATCAATATAATTATGTAGGAAAGACATATATAGCACATAAAGAGCAGAAACCAACCAAAAAACTGAAAATTGGAAACAAATCAGAAATACGAATTAATAAATCTAGTCCAAAAACAATTCTGGATTATGATGATATAGATACAGCTATAGCTATGGACGCATTGCTTATATTATTCTTCGTTCTCCTTGTTTATGCCATATCGCTAGCTTGCTGTTTGTTCGATAACCAAAAAAACATTTAACCGGTTTAGACAGGAAGCCCCCGCTTCAGCGCAAACAAGAGCGGGGTAGTTCACTCAGTTAAAAGAGATTAATGTCGGCAACGAAACAATATTCATACACAATACACTAAAGAGGATGATGATTTCCGCAAGTGGATGTGACGTTTTTATTTTTCGCGATTGTGACTACGTTGATTTTTGGATAACGCTGCTACGGAACGCTTAAACCTGGTACCGAAATCTGGCAAAGTCAAGAAGGCGCCACGAATCGTCACGACGAAGGTTTGAATCTTTTTCTCACACTGTTTTTTTTGCATATTGTCTTTGTAAATATAAAAAAACAGCTAAAAAGAAATGGAAAAAGACAACGGACAATGGATAACATTACAACCTGGCGTGCAGTTTTATATGCAGGTCCAAGAAAAGAAAGAGGACATTGCATTTGATGAGTGGTGCAAGTCCAGAAAGTAAGAGGTGATAACTATGTTTACGACATTGTTTGTAATTTTTACAATATGTGTTTTAGGAGATTTGCTCTGGCGGCTGTGTATCATCAAGTTTGCATGGAGCGCCTGGAAGGTTTTTCTGACTCTTGTCTGCCTGCCGCTACTTATCGTGTTCATGGTTTTTGGCGGTAAGATGGCTCTGGCGCTGTCGTTACTGGTGGTCGTTGGGATTGTGGCGATTATTGTTTCTATTTTTAAATAAGAAAAAAATAATGAGAAAAATATGCAGAACAATATTGGCTGCAGGATTGATGTAACAAAGTTGTTCTAATTTTTAAAGACAGTAGACTTCTTCTACTGTCTTTTTTTTGCCAGAAATCCTGCATATTACCTATTCAGAAGTACAAAAACGAAAAGGAGATTCAGTTATGGGTATGTATGATACATTAAACGGAGAGCATGTTAAATGGTGACTACAGCAACTACTTAGGAAGCCAGCTTGTGACATATACACCTGCCGACAGAAACCATCTGCCGGTTTTTCTTTGTCCGGAAAATCCCGCATATTAATTTTGTAAATATAAAAATCAAAAAGAAAGGAATAAAAAAAATGGACAAAAATTACAAGCCAAGTGAGAAACAGAAAAATTGCAAGTATGCTTTTCCGTATATGGGGAAAGAAATGAACAAAACATACTGCAGAAAACTGATGCAGGAAAGAAGAGATGCAGAAGAAGATGATATGTCTGTATGCGTCAGCAATGAGCAGTGTGAAAACTGCCCGAATTATGAAAGCCGGTACATTGAGTATCCGATTCAGGTCAACAACATCAAATGTGATAAAATGAAACAGCTGATGATGGGACGTGCTGGAAGTCTGGTTAAGATTCGCCCGTGTAATAAAGAATACGGTGGTAAAACATATCTTGGATTGTATCTCGGAAATCAGCCGTGGTCCCAGACAGTAAGTTATAATGAAGAATCAGGTGAACTGACAGTTGGAATGGCAACAAATCCGGCAATTTATGTTTTTGATTTGCAGCGAATAATCTTTGGAGCTGAGAGCTGGTGGGGCGTTATAGAAAATCCAGAAGAACTGAAAGATATTACCAATGATGATATCAATAGTCAGTGGTATGTCAAGGCGCTGAAAGCGATGCATAAGAATGAGCCGGAGGAGACGATAGAAGAGAAATTGAAACGTATTTCTGAAGCCGTGAAAGAGCACCCGGAAAACTTTGAGGCGGCCAATAAAATTCGGCTTGGAAAGTATTATGCTTTTGTAAAACCTTTTAACGTTACTTTTGAGAACGGCAAGAGAGAACAGATTTTTGAGGGATGTATCTGCAGGATTAAAAATGACGGAAACGTTGTTTTTGAGGGTTCTGGCGTGGAAATGTCAGAAAAGACTGGAGAATACATTAAGAAAAATGCAGAAAAATATCTTGTAGACGTAACAAAATTGTTCTGATTTTTAAAGACAGTGGATTTTTCCTCTGTCTTTTTTCTCCACAAAAATCCCGCATATTAACAATGTATCTAAAAAAATAACAACGAAAAGGAGATTAAATTATGGGCATGTATGACACATTAAACGGCGAACAGGTTAAATGCTTTCCTTGGTACAGTTTTGATGTGATGTCACTGTCAACAGAAGGTTCTATCGTCGGCCATGGAGGTAATTTAAAATATTACAGTAATGGCAGTAAAATCCCTTACCGCTCTCTGGCGTACAATTATGGAAAAAACTTCATTATTTTTGATTTTAACCCTGAACTTACAAATAACGATGACAACAACTGGGTTGCACATGTGATTGAAGACGGACTTCTGAAGGCTTCCGTTTACAAAGAAAATGCAGGTAAGGAATTTGAAGAAATACTTAAAAGAAGCCACAAAAATATCAGCTATTACGGCGGCAGCAACTTTAAATTTAAGTCAATCGCTGACGTTAATCAGTATGCAGTTGAGTCTGATGAATTAATGAAAAAGACAAAGAAACTGCATGAGACAGCCGACAAGATTATGCGTGAATGGTTTGACGCATTGAAGGAAGTACGACTCAAAAATATAAAAAAAGGTACTCCCGAGTATGCAGAGTTATCTTCAAAGATGGACCAGTTTTCAATAAGACATACTGCAGAAACTGACAGAATAAAACCAGAAATCGAAAAACTGCGTCAGGCTTTTGCTGAAAAATGGACAGAAAACGAGTCGGAAGACTACCTTAAAATGTCTGACTTTGGAAAAAGTATTGAGTCAGGAATTTTGACCCTTAAATGCAAAAAAATACAAGAAAAGGAGCCAAAAGAAAAATTAGTCTTAGCTAAAGAACACGGCATCTTTTTTGACCGTCAGAAAGAATGGCAGTGCTACTGCGAATACTTCAAAAAAACATACGGAGAAATGCTTGAAAAAGAAGGCGAGGAGTTTTGGGAGAAGTATTTTGAGTGGTGCGAGATTACTGATGAGGAGAGAAAGAAAGTTGATGAGCTGAGGAAAGAGCTTGGGGTGTAATTGGAGGAGAAAATGGTTAATTACATAGAAACACCTAACGAAAAAGAACTGCTTGCAATGCGTGAAAAGTATAAGGCTGGAACTCGTGTTTGTCTAACGAAAATGGACGATGCATATGCACCGCCAATTGGCACCTGCGGAACAGTGTCGCATGTAGATGATACTGGAAGTATCTTTGTTAACTGGGACAATGGAAGCACGTTGGCTCTTGTGTATGGAGTAGATAAATGCGAAGTTGTCAGCAATACAAAAAGAGTACAAGGTTAAAAAATACCACAAAAAATCAGTCGAAACACGCTATTTAAAAGCGAAGCCTTAGGCTTCGCTTTTTTATTTTAATTTTTTATTTTTTGTCTCCATCCAAAATTTTTCAGCATACTAAACATATACGCAAAAAAGGAGATAAAAAAGATGATAACAGATAAAATCCTTGCAATAGACGTCGGAACTATAGAATCTGGCTATGCAATCATGCGATTTGATAAAGACGATATAAAACTATTATCATTCGGAAAAATTGCAAATGAGGCTCTTATGCAGATAATCAAAAATAACGACTATGACCAGCTTGTCTACGAACAGTTTCAGAGCTTTGGAATGGCTGTCGGGGAGAGCACGATTGAATCTATCTTATGGAACGGAAGACTTATCCAGGCAGCGATAGACCGGGGCATTCCGGTTGACAGAATCTACCGAAAGGAAGAAAAACTCTGCCTCTGCAATACCCTTCGAGCGAAAGATGCCAATATCCGTCAGGCATTGATTGACCGGTATGCAAAAACAGATAAAAAAAATGGAAAAGGAACTAAAAAAGAACCTGACGTGTTCTTTGGGGTAAAGAAAGATGTCTGGTCGGCGATTGCTGTCGGAGTGACGTGGATGGAGAAGATGGAAGAGGAGAAGAGAGAGAATGAAAATGAAAAACGATGTGAATAACACAACAGAAAAACTTGGTGTAAGTAAAGACGAGGCTTCGTCCTCCGACAATAAAGAAAACAGAAATACTGAGATTGTCAACATAAGTATGACGGTAAAACGGTGGTACAGCGTTGCAAATCTTATTTATTCGCTACTTGTTGGGTATGTCTGGGTAAGATATATAATAGGAAACCCAGCAAGCAGAACTATATTAAGACTGATTGGCAGTATTTTCGTCCTGATGATACTCTGTATTCCGTATGCAGTGAAAGTTGAACCGCTAAAAGCAAAACTGCCAATCTGGCTTGTATGGCTGGCTGCGTTTGCTGCGTTGTTTGCGCTGGCGATTGTTGGGGCTGTGGGATGATGCAACAAGTATCAACGGAAAACGGGGAATCCCCAGCCGACCAAAAGTCGTCCGCGAGCCAAAGGTTCCGGTTTTAACTTCGCACGCGGGTTTGAATCCCCGTTCGAAGTCCGGTAACGAGTCCTGCAAAGCAGGCGAGGCCTCATTTTTAATCCGGTACCGAACCGATACGGCGAGGTATCACAAGCCGAAACGGCGAGTTGTAAAAATCTTGGAAAGAAGATAGCCCGGGGAGTAATTCTCCGGGCGTTTTTCTACCTTGAGGATTTTGGCATATTGTAGGTGCAAACAAAAAAAAGAAAGGAAATAAAAAAAATGCGAAAAGAAACAAAGAATGGCGTAATGTATACGTTTGAAGAGAATGGTTTTGCAAATGAAGCGGTTGATGTTGAGGTCCAGCCTGGGATAGAATGTCTTATTTTGCAATATGGTCTTAATATGCCTGAAAGCGAGAAATCATTTCCAGATGTCAAATGCCTGACTATTAAAAAAGATGTTCAGAGAATTGAGATTCCAAATACTCTTTTTCCAAATGTGAAACGTGTGGTTTCAGAGGACCTCAGGAATTTTGAGTCTGGCCGGTATCTTGTCAGCAATATGGTCAGAAGAACATTAAAAAATGTATTCTGTCCGGCAGAAGATGAGGTGATTGAAATCCCGGATGTGTATTATATCGGAGCATATGCATTCAAAGACTGCAAGAGCACAAAGATAAGTACCAGAAGGTATATATCATGTGACAAAAATGCTTTTGCCGGTTCTGCATTTATGGAACGGCCTTTTACACTTGGTGTGAAAATGGCAGGAAGAATCCTGATTGATGTTGACCCGACGGTGGAAGAAGTCATTTTTCCGGATGAAGAGGAACGGATTTTTACATTTGCAAGAGAAGTGGACCTGAAAAATGTAAAAAATCTTGTACTACATAATGCAGACAGCCTTGCAGGGCTGCTGTATGATAAAGGACTTCCCCAGAAAGTTACATTTATTCCTTCGAACAATAATCTGGAAGACTTAAAATACGAAATCCGGCAGCTTGTCAGTATAAGCAGGAATGCTGAATATATTAAGGAAATTGAGGTCATTTCTCCTTATGTTAAGTGTGTAAATGGAATCATATATACATCTGACATGAAAACGATTATCGCATCAACAATGTATCAGACTGATGTTGTGATACCAGAAGGGGTAGAGAATATTGGCCACGAAGCGTTTGTTGACTGCCATCTGACAGCAATTAAACTTCCTGACTCTCTGAAAAATATTGAGAAAGAAGCGTTCAAAAACTGCAAAAATCTTCGGAGAGTAGAATTCGGAACAGGAGTTACAGAGATTCCAAATTCTACATTTGAACACTGTGTAAACCTGAAAAAAGTAATCCTCCCATCAAGCCTGGAGAAAATCTGCAATGATGCGTTCAGAAATACAAATCTAAGCAGCATCAAGCTCACAGAAGGTCTTAAAGAGATTAAATATCGTGCATTTGATGACACACCAATGCAGGAAATAGTGATTCCTTCCACTGCCAGCCTCAGTGGTTGTGTATTCGGAGAAAACATGAAGCATATTACAGCACTTCAATATAACGAATCGCTTATTACTTCCTGCAGCCGTGCGTACGAGCCGAGGTGTTCAATTGCCAGTTATGTAATTCGTCTGGACTGCGGAGGTAAGACAGCCTATCTGCCAAAATACATAAAGCCAAGTCTCTACCAGGAATTTCTTAAAACAGTTTCATTTTTTTTACAGAATTTCCGCCAGGAGTACTGCGAATTCTGGGAATATGGATATTCAGCCAAAGGCAAGGAATATGCGGCACTTGCAGAGTATCTTGCTTTCGGTGGCGAAACTGCGAAGGTATATCTCAAAAAGAACTCCAAGCGAATCATCACAAGACTGCTAGAAGAAAAAGATGAAGAAAATGCTGCTGCATTCTTAAAAGCAGGCTTTGTTTCAAAAATCACGTTGAAGACTCTGCTTACAATTGCGGAAAAGAACGATATGATGACGATTAAATCATACATTCTTTCTCAGATTAACGAAAGCGGTATTACAAAGAAAAATTTTTCGCTTTAATTTTGGTAGGGCTGGTGCAAAAAAGCACCGGCCTTCTTTTTTTTGAAAAAATTCAGCATACTAAATATATATAACGGCTCATATCCAACAATGAAAGTATCAGGATGTATGAGCAACAATAAAAAAAGGAGACTAAAAAAAATGGATATTGGAGCATACGCAAAAATCAACGACTTATCAACAATCCTAGATTCTACAGGAATTAACATTCCACGCCTTCGTGGTCTGAGGTTAATGGCAATGGAAGAGAGGATTACAGAAGAAGAGATTAAAGAGATGACTGCTTCAGCAGAAGTTGATGCAGTTGAAGACCTGGTTAGGGCTTGCCCTCCTTGGTCAGTTAATTCTGACTGTCACTCTTACTGCAAGAGAACGGATGACAACTTAAAACGATTCCTGGTCTATACTAAAAATGAAAATGGATACGAAAGGCCAACCGCTGTGAGATGGGGAAAAATCCACGGCAAGAGAAGAAAGAAAATCAAACTGCTTGCGAAGACGCAGATAAGACACATCAGAAAGTCCATAGATACTTTTAATAAGTACGCTGGCAGAAAAGATGTGCTGTACGTTCATGCCAGAATCGGTGGGAATAACTGGGTATTCTGTGGCGGGCAGCAGGTTGCAGAACATCCAGCCTTCATTGAACGAGTGGATGACTGGTGCGATTCAACATATTGCGACATTTACCTGAAAATAGACGAAAAGATTGTTGAGAAATATCTGAAAAAAAAGGAAAAATAACAACAAGGAATGTACGCCAAAGTTACTATTGCTATCCATTTCCCGCTGCAAAAACCGCAGCGGTCTTTTTCGTTTTTATAGTAATTTCCACATATTAAATACGAAATAAAAAAAAGCAAAAAGAAAGGAATCAAAATAATGGACGAAAAAAGAGATGTTATCTTTACGAAAAGTTTTGACTGTATCATTGACATGGATGTCAAGCATGGCATCAAGAGAGTTGAAATTGATTGTAATGTGTATATGCAGCATACAAAAAAGTCATTTCCTGACGTGGAAGAGCTGATGATTGGACCTGATGTTGATGAGATTTGTATCCCAAATACATTATTTCCAAATGTCCAAATGGTCTATTCAGACAGTATATTTTTTCTAGCAGGAAGATATCTCGTCAAGAAACGCAATGGACGACCGACTCTGCTGAATGCTTTTTGCAAGGATGAAGCGCTGGAAATATCAGTTATCGTAAGTATTGCTGATTACGCTTTGGCAAATAGTAATATCAAAAAAATTCCATACAATTATTCAGCATTAATAAGATGCGAGCCAATGGCATTTAAAGATTCTTATTTTGAGAAACAGCCGTTTGTCAATGGTGTGAAAACAGCCGGAAGAATAATTGTTGCGATTGACCCGGAAGCGGACGAAGTTATACTTCCGGATGAAGAATATTCAATGGCGGTATGTGCTGTTGGATTTAATCTGGCAGACGTTAAGCACCTGGTAATACATAACCCGAATAGTATATGTGCTTATAGCATCAAAGGTGTACCAAAGGAAGTAACATTTGTTACCACTCAGGAGACACATTATAATCACATTATCAATGTGATGCATGCAGCGAAACCAGGTGATGGATATTATGTTGAAAAAGTCAATATTATAGACAAAAATGGCAAATTTGTGGAAAAAGACGGTGTCGTATATACAGCAGACATGAAAAGACTGATTGCGTGCTCACTGAGCGTGACTGACCTAGTAATCCCGGAAGGAGTAGAGGAAATCATTTCTTATGCTTTTGCAAACACGCGCATCAAAAACGTCAAGTTTCCTGATTCACTTGCTATTTTGAATGAAAATGCTTTTTATAAATGCCGAGAGCTGCAAAATGTAGATTTTGGCTCTGGACTGGATATAATAAAAGGTTTTGCATTCCAGAACTGCACCAGTCTGACTCATGTTAAACTACCGCCTCAAATGAAATCAATTGAACGATATGCTTTCGGTGACAGCGGTGTTAAAAACGTTGAGTTGAACGAAGGGCTGCTGCTAATCCACGAAGGAGTATTTAGCGGCTGTAAAATTGACGAGTTGAGACTTCCTGATTCACTGGAAAATATTGGAACGTTTACTGATGCCTCCGGTATTAAGTGTATTAAGAGCAGTCACTTTATTAAAGATATTCCGCTTAATGCATGCCGTACAGGTGCTTCATCATATCTGTATGATGATGAATTTGATGTGGTCTTCCGATACGATTGCGGAGATAAGACAGTATTTCTTCCGAGATTTGTTAAGAAGAGCGATTGCTACGAATTCCGGACAGTGATTGAAGGTTTTTTGCAAAAAGGCTACAAATCTAGCCTGAAAAATCTGTCTCTCTATAAATATGCAAACACTATCGAAGGCAGAGAACGCACGGCATATCTGGAATATCTGGAATTTCATGGAGAAGAGCAAAAGGCCTTTCTAAAAAAACACGGAAAACAGGTATTCATAATGCTGCTTGAGGAATCTGGTGAAGAAGCGATTAAGTTTCTTGGACTTGGTATCCTCACACCAAAGGCAAAAAAGGATATTCTGGAAATTGTCATCAAAGGAGAAAATTATGCACTCAGCGCTGCCGTTCTGGAAGCGATAAATGATGGAAAAGGTGCAAAAATTCCAAAAAACAAATTTTCAATCTAACGTCCTGAAGCTGTAATACCGGCAAGAATTTTGCCGGTATTTTTTTGTTGAAAGTGATTTTTGCCGATATCCGGCCATCTGTTTTGCCCGCAGTTTTCCGTCTGTCGATGCTATGATGTAACCATCAGCAGGAAGGAATAGCGCCTTCCAATACATAAAACGGATTCGCAGTTGTAATTCCTTTCTTTGTTTCTAGAAAGAGCCGCGGCAAAAGCCTGCAGCGGTCTTTTTTGTTTTGCCGGCAAATCCCGCATATTAAATACGAAAGAAACAAAAAAGATTTTAAAAATATTTACAAAAAAATGTTCAAAAAAAACTAAAAAATATTAAAGAATCTTCAAAAAGAAAGGAAAAATAAAAAATGAAAAACGAAAAACTATATCCAAAAGAAAAGCAAAAAGGAGTTGTTTTTTATCGTAATAAGCTTGCATCTCAGGATATGTCTGAAGACCCGGAGGACATTGATGCGATTGATATTGATGTTGATGACGAAGTGAAAGAAGTTGTGATTTGCTACGACCTGATAATGGCAGATAGCAAAAAGAGCTTTCCGAATGTGGAAAGTCTGGTCATTAAGAGTAATGTGTTTGAAATTCGGATTCCGAACAGTCTGTTTCCAAATGTGAAATGGGTCCAGTCTGAAAGAGACAGGTTCAAGACTGGCAACTGCCTTGTTCTGGATGAAGAAAATATTTTTTGTACTCTGCTTAACACTTTCTGTAAGAAAGAAGGGGAAGTGATAAAAATTGATGATATTACTGCAATCAAAAATGGAGCATTTTCCGGATGTGAGAGTACTAATTTGACTGGCGCGATTGATGTATACTGCGGTGATGATATAGAACCTGATGCATTTGCGGGGTCTGCTTTTGCAAAACAGCCGTTTGTTAATGGCGTTAAGATGGCAGGAAATATCGTGATTGATATTGACAAAACCTCTGAAGAAATCATCATTCCTGATTACGATTACGAAAAGGCAATATTTATAGCGAATACTGATTTAACTATGGTTAAGAAACTCGTGGTCCATAGATATGAAACGGCAAGACAGGTTAACTATGACACTAATTTTCCTGAAATGCTTGTTCTGGACACCAATGATTCGCTGAGTGGCGTGGAAATAAGGGAACTTGCACATATATCTTCTTCAGCGGTATCGTATCTCAAATATTTTTCAATTTCAAACGGGGATTATAAAACAATTGATGGCATTGTATATACAAAAAACGGAAAAATTGTTGTTGCCGGTTCTCTTGGACTGGAGCATGTCGTAATTCCGGAAGGAGTTGAAAAACTTGGCCATTCTGTTTTTCGCAACTGTAAGATGAAGTCAGTAGTACTTCCTGACTCAATTGACAGAATTCGGGCAAAAGCGTTTTGTCAGTGTGAAAATCTTAAGTCTGTCAAACTTGGAAACAATGTTGACACAATTAAAGACAGTGCATTCGCTGAATGCTGCAGCTTAAAGCACATAGATATTCCCGCAGGCATTAAAACTATCAACGATTACGCCTTTTTAAACAGTGGTTTGGAGAGTATAGAACTTCATGAAGGCCTGCTGCGTCTTGGGCGTAAGGCTCTTTTCGGAACAAACATTGAATCAGTCCACCTTCCTGCGTCTATTAAAAAGCTGGAATATAACTGTTTTGGTTCTAATCTGAAGGAACTCGCAATGGAAACATTTCCTTCTGACTTTGGAACAGCATGTATAATGGGGCCTAGTCCATTTGACGCTGGCAATAAAATCATAAAGGTTTATTGCAATGGAAAGCATCTATATTTTCCGAGAATCATTCAACCTTCGATGTCATCTTACGCAATAGATGAGATGAAATATTTCTTCAAGAATCCAAGGATAAAGACTGTATCGATGTGTAAATATGCTTTCTCAATTTCATGTCAGGGAAAAGTAGCCCTGCTGGAGTGTCTGGATTTTGGTTCAGAGTCTGCAAGAGAACATATAAAAAAATATTCATACTCCATCCTGTCAAACATGATACAGGAAGGCAGCGAAAAATTTGCCGCTAAGATTGTTGAAACCGGCCTGGTGTCAAATAATATACTGCAAAAGATGATTCCAAAAGCAGAAAATGCAGAAATGTTTACAGTGAACTACTCGGCAATTAAACTACCGAGCATCTGATGTGCGGAGCCTGGGCCC
>OLRQ01001549.1_pt1 | contig 17149 bp, 38 predicted proteins | sample 1671971 | NCBI WGS metagenome assembly OLRQ01 (sample SAMEA3136631, study PRJEB25190) | human gut metagenome | biome: human gut; feature: human-associated habitat; material: faeces | place: Austria | collected 2013 | reverse complement strand
GCAGGGCCCGCAGCTGCCGCCGCAGCCGCCGAAGCTCGGCGTGCTGACCGTGGCCAGCGAGGCCAGCATCAACAACCTGCAGATGCAGCCGAACGACAACGCGCTCGCGCTGCACGAGACCGAGAACCTGCTGTACTACATCCGCACGGACAGCATGGCGGCCAAGACCATCGCGCGGTTCCGGATCTTCCCGGAGCCGACAGAAGAGGAAAAGGCGGCAAACCAGCTGCAGGAGCAGCTGAAACAGATCACGGCCGGCCTGAAGAGCATGGCCGGGAAAATCGAAGAACTGGAGGGAAAGCTCAATGCAAAATCCGATTATGGCCCTGATGGGCGGAAACGGCGGGGGAAACAAGCTGCTGAACGGTCTGCTGCAGACAGCGAAGACGACGCTGCAGGGGCAGAGCCCGCAGATGGTGCTTAGCTTCCTGGCCTCGCAGCCAGGCTTTGAGGCGTGGTTCGAGGCAAACAAAAACAAGACGGTCGGCGAGCTCGTCGGCCAGATCGGCAAGTGATACCGCGCGAAAGCGCCTATCAAATTTCATTCCACCCAGAAAGGAGGGAAAACCATGGATAAGGATTATGGCTTCGGCGGATGGGGCATTGTCATCCTGATCGCGCTGTTCTTCCTGCTCTTCGCGGGCAGAGGCTTCGGCGGCAGCGGCGAGAGTGCCCCGGCGACGCAGGCCGACGTACAGCGTGCAACGGACTTTGCGGCTCTGGAGCGCCAGAACAACGAGGGCGTGGCCGCAACGCGTCAGGGCGCGTACGACGTCACAAGCGCCGTCAAGGACAACGCCTACAACATCCTCGGCGAGCTGCGCGATTTGCAGTCCGTCACGGAGAGCGGAATCTCTGTGCAGCAGAAGTGCTGCTGCGACATTCTCCGCGCGATCGACGGCGTCAACTACAACTCCAGCATCAACGCGTGCGAGATCAAGACGGCCATCCACGCCGAGGGCGAGGCGACCCGGACGCTCCTGCAGCAGCAGGAGAACCAGCGTCTGCGCGACGAGCTCGCGCAGAGCAGAGCCGCGAACAACGACTACATGCAGTCGCAGTACATCCTCGGCCAGCTGGGCCGGTACTACCAGAACCCGCCCTGCAATCCGTGCGGCTGCGGCGGCTGACGCGGACCCATCCTGATATAGCTATCCGGGGCATAATGCCCCTTCACATAAGCCCAAACGGAAGGAGTAATGAAAATGGCTTGTAATAACGGCAATGGAAATCGGGCGTATCAAAAATCATGCGTCCGATATTTTAATAACGCGCCCCAACTGCTCGCGGCAGACAGCGAAAACGTGCTGACGCTGGCCGGGGCAAAGGTCGTCAATTCCGGTTCGTCCATCCAGGTCGAGCCGCAGAGCTACGACACGGTCAAGATCGGCCTGTATCATCTGGCCGCAGATGCGGTCATCGCGGCGACGGCCGCGGGCGTCCTGACCCTGCAGTGGTACATGGACGGCGTCGCGCTGCCCTGCACGCTCAAGCGCGTCACGCTGCCGGCATCCGGCAATGCGGAGATCCACACGGAGACGGATCTGGAGCTGTCCGGGTGCTGCTGCTGCGTCAATCATACATTCACGCTCGTGGCGACGACCGACAGCACGGCCGCAGGCTCCGTGATCGAGCTTTGCACGGGGCTGCTCAAGCTCGCATGAGGTGCTATCATGCAGGCGTATAAAGACAAACTCCACGCCGCGCTGCGGGAGATCGCGGAGTGCCCGGTGTCCATGCGTACGGTCGAGCAGGCCGCAGCAGTCACAGATCTGCTGTGCCGGCTGGATAAGCTCGAGGACCACGACGAGCCGGAGACGGTCGAGTTTGACCGCGCGACCGCCATGCAGTGGGCGGCAGCCATGCGCAACGCCGACGGCACGACCGGCCCGCACTGGACGATGGAGCAGACAACGGCTGTGGCCGAGAGTATGGGCATTCAGGGGTACGAGATCCCGCGCTGGGCGTGGGGCGTGACCATGAACATGATGTACTCGGACTACTACCCCGTCGCCGTAGAGTTCGGCCTCAACCGCCCGGAGTTCTACGCTGCGCTGGCAAAGGCGTTCCTGCTCGATAAAGACGGCCCGGGGCCGGAGCAGAAGCTCATGGCGTATTATGAGCATATTGCAAAATAAAGAAATCCCTCCTGTCACAAGGAGGGATTTCCGCTTGCTATAGAACCTATATTTAGATGGGATTCATTCATGCGTACCGAATAAATGTATAATGTTCAATCCGCGAGGGGGTAGAGGGTGACGTGCATGTCGCTGCCGGATTTGGTGTAGGATTTGGTCTGTTTATGGTAGAGGACTTTCTGCAGGACAGTTTTCAGGAGGGCGTTTTTCTCCTGCGGGGATGCGGCGAGCGGGTAGGTCTCGAGGACGCGGCGGACAGCGGGGGCCAGACGGGCGCGGGCCTGTCTGGCACGGGCCAGCTCATGGATCGTGGTCTGGCTAGCCTCGATGCGGTCGACGATGACTTGCTTGTCGGCGGCGAGAGCCTGCGAGCGCTGCAGGAAGATCTCCGGCGTATAGACGCCGGTCTCGACCAGCTCATACGCGCGGGCCTCCTGCGCCTCCAGCTTGGCAAGCTGCTTGCGGTCGGCGGCGATCGAGGACTCGAGCGCGGTGCGCATGGGCGTGTCATCTGGCGCAGCGGCCTCACCGAGCTCCAGCTCGCGCAGCCAGCCACGCAGAGCATCCAGCACGGCGTCCTCCACATCGTCATACCACGCGCTGACGGTCGTGCAGCCGTAGGAGGGACAAAGGAGCGTATCGCGGCGGTTGCCGGACGACGGACGGCGAACCATCACGCGGCCGCACTGGTCGCAGCGGACGAGCCCGGCGAGGCTCGTCACGGTCCCCCATGCGCCCTTGCCGCGCGGGCTGGCGCTGGAATAGCTCAGAGCGACGGCCTTGTCGTACTGCTCCTGCGAGATCAGACCGTTGTGCAGCCCTTTATAAAGCTTCAGATCCTCCTGCCGGGTGCGGGGACGGCTGACGACGACGGAGCCGTCAACGATGCGCTTTGTCTCTGGCCTGCCGCCGGATTTGATCCATCCGGCGTTTGCCGGATTGCGCAGGATATCCAGCACAGAGTCCGCGCGCCAGAGGCTGCCAGAGTTGGTAGGGACGCCGAGGCTGTTCAGCCGCGTGGAGATCGCCTTCGCGCCGATGCGCGCGCAGCCATCGCCGGTGTACCAGTTGTAGATCTGCTGCAGGACGGGTGCCTGCTCCGGGTGCGGGACGAGTTTGTAGCCCTTGTCATTCGGCAGCTTCTCGCGCAGCCAGCCGAAGGGTGTCTTGCCGGAGATCCATTTGCCCTCACGCAGAGACGCCTCCTTGCCGCGCGACAGGCGGCGCTTGATGGTGTTGTACTCGCGCCGGGACATAAAGAGGCCGAACTCAAAGTATTCCTCGTCCATCTCGTTGTTCGGGTCGTAGGTCTTGTTCGGCGTGATGATGCGGGTGTCGGAGTATTTAAAGGTCTGGGCAATAATGCCCTGGTCGATGGTGTCGCCGCGCGCCAGACGCTCAACCTCCATGACGATGACGCCCGCGTAGTTCCCGGTCTCGACGAGCTGCAGGACCTTCTGCACCTCCGGCCGGACGGCGATGGAGTCGCCGGTCACGACTTCCTCGCAGATCTCCACGACGTTCAGCTCGCGGCTTTCGGACAGCGACAAAAGCGCGGCCCGGTGCCGTTTGAGCGTGTCGGTCTGGCCGAGAGCTTCGGCCTCCATGTCCTTCCGGGACTTACGCAGGTAAATGATGTACTGCGCGAGCGGGTCGGAGATTTTCCAGGTAGATGTAAATTTCATAGGCAGATTCTCACCACAAGGGAAAAAGGTTATACGGATACCGCTCCGGCGCCGGCCGGGGCGGTTTTATTTATGTGCGGATCCAGCCGATTGATGGGATGAGCACGTCGGCCACAAGCGCAAGGGCACACAGCAAAAGAATACCCAAGAGGATGAGCGTCACAAGTCGGTGCATGCGCAGGGACTTCTGCTGCTGGGCAAGCTGCGCACGAAGCGCCGCGGTCTCGGCACGGAGTTTTTCAGCATCGGGAGGCTCGGAAGACTCGGCAGGCTCGTCATGCGGGATGCCGAAATACTCATCCATAGAGACACCCATCTCCCGGCAGATCGGGCCGACCGTGTAAACAGACGGATTTTTGATGTCGCCGCGAAAGAACTGGGAGACGGTGCCGACGGAAAGGTCGGTATTTTCGGCGACGTCCTGGTTTGTTTTGCGCGGAGTGATCGTCTGCTTCTGCTCACGGCATAAATCAGATAATTTTTCCTTCAAAACATGTCATTCCCCCCAAAAAAGCAAGACGTCTGACTGCAAAAAGCAACTGTTATATCTTTACAAGACTACCGTGGACAGGCTACCCTAAAGTTACAGACGGCTCCCGGTCGCCTGCGCAAGCAAAAGCCCGCGCCGTTGTTCGGCCAGCGGCGCGGGCGACATCTCAAAGACCAAGCGCGTACATGAGGCCGGGGATGACGCGGACGAACAGGAAGCAGCCAGCACAAAGCGCAAGGGCAATGACGATGATAACTTTCCGGACTCTGCGGGGACCAGCGACGGCGGACTCGTATTCCTCAGGCGTCATGCCATCCGTGTACTCATCGTAGAGCGGGCGCCCGGCGTCGTCTGTGAACTTGTTATCATAGATCCGGCAAAAGTCGACCAGCGTGCCAATGCCGCAGAACCCAAGCGTGATGAGCCAAAGCAGACCGGTCCAGATCTTGCCGACATAAAACCGATGTGCACCGAAGCCGCCGAGGAAGATACAGAGCAGCAGCGCAGTCGAGCGCTTCTTCTGCACGGGCTGGCGGGGCTCCCGCGCGCGGGACTCAGCCTTCGCCTGGTCGCGGATGTAATTCACGGTCCCGCAGCCGCAGTACGGGCAGATCAGAGCCTCATTGTCGATCTCCTTGCCGCATTTGTTACAGTACATAAAACCTCCATTCAGGCATCAAGCATTTCATAAAAAACATTTTCGCTGATAATTTCAATGTCGTTTCCTTTAAGGCGAAGCTTCTCAGCAGCCTTTTGCTTGTTGCTTTTCCAGTCTTTGATTTTACTATAATCGCTGGAACCGAGAACAAGGTAATTAACATCTTTCCGGACACCGTCAAGACATACGCCGCCACGGTCTACGACCAACTGCATGGCAGCTTTTCGCGGCATCTTATCCAGCGTGCCGGTGAACACGAAGACCTTGCCGAAAAACGGAGACGATTCGTCAAAATGATCAGTTTCCGGAACAATATCCCCGGCCCTCCACGGCTTGTGGTGCTGTTCCAAAGAAATACTGTGTTTGGAAACATAGTCGCGCAGGTAACGATAGCACTTGTCGGTTTGCTCAACATCAGAAAAGGCGCGATGCGCGACAGATTCGTCAATCCCAAATCTGCAGATAAGATCTTTAAGACGGTGATGACGATCCTCTGGGAAAAGCTTACGACTTATGCGCATGGTGTCGACGAAATCATTTGAAAACGGTTCGAGTGAGAGAGCAGAACAAGAATCATAGATAAAGTTGATGTCAAAATTAACGTTATGACCAACGACAACATCAGAGCCAATGAACGAGAGGAATGCCGGAAGCACAGAATCAAGAGAAGGTGCAGGAGCAAGCATATCATCGGTAATGCCGGTGAGCTCAGCAATAAATTCGTCGATAGAGTATCCGGGATTGACCAAGGATGAAAAAGAGTCCTCTATTGCGCCGTCGACAATGCGGATTGCAGCGACTTCGATGATATCGTCATACTGAGGGTCAAGGCCGGTCGTTTCGAGGTCAAGAACGACATAGCGGCTGGGAAAAGCGAGTAGGCTATGACCCTTACGGTCGCGCACCATGCTATTAAGATGGGCACTCTCAAGAGCAGCACTCATGACAAAACCTCCAGTTTGATATGTAAATTTTTGTAGACTCTCATAATTGTAATTAACGAACGTATGTTCTAATATAATCATGCGAGTCAGGAAAAGGAACCTACAAATATTGTAAGCCACCGCCGAGGAAAGCACAACCGGGAAAGTGAACAAAAAATGAACGGTATTTTTGTGGAAGAATGGGGGAACGGATAGAATGACGCGAAGTTTTTACCTGCAGGACATCCGCCGCATGCTGCGGCTTGCGACGACGGAACAACTCGATCTGGTCTGGCGCTTCATGCGCGGACTGGTCGCATAGAGAAAAAAGAGCCGAGGGCGGTCACCCGTCCTCGGCCATTTTTTTTGCGATCTCGGCGAGCAGCTGCCATTCGTCGACGCTGAGCTTGCTGAGCACTGAAATAAAGCGCTTGCGGGGGGAATCATCCGGCTCATTCATAAAATCGCCCATAAATTCGGCAATTTCTTGGCTGCGTGTAAGCTTACGCGACATCTCTCCGTTACCAGTGCGAAGCCAGTCCTCGTTGATGTTAAACTCACGGCAAATGTCTGAGATCGTACGATCACTAGGATCTCGGCCACCGGTCTCCATCATAGCAATAAAATTGCGAGAGAGACCAAGACGCTCAGCGAATTGCAACTGCGTTAGACCAGCGGATTGACGAACCTGCTTGATCCGTTCATTCATCACGCCACCTCCTTTTTGCATTTGTATAATAGCACGTTCTGTTTACACAGTCAACACATTTTTAGATTTTTTCTCGAAAGGGTGTTGACATGTGAGCTTTACGGTGCTATATTGTGTTTACAAGGTCAACAAACAAAGCAAACGAAGTGACAACGCGAGGTGAGAACAATGTCCGAGAAGGAAAAGCAGGTCATGGACTACCTGAAAGAACAGTCCGGGAATCTGACCGACGAACAGCTCCAGCGCCTGAGCGATATCGCCTACGGCATGATGCTGGCGCAGGAGAGCAAGAAGGAGCAGGACAAACAGACTGCGTAAAGCTGCAAAACCTGGAAAAACTAACGCCGGAAGGAGGCTGAACCATGAGAAAACCGTATGACCCGATCGCGGACGAAGAGCCGCACATCGTGGCCGAGTATCATTTTCCAAACTGCACGGCGTATATCGCGGACAACTACCTGCGTCGCCTGACGCCGGAGCAGAAAGAGGCCAACCGGCAGGCCGCCCGCCGCGTGGCGTGGCAGATCCTCGAGCGGGCCGCAGCCGAAGGACGTCTGCCCGCGGCCAGCAATTAAACGCGCCGCAAGGCGCGTACATAGGAGGGAGCCCCGTGGATGATTTTTTGAAGTTTTTTGCAAAGAAGGTGCTGACCTACCCCATGCACCTTGAAGTCAGCTATAGCAAGGTGACGGACTGGGGCGTCCGGGTGTGGCGGAGGGGAACCGCCTACGACGGGGACGACGAAGAACTCGTCAACGTCCAGGACTGCGACGCGGAACTGTGTTTTGCAATCGCGCAGATGCAGTTGAAAAACTGGCTGCTGGAACACGAAGGGGGATACTGAGCCATGGCGAACATCAAGACCTACAACCTGACGCTGGATGCGCAGGAGCTGCATGATCTGATCGAAGCGGCGATGGTGTGTGAGTGCCAGGCGGCGCAGATCATCGGCGGGCTCAAGCGAAAGGGGCTTGACCTGGACGCGCAGAAGCTCGTGACGCAAAACGCCCGTCTGGCGCGGCTCGTCAGGCGGATGCAGGAAGCGAAGAAGGAGACAGCATGACAAATTTCGGGAAGACCGTGCGCAAGCAGCTGATCGATCTGGACAAGACGCAGGACTGGCTGGCCGCGCAGGTTGAGGGGACAGGGATCCCCTGCGACAAGACATATCTCAGCAAGATCCTGAATGGAGCCCGGAAGGGCAAGCAGGTCAAGGCTGCGATCGAGAAGATTCTGGATCTGGAGGCGGATGCAGGAAGCGAAGAAGGAGACAGCATGACAAATTTCGGGAAGACCGTGCGCAAGCAGCTGATCGATCTGGACAAGACGCAGGACTGGCTGGCCGCGCAGGTTGAGGGGACAGGGATCCCCTGCGACAAGACATATCTCAGCAAGATCCTGAATGGAGCCCGGAAGGGCAAGCAGGTCAAGGCTGCGATCGAGAAGATTCTGGATCTGGAAGGGGGTGCGCTGGGTGGATGAGCTCAAGAAAAAAACGATCGCCGCACTGGAACAGCAGTTGCAGCTGCTGGCCCAGAACGGCGGATCGCCTGCCGGAAAGGCAGAAACGTGCAACGCAATCACGGTCCTGACTGCGCTGCTGCATGAGCTGCGGCAGTTTTAAACGAGAGAAAAGGAGAAGAACGATGAGAACCAACCTTGCAGAGCGGCTCGGGTATGAGCCGGAGGAAGAGACCAGGGAGCGGCAGGAGCGGCTGCTGGAAGAGCTGCGGTACCGGGAGGCCATGCGGCGGGTGGTGAAGACCTGCTGCGTGTGGCTGGGCGGCGCGGCCTTTGTGCTGGCGGTGATCGCCGGGTACGCAGAGATGACCGACGCCTGCGTCGCGACCGGCGCGATCGCGCTGGGCCTGACGACCTACGGGATCCTGTGAAGCCGGTGAAGGACGAGCCAAAGATCCCGGTAGAGCTCCGGCCGGATCAGCTGGCCGACATCATCGACGCCGTCCTGGCCTTTGCCGATGACTGCGCCAATGACCGGGAGATCCTGCAGAGCATGCCGCGCGTCGACCGGGACACGGTCGAAGACCTGCTGCAGCGCGAGACGGCGCTGCAAACGCTCGCGGCATGGCTGCAGCACGTACAGGAGGAAGTGGAGTGAATTATTTTGCGCCGCGCATGCGGCCCATCCCGCCGCCCTGCGGCCGGAACTGCCCGGACCGAAGCGGCACATGCCGCGCCGGGTGCTGCACCTGGACGCTCTACGAGAGCATTCGGAACCACATCTACGATGTAAACCACAGAGACAGGGACAGCCTGCAGCCCGATCTTGCAGCGGGAAAGCAGATGGTCCATGCCGACAACCAGATAAGGAGGCGCAAACACATTGCGAAATAGCATCGATTACCCCGGCGAGCGGGCGCCGCGGCGCCCCGCCGTGATCGCCCAGGCCGGATACACCGGCCAGAACCACTTTTCCGTTACATATGGAGACCAGAAACTAACCGTCCGCGCCGAGGACGGCTATGCGGCCCTTTTCACTGCAGCCAAACACTGGGGCTATAAATTCACCCGCCCGGAGTACCATCAGAACGCCCGCGCGACCAAGCTCCACTACACGCCGGACACCCGGCCGGGGGCACTAGTATGAGGTTTGTATGTGACGCCTGCCAGGATATCACGAACATCGAGGCCGACCGGATGGAGATCCAGGGCGAGAAGTTGATGGTGTACAGCCGCGGGCGGCTGGTGTACGTTGCGGATCTGGGGCAGATCATGCTGGCGAAGCTGACGCCGGGGAGGGAGGACGGCAATGGACTTAGAGCAAACCGCGATTGAGCGGCTGCGGATGGCCTCGGAGATGAGCTTGCGGCTGTACGAGCAGCCGCTGGTGATCACGTACTCGGGCGGCAAGGACTCTGACGTGCTGCTGCATCTGGCTGGGAGATCGGGCATCCCGTATGAGGTGCTGCATTCGCTGACCACGGCGGACGCGCCGGAGACCGTCTGGCACGTCCGAGACACCTTCCGCCGCTTGGAGCTGGCTGGCGTAAAATGCGACATCGATACGCACCGGACGCTGGACGGCGGAAACGTGACGATGTGGAACCTGATCCCGAGAAAGCTCATGCCGCCGACACGGCCGGTGCGGTACTGCTGCGCGGTGCTCAAAGAGACCAGCGGCCGCGGGAGGTGGATCGCGACCGGCGTCCGGTGGGCCGAATCGCAAAAGCGCAAGTCCCGCGGCGTCATGGAGGCCCTGCACAAGGACAAATCCAAGCGGCTGACGCTTATGAATGACAACGACGAAAGCCGAATGATGATGGAAAACTGCCAGCTCAAGGGGACGCGGACGATCAATGCAATCATTGACTGGCAGGATGCTGACATCTGGGATTACTGCACGGCAGAAAAGATCTCGATGAATCCGCTGTATGAATGCGGATGGAAGCGCGTGGGTTGTATTGGCTGCCTGATGGCAGGCAATCACCGGAAGGTGGAGTTCGCGCGTTACCCAAAGATCAAGGCCGCGTATATACGGGCGTTTGACAAAATGCTTGCGGAACGGCAAAAGCGAGGCTTGACTTGCGACTGGCAAACAGGTGAGGACGTGATGCACTGGTGGATGGAGGATGGCGTTTTGCCGGGGCAAATGGTTCTTGAAGGAATGGAGGATATATGACAGAGGAGGAAGTAGGCAAGGCATGAGTAAAGCTGTCTTGATCAGCATTCGCCCGGAGTGGTGTGAGAAGATCATCAACGGGCAGAAGACCATTGAGGTGCGCAAGACGCGCCCGAAGATGGATACGCCGTTTAAGTGCTACATCTACCGTTCGGTTCAGGGCGGCGTCATTGGCGAGTTTGTATGCGACGACATTTTTGAAAGGATCGTCAGAGTAGGAGCAATCTGTGATCCGCCGAAATATTGCATCTGCGATTGGAACATGGACTGCACACCACTTGATACGCTTCTTGCGGATGCCTGCATGACAAAAGACGAGCTGGAGAAGTATCTGGACGGCGGCGTCGGCTACGGATTGCACATCTCCAATCTAAAGATTTACGACACCCCGCGCGAACTGCGGGAATTTTACGCTGTGCCAAATGAGGTAGAGGTAGCGCTCAAGGTAAAACCCAAGCCAATCACCCGCCCGCCGCAGAGCTGGCGGTATGTGGAGGAATTGCCGTGAAGATTTACATACAAAGCTTGGAATAGGAGGAACGAAAATGGTTGAAAATCGAGTGTGTTTTACCGTCCGAGGAGAGGTCGGAGCGCAGATGAGCTTCGAGTCAGAAAACACGATCCCGTATGAAGATCTGTGCAAGTGTGTCAACAAGGATACGTTGATTGAGCTGATGTGCCTCGACCGTCTCGGCTATACCGGCGACGATATTCAGTTCATCACGCCAGAAGAATACGACGAGCACTTTGGAGGCGACGAAGATGCCTGACGAATACATCAGCCGCGAGGCGGCCGAGCGGGCGATGGAGGGCAGGAAAGATGGCTAAATACATCACAAAAGCCCAAAGGGAGGAGCTTGAAGACGCCAGCGCTTTCGGCGTGGAAGAGGTGCACGATCTGCTCAAAAAGTATGCAGGGATCGAGGCACGGCCTTATACCGCATATCTGTATTTTGATGAGAACGGGGATTTCCTGGCCTGCAGCGACGAGACGGACGTTGACGAGCTGCTGGAAAAGGCATATGTGGAGGTGCGGGACGATGGGCCAACATAAACACAACCCGGTCGCCATTGCGGCAGCAAAAGGCGAGCTGCTGCCGAAGAAGCGGGAACCGAGGCTGACGAACCGGCAGGCTGAGAGGCTTTTGAAGCTTGAGATTCTATCACGGATTCCCATACTTGAAGCGCTGCCGCCGGAGATGAAGGACAGAATTGTAAAGGAGTGTATGGGAAATGCCTGACGAATACATCAGCCGCAAGGCGGCGCTGAAAGATTTTGAAGCCAGCAACGCGGATAATCCGCGCTGGACACCGCAGCGGGTGAAAACGCTTCTGATCCGCCAGCCCGCCGCCGACGTTGCGCCGGTGGTGCGGTGCAAGGACTGCAGGCATCGGACGGAATATGGAAACTGCGGGCATCCACGGCAAAAAGGTGTTTTTCCATCGGCATATCCATTCGATTTTTGCAGCTACGGAGATTATCAGACAAATACGGGAGGCGTGACCAAATGAGCGGCCTGCGGTTTGAGGCCATGGCGGACATGCCGCTGAGGATGAGGGAGCTTTACGCGAAGCAGGGGATTGCCGCCGCTGCGGCGAAGCCGGAAAAGGCTACAAAGTATCACAGCACGCCAACGGAGCGGGCCGGGATCCGCTTTGACAGCCAGAAGGAGGCGCGGCGGTATGACGAGCTGATGGTCATGCTGCGGGCCGGGATCATCTCCGACCTGCGGCTGCAGCCGCAATTCACGCTGCAGGAATCTTATGTGACAGAGACCGGGGAGCGGATCCGCGCGGTCCGGTACACGGCGGACTTTTCCTACCGCTTCGGCGGCAAGCTCGTCGTCGAGGACGTGAAGTCGACCGCCACGCGGACAAAGGAATATCTGCGGAACCGCAAATTCATGCGGTCCAAATTCGGGATCGAGATCCAGGAGGTTTGAAATGCCTGAAAAAAATGAGAGCAGCCCGCGCGAGGCATGCGGGCTGCCGAAGCAGGGCAATGCCTGTCCGTATGCAAAGCTCGCGCCGGATTTCTGCGCGCGGTGCGGCTGGAACCCGGAGGAGCACGCGCGGCGGCAGGCGATGCCGCTGACCGAGAACGCCGACGGGCTGCGGCACAAGGACATCAGCCAGCCCGAGGACTAAGACCAGCAATCAGCCGGGGACCATATTTTTTCGGACTTTGGCCGCGGCCGCTCCGCCATGAGACGGCTGCGGGAGGATCACCCCGGCTCTGCACCCGGCCCGCGAAACCTCAAGCCCGCGGGCCGGGGATAAAAAAGCGCGTGTGGAACGTGCGCGCGGAAGGGACCGTCAACGTTACCCCACGCCGGGTGTTGGGATCGCCCGGCGGCATCGTGTTACCTCCTTCATAAAGCTGCCTGAGCAGACAAGGGCAGCTCGCCTGCGGCGACAGGGGGACGCGCAGGCGCAGGCGGTGGAAGTCCGCCCTGCAAAGGGGCCGGGAGACCGGCCCCTGACGAAAGGAGAATGGAAATGTCACACGTAGTCGATCTGACGGGCATGGATTTTGGATATTTGCACGTCATCGGGCGGGATACCAGCAAAAAAGGAGATACGGCACACTGGATCTGCCGGTGTAAATGCGGGACCATCTGCAGCAAGGACGGAAAATACCTCCGGAACGGGCATGCAAAAAGCTGCGGCTGCTTCCGGAAAGAACGCGCGGCCACGCTCGTCACCAAGAAGGATCCAGCCAAAAAGCCAAAAGCCGAACCGAAGAAGAAAAAATTCGGCCGCGGCCCGCAGCGGGCAGGCTCCGGGATCTGTTACAACCCACTCTGCCCGACGCGCAACAACTACCGCGGCGCCTGGAGCTGCACCGAGTGCCGCTTCTGCCCGGAACGCAAATTTGCCCGCCAGTCCAGGCGGGAAGTACTTACAATTTGAAGGGAGAATCGCAATGGGAAAGATCATGGAGCTGTTTTATGGCGAGCTCGGCGGATTCCAGACGTCCATGGAGGATGCCGGCTGGTACGTCGAGTTCCGGGATGAGAAATATCCGCCGCGCGTCACCATGGACCAGCTGACGCCTCCGCTGTTTGAGATGACGGCTGACGGCCAGAAGGAAAACGAGCCCGCCTGCATCCAGGTCATCGGCACGCCGGACCTGCGCGTCGTAACCACAGGCAAACTGCAGATCGGGAAGAAGGATCTCAACAAGTACATCAACACCGCCCAAAAGCTCCTGCAGCTCTATCTGCACGGGTTTATGCAAGAGCGCAAGGAACTGGAGGCGGAACAGGGATGAGTAAGAAAGATAAGCGCCGGGAAGCGCTGCGGCTTGGCAAAAAGGACATGAGATTTGCGGAGATCATGCAGGCAATAGAGGCGTGCAGGGCGGACGACTGCGACAAGTGCCTGCTGAACGGCGGCCCAATCGCAGGATGGTTCCCGGAGGATGTGCCGGACTGCTATACCGTGCTGCTCAAAAATGCCGGGGAGAAGCTGCTGGAATACTACCAGAAGATCCGGGAAAACGACGCGGCGGAAGAAAATCAGAGAAAAACAGAAGAAAATATCAAAAAACGAGGAAGCAAGAGCAAGGGAGTCTTGGACTCGTGCCCCGTTTGCCCGGTATGCAACTATGTCTTCGACGAATTCAGCGTGAGCGACGATGCAAGACGGCACATCTTTCCATTTGGCGCAGAAGACACCCTTGACGTTGGACTCGAAGAACGAATCGTCAGACCACAAAAATGCCCACAATGCGGCATGAAAATCGCTGGGATTAGGTGGACGGAGCCCAAGTTTGTTGGGAACCGCAAGGAATTCTCGTTCAGCCGTCCGCCGGAAGACGTGGAGGAAAAATAGAAAATGATTTTGCTGGAATGCACAGTCGCACTGCGTGACGGCGATCGGAAAAAGCTCCAGGCGCAGATTGCGGCGGAGATCGGGCAGCCAGTCGTTCTTCTGCCGAGCGGCGTATCGCGGGCGAAAGAGCGGAATATCCTGTTCCTTTGCGACAGAAAGGCTTGCGAGAAATGCAGCTATCCACAGTGCAGGCATACGCAGGAGCTAGAGCACGCCAGAAATTTCGCGCCTGCTGGGTTTGCGAAGCGCACGGACGGCGTGTGGGTAGAGCAGGAGGGCGAAACGATGGAAGTGAAGACCGACCAGGACAAACTTGAAAAGAGGCTGGTTGAAGCAATGAGGGAGGCGATGGGACTTGAAGGAGAAAAACGCAGTCCGCATGGTCTGGCGCTGGGATGATATCTTCCACGTCTACCGCTGCCCATACTGCGGCAGACCGGAGAAACCGTGCTTCGAACTCTGGAAAAAAGGCGGTTTGAAAAAGAGCCTGCCGAGCCGCTGCACATACTGCAAAGGAGAATTGGAAGGAGTGGAAGGAGAAGAAAATGATCATTGAGATTTTGGAGCTTGCCGCCGCGATGGAGTGGATCGCGCTGGGCGTGCTGGTGTTTTTTAAGCTGCGAAGCCTGAAAAGCAGGATAGGCGCGTTGCTTGACGAAATGTGGCAGAAGTCTCCGGCTACACTGCGAGACGAGACACAAAATGGACCGGGGCCAGACCCAAAAGGAGCGCGCGGTGCGTGGGGGAACTGCCCGAGATGCGGGGCATCAGATTGCGAATGGGACGCTGAGACAGACGTATGCACATGCAAGGCATGCGGATACACGAACTGACCGTTGAAACTGTGGCCGGAATTTCCGGCCACGCTTTGAGCGGGCAGATAGCCCGAAGCCTATGGGCACAGAAAGGAGAACAAAAATGCAAAAGTACATCGGAACAAAAATGGTAGAGGCGGAGAAAACAGAAAATGGATACCGAGTGCGGTATGAGGACGGGTATGAGAGCTTTAGCCCAGCAGATGTGTTTGAAAAGGCGTACATGCCGCTTTTGGCGAACGGATGCTTGAAAACAGAGAAACCGAGCATCAGCCAGAGGATGGTTGATGATTTCATCGCATTCCATGAGGTGAAAAAGCTCGGAGGAAAAACGACCATCGTAAGGGCTGTTCTTAGAAATGGCTTTGAAATCGTTGAAAGTTCGAGCTGCGTGAGCGCCGAGAACTACGACGAGATGATGGGCGAAGCTATCTGCATGGGCAAAGTGAAAGACAAAGTGTGGATGTTGCTCGGGTTCTTGTTGCAGACGGCAGTAAATGGTACCCGCGGCGCCACGACATGTCCGGATGATCGTTGAACGCATGGCCGGAATTTCCGGCCACGCTTTGAGCGGGCAGATGGCCATGTAGGGGCGGACGGCTCTGTCCGCCCGGGAGAAAGAGGTGTGGATGATGGCAAAGAGACACAAGCGCCGCCTGTTTACAGGGGCGGTATGTACGCAGATCGTTTATACCGTGTCCGATGGCGCGGACAAAAAGACCAGCAAGCCGCGAAAGCCGCGCTTCCAGACGCAGGCGGAGCGCGATGAATTCAACAGCAAGCAATCGCTGAATCGGCTCGTTGCGCTGATGAACGACAATTTCTCGCCAACAAGCCTGTATTCCACCCTGACATTGGATGCAGAAAACGAGGTACATACCGCAGAGGAAATGCGCAGAGTGCGCGACAACCTTGTGCGCCGCATGCAGTATCACTATCCGGAGGCCAAAATCGTTGCTTTCTACGGAAGAGGAAAAACAACCAATCGCTTCCATTTGCACCTGGTAACAGAGGGGATCCCGGAAGAAGCCATCGGCGGGCTTTGGGGGCTCGGCAGCGTGATCGAGGTTCGGCACCTGAGAAAGCACAATTATTATATAGATGAGCAGGGAAACAAGGTCGACCACGGCCAGGACTACACAGCACTGGCCAGTTACCTGCATGCGCACTGGAGAAAAGAATTCGGCGGCCACCGGTACAAAGCGACGCGAAATTGTATCCGCCCAGAGCCGGAACCAGCAACCGAGGCCGTGCGCGAGTACAGCTTCAAGCATCCGCCCGTCGCCCCGCGAGGTTACATCCTCGTAGAGGCCCGGACGACAAAGTACGGGTATCAATATTATAAGTATGTAGTCGATCCAAGATCAGAGCACAAGCGGAACGGGAGCCGCTTAAATTAAGCCTTGTATATGCGTAAGGTTTTAGAACGAAGCAGGAAGGAAGTGGGAAAGTGTCAAAGCCGAGATACTGGTGGTACGGAAACGTCTGCCGCACCATCGGCGAATACCCGAAACTGAGCCGACAGGTTCGGGATATGAGCCGGCAGAAGATCACGCCGGGCTATTCCTCACAGCCAGGCGGGCAATCCTCCGGCCGCGCCGTCGAGGACATTGCGGTGCGCGTCCTGTCCTCACGGGAGTACGAGGACTACACGGCGATCCAGTCCGCCATCAACACCGTGCAGACCTGGCGGGACGGCGGCGATGTGCTGGAGATCGTGCGCCTGCATACATGGATCTGGCCGCGCGAGAGTCTGGAGTCCGCTGCCCGGCAGGTGCACGTGAGCACATCCACGGCCAAGCGGATGTACAGCCGCTTTGTCTACGAGGCAGCGCGGGCAATGGGCTACCGCAAAAGTTGAGCTAACAGAGCCTAAAATCTGTGCTACAGTGATAGCGTGAAGAATTGGAGGGAACAGGATGCAGCCATGGGCCGCGAGCTTTTACGCGTCCGGGCGCTGGAAGAAATGCCGCGCCGGGTATATCAAGTTCCGCCGGACCATCGATGGCGGGCTGTGCGAAGAGTGCCGGGACAAGCCGGGCTACATCGTCCACCACAAGTGGGCGCTGACACCGGACAACATCACCGACCCGGACGTCAGCCTGTCCTACTCCAACCTCGAGTACGTCTGTAAGGACTGTCACGATCAGTTCGACGGTCACGGAGTCGCAAAATCTCTGACGCAAAAAATTTTCTTCGACGCCGCCGGAGACCCGATCCCCCCCGTCGCGCGAGGCCGGGGCGCTGGCTAGAT
>OLRQ01001537.1_pt1 | contig 17257 bp, 13 predicted proteins | sample 1671971 | NCBI WGS metagenome assembly OLRQ01 (sample SAMEA3136631, study PRJEB25190) | human gut metagenome | biome: human gut; feature: human-associated habitat; material: faeces | place: Austria | collected 2013 | reverse complement strand
TCTTGATGTTGTTGCTGCACTTAAGAACAGCAAATTTGACGGCGTTAAGATCTTCTCCGGACGTTACGGACTTGGTTCCAAGGACACTACACCGGCTCAGATCGTAGCTGTTTATGACAATGCTGAGAAAGAGAAATTTACTCTTGGTATCGTTGATGATGTTACAAACCTTTCCCTTGAGACAGGCGCTCCGCTTGTAACCACTCCAGAGGGAACAACAAACTGTAAGTTCTGGGGACTTGGTGCTGATGGTACTGTAGGTGCTAACAAGAACTCCATCAAGATCATCGGTGACAATACAGATATGTACGCTCAGGCATACTTTGATTATGACTCCAAGAAGTCAGGTGGTGTTACAATGTCCCACCTTCGTTTTGGTAAGAAACCGATCAAATCTACCTACCTGATCCACAAAGCAAACTTTGTAGCATGCCACAATCCGTCCTATGTGAACAAATATAACATGGTACAGGAACTGGTTGACGGCGGTACATTCCTTCTGAACTGTGCATGGGATATGGAAGGTCTTGAGAAACATCTTCCAGGACAGGTTAAGGCATTCATCGCTAACCACGGTATCAAATTCTACACCATCGACGGTGTTAAGATCGGTATCGAGACTGGCATGGGACCAACACGTATCAATACAATCCTTCAGTCCGCATTCTTCAAACTTACCGGAATCATTCCGGAGGAGCAGGCTATCGAGCTTATGAAGGCTGCTGCTAAAGCAACATACGGACGTAAAGGTGATGATGTTGTTCAGAAGAACTGGGCAGCTATCGATGCTGGTGCTAAGCAGGTTGTTGAGATTCAGGTTCCAGAGAGCTGGAAAGATGCTGCAGACGAGGGTCTTCATATGACTCACGCTACAGAAGGACGTCAGGAAGTTGTTGATTTCGTTAACAACATCCAGGCTAAGGTTAATGCTCAGGAAGGTAATACACTGCCTGTATCTGCATTTAAAGATTATGTTGACGGTACTACACCATCCGGTGCTGCTGCATACGAGAAACGTGGTATCGCTGTAAATATCCCTGTATGGAATCCGGAGAACTGTATCCAGTGTAACAGATGTGCTTATGTCTGCCCGCACGCAGTTATCCGTCCGGTAGCTCTTACAGCTGAAGAGGCTGCAAATGCTCCAGAGGGAATCAAGACATTACCAATGACTGGTATGAAAGATGAGTATCAGTTCACAATGACTGTATCCGCTCTTGACTGTACAGGATGTGGTTCCTGTGCGAACGTCTGCCCAGGCAAGAAAGGTGCTAAGGCACTTGCTATGGAAAACCTTGAAGCAAACATGGGAGAGCAGAAATACTTCGATTACGGTGTAACTCTTCCGGTTAAAGAAGACGTTATCGCTAAATTCAAAGAGACAACTGTTAAGGGAAGCCAGTTCAAACAGCCGCTTCTTGAGTTCTCAGGAGCTTGTGCTGGATGTGGTGAGACACCTTACGCAAAACTGATCACCCAGCTGTTTGGTGACAGAATGTACATTGCAAACGCTACAGGATGCTCCTCTATCTGGGGTAACTCCTCACCTTCTACACCATATACCGTAAATGCTAAGGGCCAGGGTCCTGCATGGGGCAACTCCTTATTCGAGGATAACGCTGAGTTTGGTTATGGTATGCTTCTTGCTCAGAAGGCTATTCGTGATGGTCTGAAAGCAAAGGTTGAAGATGCTGTAGCTAACGGAAATAACGAAGACGTTAAGGCTGCTGGTCAGGAATGGCTGGATACCTTTGCTTGCGGCGCTACCAACGGTGCAGCAACTGAGAAACTGGTTGCAGCTCTTGAGGCATGCGGATGTGACAAGGCAAAAGACATCCTTACACAGAAAGACTTCCTCGCTAAGAAATCCCAGTGGATCTTCGGTGGTGACGGATGGGCTTACGATATCGGATTCGGCGGTGTTGACCATGTTCTCGCAAGCGGACGTGACATCAACGTTATGGTATTCGATACAGAGGTTTACTCCAACACAGGCGGACAGTCTTCCAAGTCTACACCTACAGGTGCGATCGCACAGTTCGCAGCTGGCGGTAAAGAGACCAAGAAGAAAGATATGGCTTCTATCGCAATGAGCTATGGTTATGTATATGTTGCTCAGATCTCTATGGGAGCTGACTTCAACCAGGCTATCAAAGCAATTGCAGAGGCAGAGGCTTATCCGGGACCATCACTTATCATTGCATACGCTCCATGTATCAACCATGGTATCAAGAAAGGTATGTCAAAAGCTCAGACAGAGGAAGAGCTTGCTGTTAAGTGTGGATACTGGCACAACTTCCGCTTCAATCCAGCTGCTGAGGGAAGCAAGTTTAGCCTTGATTCCAAAGCACCGGATATGACAGATTATCAGGAATTCCTGAACGGTGAGGTTCGTTACAACTCCTTACAGCGTCAGAATCCTGAGAAAGCTGCCAGACTGTTCGCTAAGAACCAGTCCGAGGCTAAGGCAAGATACGAGTATCTGCAGAAGCTGATCACTCTGTACGGAACAGAGGAATAAGAATTACCCGCGGCAAGTCCGCATTATAAATATATAATATAAACATGTAATGTTTATTATGTCGTAGCGTAAAGTGAGCCTGCGATACTGCCTGAAAAGGGTGGTATCACAGGCTTTTCTTGTGTGGATTAAATTCTGGGTGGCTACGGTGACTGACGTAGGCGCAGCAGATGAAAAATCAGACAAGTCAATATGGCGGTTACTTAATATTCGATGTACCCGATCGGTTCAGTTACTGTCAGAAGTGCTAGTGCAAATAGGAAAGCATTCACGTATAATGAAAATAACAAAAAACACGATAATAACAAGAAGGGAGATGTTTTTATGAACAAAAAAATGAGACTGTGGGTGGCTGGAACAGTTGGAGTCTTAATGACAGGCCTGATGAGCGTGAATGCTTATGCACTTGAAGAAAAGGATGTTATTGGAACCTGGTATGTAAATGAGCTTTCCATGGGTGGAGACATTTTGTTTCATCCGGGAGTAATGGGAATGGAAGTGACCGTGGATATTAAAGAAGGCGGTCAGATGGAAACCATAATGTCTTACAGTGGGGAAGAACCAGAGGTAAATCAATTAGAGTGGAAAATAGAAAATGATAAATTTCTGATGACTTATGACGATCAAACGGAAGAGTGTGAGTATACTGATGGCAAAATAACGATAACTGCAGATGGAACGACAATGATCCTAAGCCGGGAAAAGGAAGAGTATGAGCCATATGTACCAGGCAAACCGGTGGAAAACCCGGCCATGGAGGATTTTAAAGGAGAATGGATCTGCACTTTGATGGATGCATTTGGAATGCAGATGCCTGTCAATTCTGAACTGACCGGGTTCGAGATGATGTTGTCTATTCAGGAAGATAAGTCTGAGCTTATCATAATTGAAAGTGGAGAAGAGAGCAAAGCTGAACTCCAGGGAGAAATGGATGGAAATACTCTGGTATTGAAAGCTGCAGCAGAAGATGAGGCTGGAACTATGCTTTTCAGTTGTGATACTATGAGGCTCAGTTTATTAGATGATGGAAAACTGTGTTTTGAACCGGAGTCTGATGGCAGTGAAGAAGAAACTTCTGAAACAGATGGGGAGGACTTCTCCGTAAAGACTTATTTTGACAAAATAGATGTTGTAGAATAGTGTAAAATACTGCCGCACCAGAACTGCATGATTCTGGTGCGGCAGAAAAGAAAGGAAAGCTATGGGATTATTTGATAAGAAAATCTGTGATATCTGCGGAGAAAAAATAGGTTTACTGGGAAATCGAAAATTAGATGACGGGAATCTATGTAAAAATTGTGCAAAAAAATTATCACCATGGTTTGAGGAACGGCGGCACAGTACAGTAGAGGATATAAAACGTCAATTGGAATATCGTGAAAATAACAAAAAGGCAGTAATGGGTTTTTGCATAACCCGTCAGATCAGTACCAGAAATTATACTGTTTTCATTGATGATCATAAGAGAAATTTTACTGTTGCACGAAAACTGGATGTCAATGAAAATCCGGATATAGTTCTTTTATCCGCTATTGTACAGTGTAGAGTAGAGGTGGATCGACAACAGATTGAGAAAACCTATACCAAGGATGGAAAAACGGTAAGCTATCAGCCGCCAATATATGACTATGAGTTTGATTATACCATGCGCATTAAGGTTAACACTCCATGGTTTGACGATATGGATTTTCGTCTGAATACTTTTTCCATAAGCAGTGAAAAGAGAGGCGAATTGATGGAAGTGGAGCAGACTGGACATCAGATCATTGCTGCTCTGACACAAAATGATGCCGGAATGCAGAATGGAATGTCTGGAATGAGCATGAACCAAGGAATGCAGCCTGGAATGAACATGAACCCAGGAATACAGCCTGGAAGGAACATGAACATGGGAATGCGTCCTGATAGCGGTTCGTGGAGATGCCAGTGTGGTGCAGAGAATGTGGGAAGGTTCTGCGAATATTGTGGTCAGCCAAGACCGTTTTAAGTAATGAAAAACAGAGTGGACATGATTGTTCACTCTGTTCGTGATAATAGGGTTATTGTTCATTCTAAACCAGTGACCAATAATCGGAAAACTCTGAAAATTGACAATTTCTCTAAAAACTATATAATAAAACAGAGTTTTATAGTATACTTGTTATAAAAGTATACAATGAGAGAGGAATTTTCATGACATATAATAAAAAGAGGATGTTGTCGTATGGAGTAATTCTGATAAGCGTGCTTCTGGCTTATTTCTGCAGGCTGGTAAGACCGAAAAATACTTTTGCAAGAAATTTTGCAGACCAGTGCCGCAATTGTATTTACCTGGGGCTGTACTGTGCCTGGGTGATCTATCTGGAAAAGCATGTAGTATATAAAAAAATGCGCAGATGTCTGACTGCAATTGGTTGTCTGATGGTATTCTGGTTCTTTGTAAGAACAGTGAAATTTCATATTTTTCATGAACCTCTTGGAGAACATATATGTTGGTATCTGTATTATATTCCGATGATTTTGATCCCTGTTTTAGGTCTGTCGGCAGCGTTGTTTTTTGTTGAAAAAGATGAAGAAAAAACGGTCAGACAAATCATAATTCTTTTGACTGTGGCGGCAGTATTGATCATAAGTGTTTTTACAAATGATTTGCATCAGCTGGTGTTTCGGTTTTCTAAACAGCCTCCATTTTCGGATAGGGATTATAGTTATGGTATTCTTTTTGCAGTGATTCAGGGGTGGATGCTGAGTTGTCTGACAGGAATGGAAATTATTCTGATCAGAAAAAGCAGGATTCCGGGAAAGAAACAGTTTTGGCTGCCAGTCATTCCAGGAATATTGCTTCTGGGATGGAATGTTGGAAATATATTTCATTTGTCTTTCATCAAAACCCTTGCAGGGGATATGACAGCAGTGTGTTGTCTTTTAATGGCAGCAATTTATCAGGGCTGTATAGTATGCGGATTGATACAGACAAACAATCGATATTTTGAATTATTCCAGACTTCAGGAGGGCTAGACGCAGAGATTACAGATGATTCTTTTCATCGTTATTATCATTCTGGTGATTTTCCCAAGCTTTCTCCTGAAATGCGTACAATGATCATTCACAGATCATCTGTGCAGGAACAGGGAATCCGGATCAACCATATTCCCATAAGGGGAGGACATCTGTTTTGGTCAGAAGATATTTCAATATTGCTGGATCAATATCAGGATATTCGGGAACAGCAGGAAGAACTGACTGCCAGAAACAGACTGCTGCAGAAAACCTATGAGAAAGAAGCGGAGCGAAGAAAAACAGAAGAACAGAATCGGCTGTTAAACATGATACAGAATCAGACTGCCGGACAGCTGGAATTGCTGTCGCAGTTGATGGATGAACTGGAAAGGACGGAATCAAGGGAACGATATGATCTGCTTCTCGGTAAAATTGTAGTTATTGGTACATATTTGAAGCGGAGAAAAAATCTGGTATTGACACAATATACATCAGATGGAAATGTGCTTACTATGGAAGATCTCAGGCAAAGTCTTGCAGAATCCTGTGACAGTTTAAAATTATGCAGGATCCGGGCTGCTTATTATGTGGAAAATGGAGATATTCAGCTGAATGCAGAGGATATACTAAAATGCTATGATACCTTTGAATGGCTTGCAGAACGGCTATCTGATGTGATGCAGTCTATGTTTTACCGTGTGTCGCAGATTGATGATGATCTTCGGATTTCCGTTCACATTGCATCAGAGGCAGATCTGTGCGGCTTAATGTCAGAAAGACCGGACCTTAAAGTGCAGCAGGAAGATGAAAAAGAATGGTTTGTTGGGTGCAGCATATTCAGAAAGAGAGGCGGCAGATGAATAGTTTTGTAGAATGCAGCATAGCAATGCAGAATTTTCTGATGATTCTTCTGGAAATCTGCCTGATTTTGGAACTTATTCTCTTTCTGCTAAGAATCACCTGTTTTTCCGGGAAAAAGAAAGTGATAACGACAATAACTGTTTTTGCAGTTTCTTTTGCTCTTATGGTTTCTTTGATGAATGAGCATAGATATAGTATTGGAGAAAGTGCATATCAGCCAATGCTCCAGGATTATCCGGCCAGTATTTTAGCAGCAGGGATTGTTGCATTGACATTTTATCTTTGTTGGGCAATCTGGAAGGAGAGATACAAATATAATCATTCCTTGTCGTACTGGTCTGTGAATGAAGCTGTGGATGACGTTCCGTGTGGAGTATGCTTTTCGGATTCGCTTGGAAGGATTGTTTTGTGTAATACCAAGATGCAGGAATTGTGCAGAATGATGACGGGGGCTTATCTGCAGGATTATGATACATTGCGAAAAGCAATGGACAATGAAATTATATCAAAAGGACTTATCCGATTAAGCAGCGACAGTAACGTGTTTTATTTTCCAGATGATTCTGTCTGGATGTTTCAGGAATATCGTCTGCAGGAGCCGGATTGTGCAGGATATCTGCAGACAGTGGCAGTTAATGTATCAGAAATTTATTACAATGGTGAAAAGATCAGGGCAAACAATGAAAAGCTGGAAATCCTGAATCATAAGCTGGAGGAAATGTACGAAAAAATCGGTGATAAAATCAGAGAGCAGGAAACACTTGCTATGAAAATGCAAGTCCATGATAATTTTGGGCGAAGTCTTCTGTCAATACGCAGAATATTGGAGAGAAAAGAAAATCAGGACAAAATGGATAAACAATTGTCTGCATTGAAGCATCTGGTTTATATTCTTACCGGCTCTGCCGTAGAGAGTATGGAAAAGCTGTATGAGGATACGATTAAACATGCAGAGGAGCTTGGGATTTCGGTTCAGATCAGCGGAAACTTTCCTTTATATCCATCTTACAGAGTTCTGGCAGACAGAGCAATCCGTGAATGTGTGACAAACTGTGCCAGACATGCCCACGGCAATGTTGTTTTTGTGAAGATAGACAAATATGCAAATGAATACAACATCCGGATCACCAATGATGGAGATGCGCCTGAAAAAAATGCGGAAGAAGGCGGTGGTTTGTCTGCACTGAGAAAAGCAGCCGAATCAATGAACTGCACAATGCAAATTTTATTTGTCCCTGAGTTTTGTCTGATATTGAAGATGCCGCTGACAGAAAGGATGAGTTTGGATGGTACGTGTACTGATAGTAGAAGATCAGAAGATCATGCAGAAGTATTTTGAATATATTCTTATGCAGGATCCGGAATTTCGACATGTTCAGACAATTTCGGATGCCCGTGAAGCTGTAAAAATCTGTGATTATTCAGTAATAGATCTTGTAATCATGGATGTTCAGACATTTCATAATCACGATGGGCTGAGCGCCGGAAAAATGATCAGGGAAAAGTACCCATATACAAAGGTATTGGTTGTTACGTCTTTGATCGATCCCAAGGTGCTGGAAAGAGCAAAAAGCGGATGTGCGGACAGTCTCTGGTATAAAGATCACGGTGAAGAGGATATACGGAGTGTGATTTACAGAACCTTAAATGGTGAGCGTGTATTTCCGGATATAACGCCAAAGGTGGAACTTAACTGGATCACAAGCGGTGATATCAGTCCAAGACAACTGGAAATGCTGCGTTTGTATATTCATGGGATGTCCTATTCGGAGATTGCAAGGAAAATGGATTGTTCGACTTCCGGGGTAAGATGGAATTTTCAGGAAATGATTGACAAGGCAGGATATAGCTGTAAGGAAGATCTGATAGCAGCTGCGTTGGAAAGTAAATTGATTGTAACCACACTGAAATAGAAAGGCATAGGCATATTCTGACAGGAAGGAGCTGAAAGTATGAAAAAATTTTCTATTGCTGTATGTGTTTGCGCAGTACTGTTTTCTTTTAGTAACTACGGTGAATGTGTGAGAGAAGTATCTGCCCAAACTTCTGGGGCAGAAGAGAATCTGGCAATTTTGCAAGACATTATCAGAGAAAATGAATGCCAGGCTGGAATGGCATTTCTGGGCTACACTTATGAAAATGCAGATACATCAGAGATACTTGAATATACCAGGCAGGAAGAATTGGCTGCGGCTTATCCTTTTTGGCAGGATGGAACTGTTGTTGATGCAGGAGGTTATGAAATCTATGCTATTGTTCCAGGACTTGATTGTAAGATCAGTATTTATCCGACTCAGGTTACGGAAGAAGGGGAATATTTGGAAGATCTGAACAATCCATGGTATATGGGGCAGGAAAATGAAGTCATTATCCTGCGCTGCAATATGAGCGAGATTTTTTCCAATGTAATGGTTTCTGTGCAGAAGCAGAATATGAGTGTGCAATACCATCCTATGGTATCGCTAAAGGATGGACACCTTGCAGCGGAAGCCTACTGCTATGATTTTTCAATATATTATGATTGGGATGAGTATCAATCAGAGTATGATTATTCATTGGATATAAATATTGCCAGGGACTTGATTGCGCAAACAGACGAAGGTAGTTATTACCTTGGTCTTGGAATGTCCCTGTGGTATACCGGTACGGAGGAGTATATTGAGGGAAGAAACTGTCCGGTATTTGTTATAGGGACAGATCATGAGGAACATTTTACAAAAGAAAAATATTATGCGGCAGGAGATAATGTGGTTTATTATTACGATCCGTTAGGCGATGCGTGGCTTTTGCTGGGAGCTGGCTGACAGACGGATTTGGGTATATGCTGACAGAAGATTCATCAGGGCGTGCAGATTGCAGGAATGATTTTTTAAACAGGCTTTCGTATATAACAGAGATTGATTAATTGGGGAAAGAGGAAACAGACATGAATGATTTTTTAACAGAAAAGAATAAAAAAACAGGAGTGTTAGGAAAACTGAAATGGGTTCTTTGTGGCTTCTGTATACTTTTTACTCTGGGAGCTATTGGCGCAGCAGAGAAATATATTGGTGAAAGACGCTGGGGAATGGCAGCAACGGAGATTATACTGGGATTGTTATTTTTGTATCCCACCTTCCGGGAAATCCAAAAAGCATTGAAGAAGAAAAAAGCCAGAGAAATAGCCTGTTGGTTTGAATCTTATGCCCAGAGCACGCTCTCATTTGAGAAGTTTGAGACTGAGATGGGAAAAGATGCTGTAAGGAAATTGGAAAAAATGATTGCCAAAGGGTATATTCGAAATATTCAGATAGACAGAGAAGAAAATTATATATTGATTACTGCACCAAACAGACGTGTGAATGAGAAGATTTATATTACAGTTACCTGTCCCAGCTGCGGTGCAAAGAATCAGATAATAAAAGGGCGCCTGTGCAACTGTGAATATTGCGGACAGCGTCTCACTTCCTGACAGCAGATGCGAATTATTACACAAGGGGCTGCCTGTTTTCCGGCAGCCCCAATGTTAGATTGTCACTTGTTAAGTTGGTTGAACCGCTGTATACGGAACCGTACGGTGGCGTGATAGCACGGATTACGAATGCGGTCGGCAGCTGTGGGAGCGTCATAGGCGCGGAACAGCTGACTTTCATATGTGATGTCTCCGGTAGGCGACATGTTCGTTTAGCGGCAAAGAAGAATATTTAAAAGCTGTGAAATTGTCTGATTTAGTACAGGATGCCTGAGGTAAGGGGCAATCTGGTTCATAGGAGCCAGCACAAAGTCACGATTCTGCATATCCGGATGGGGGATGTGAAGATCTGCAGTATCAATGATTTCCTGATCATAAAAGAGAATATCCAGATCCAGAGTACGAGGACCCCAGTGAATAATACGTTCCCGGTTTGCCTCCTGTTCCAGCTGATGAAGACGTTCCAGCAATTCTTCCGGTGAAAGAAGGGTACGCATTTTCAAAACTCCATTCAGAAATTCATCCTGATCGGTAACACCATAAGGTTCTGTTACAAGATAATCAGAAACGGCCTCTATCCGGCATCCTTTTGTTTTTTTCAAACCACGTATCCCATTGTCGATGAACAGCTTTTTATCTCCCATATTAGAGCCAAAAGCAATGTATGCAGTATGCCATTTTCTTGTGATTTCCACAGATACGGTTTTCAGTGGAAGACCAACAGGAGCCCATGGCTTTTCAATTTTCAGTGTGATCTGTTCCAGACCGGAAAGAGAGTCGAGCAGCATCTCTGCAAGATTTTCTGCAAGTGCTTCCAGAAGCTTAAAAGTATGTTTTCTGGTGAAATCTGTAATCATGTGGCTGACTTCTCCGTAATTGATAGAAGCAGACAGATCGTCCGTTAACCCGGCCTGACGTGTGTGGGTAAAGAGGGTGGCAGAAATAACAAATTTTTGTCCAAGTACATTTTCTTCCGGATAGACACCATGGTTGGCAAAAATTTCCAGTTCTTTAATTTCTATTTTATCAAATCTGGTTTCATCCATAACAGTTGTTCCTTTCTGTTGACTATTTACAATTTTGAGGAATTTGAACGCAATCGTTTCGCGACTGCGTTCATGAGCAAGTAGCAAAGCGGATTGCGAATGTCCTCTTTACTCTCAATTACAACCCCAAATTGCTTCTGTCATCTGGATCACGCGTCTGTTCTCCTTGACATCATGAACACGCACAAAAGAACAGCCCTTCATCACACCAATTACACTGGTAGCCAGTGTTCCCTCTACACGCTGGTCTACAGGCAGGTCAAGTGCCAGTCCGATCATCGACTTGCGTGAGGTGCCAAGAAGAACCGGAAAGCCCAGATTCTTAAAAAGCTCCAGATGCTTCATAGTTTCCAGATTCATCTCAAATGTTTTTCCAAACCCAACCCCTGGATCGAGAATGATTTTCTCATCTTTGATTCCTGCTTTTCTTGCAAGATTGACACATTCCTGTGTCTCAGAAAGCATATCAATGAGAAAATTGTTATATTCTGTATTGGACTTATTGTGCATGAGACAGCATGCAGCATCATATTTGGCAATTACAGCGCCCATTTCAGAATCATATTTTAATCCCCAGATATCGTTGACCAGATCTGCACCGGCCTGAATCGCACTTTCTGCCACGCTGCTTTTGAAGGTATCTACAGAAATGGGAATGTCAAAACGTTTTCTGACCGCTTCGATAACGGGCAAAACTCTCTGAGCTTCTTCCTCTGCACTGACCGGCGTGTGTCCGGGACGCGTAGACTCCCCGCCAATATCGATAATATCCGCACCATCCGCGATCATGGCTTCTGTATGCCGCAAAGCTTCATCTAAATGATTCCATTTCCCGCCATCGGAAAAAGAATCAGGAGTAATATTTAAAATTCCCATTATATAAGTGTGATTTTGTGTATCAAAAAAACGATTTCCAATTTTCATAAATAGAAACCATCCTTTCTGTTAGATTTTTTAGAAGGCTTAATATTCAATTGTCAGATTTTTTTTCTCAGAAGGCCAGTAACATTCTGAAGCTGCTGAACAGGAAAAACAATTTCTGGACTTTTTATCAGCCTTATATAGCAGCATAGCCAATACATTATCAGATCCATCCGTCCTGTGCTGACTGATCGCAGATAATATTTCCTCTTTTTCCTGCTCTGTAAAATGCAGATCGGCCAGAATCTTTCCGGCTATTTCAGCTCCTGCAATGTCATGAGAAATACCCGACAGATATTGCTGCGCACGGCCAATGTCATGAAGAAGAGCAGTGGCATAAATGATTTCCCTGGACAGATTAAGCTTGTTTTCCAGAGAATAAATATACATCAGCCTGGCAACATCCAGAAAGTGTTCCGGCGTATGTCTGCAGAAAATACGATCTTTTTCAAGCTCCTGTATTTTCTCACAGTGCTTTTGATAAAGGGGATGCCGCCAGATTAAAGAAATACGGTTTGTTTCAGAAAAAGAACTGCTCATTTTCCGACCATGGAAAGGAACATTTTCTGCAGCTCCTTATCTTCTTTGAAGGCTCCGCGGGTTACAGTCGTAATTGTTTTGCTTCCTGGCTTTTTAACGCCTCGCATGGTCATGCAGGTGTGTTCTGCTTCCAGCATAACCATAATTCCCTTCGGAGAGAGGGCACGCTCCAGAGCGTCCGCAATCTGTACTGTGAGGCGTTCCTGGATCTGCGGTCTTCTGGCATAAACCTCTACCGTACGTGCCAGCTTGCTTAACCCTGTGACTTTTCCATCGGGAATATAAGCCAGGTGCGCCTTACCATAAAAAGGCATCAGATGATGCTCGCACATAGAGTAAAAAGTAATATCTTTTTCCAATACGATCTCATTATTTTCTACTGGAAACTGCTTCAGTAAATGGTGATCTGCTTCCTGATCGAGACCACCGTAAATTTCCTCGCACATACGTGCAATTCTGTCGGGAGTATCAATCAGTCCCTCCCGGGTAATATCCTCACCGATTCCTTCCAGAAGCAGGCGGATGGCCTGTTCTACTTTTTGTTTGTCAACCATTAAAAATAACCTCCTTTGTATTTGATTGCGGAGACTATCCTTTTTTGATAAAACCGGGGAAGGATTTTCGAATTCGAATATCTGCCTGCTTAATACGCAAAAAAGGATATCTCCAATTGTGATAGAATGTATGTCGAAAACATTCCCTTGAGCCTGTTAAAAAACGTTTCCACAAATCGCAACGTGCGTCTTGTAGAAAATCCCTTTCAGGCAGGCTCTGACACAATATGAGATATCCCTCTTATAGTGCTTGCAACGGGTGCGGATAATATACCGTAAGACGTGCTTTTCGTTTCAGTGACAACTCCCCATTCACCGAACACTTGACGCATAAAATCCTATTTTGCATATCATTCATTTCGAAAGGTAGTATATCACGTCTTTTGGGAATAGAAAAGTGTTTTTTCTTAAACAGGTTGCGAAAGGGTAACGTGGATATTATAATAGGAATAGACAAAATTCACTGGAAGGAGTCAGTTTTATGACAGTTAAAGAACGAATCACCGCACTTCGGGAAGTAATGGCAGAGAAGAAAATAGATGCTTATCTTGTTCCCACAGATGATTTTCATGCATCTGAATATGTAGGAGAATACTTTAAGTGCAGAAAATATATTACAGGTTTTACCGGATCTGCCGGCAGAGCAGTCATCATGCAGGATATGGCTGGATTGTGGACAGATGGAAGATATTTCATCCAGGCGGCCGCACAGCTGGAGGGAACGGGTGTAGAGCTTTTTAAAATGGGAGAACCAGATGTTCCCACTGTGCACCAGTTTCTGGAAGAAAAATTAGGCGAGGGAATGTGCCTTGGTTTTGACGGAAGAACCGTCAGCGCCGAAGAAGCAGATGAACTGGCCGAACTTCTTGCAAAAAAAGGAGCCACTCTTCAGACGGATTCTGATCTGGTAGGAGAAATCTGGGAAGATCGTCCGGCACTTTCCTGCGAACCGGTTATGGAACTGGATGTAAAATGGGCAGGCGAATCCCGTGCTGACAAATGTGGAAGAATCCGTAAATCAATGGAAGAGAAAGGTGCAGATGGATTTGTACTGACTTCTCTGGATGACATTGCATGGCTGCTGAATATTCGTGGCGGCGATGTACATTGCTGTCCGGTTGTTCTCTCTTATTTGGTCATGACCAAAACAGAAATCAGGCTGTTTGCAAATGAAAAAGCATTTTCGGCTTCAATTCTGGACGCATTATCTAAGGATGGCGTAACCATTTTGCCCTATGACAGCATTTATGAATATGTAAAAACATTTGAGAAAGACATGACAGTTCTTCTTTGTAAAAAGAAAGCCAACTGTCGTCTGGTAAACAGTATTCCGAAGGAAGTAACGATTCTGGATGAAGCCAACCTGACTTTTCTTCCAAAATCAATTAAAAATCCAGTAGAAGTAGAAAATGAACGTATCGCTCATATCAAAGACGGAGTTGCGCTTACCAAATTCATCTGCTGGCTAAAGAAAAATGTTGGCAAAATTCCAATAACAGAGTTAAGCGCAGGAGAGAAGCTGTACAGCTTCCGTGCCCAGCAGGAGAACTTTATCGACAACAGCTTTGACCCCATTATTTCTTATGGCATTCATGCTGCAATCAACCATTATTCTGCAACATCAGAGACAGATATTGCCATTGAGCCTGGCAATTTCCTTCTGGCAGACACAGGCGGACACTATTACGAAGGTACTACAGATACCACCCGCACAATTGTTATGGGCTCTGTGAATGACGAGCAGAAGAAATATTTTACCGCTGTTTTACGTGGCATGCTGAACCTTGGAAATGCCAAATTCCGTTATGGCTGTACTGGTGTAAATCTGGATTATCTGGCGCGTGGTCCGTTATGGGAAATGGGACAGGATTTTAATCATGGAACAGGACATGGAGTTGGTTATCTTCTGAATGTTCATGAAGGACCAAACAGCTTCCGCTGGAGAATTATTCAGGGAGATAATGCAGTACTGGAAGAGGGTATGATCACATCAGATGAGCCTGGATACTATGTGGAAAACCAATATGGAATCCGCCACGAAAACCTGCTCGTATGCAAAAAAGCAGAGAAAACTACATTCGGCCAGTTCATGTGCTTTGAACATCTGACTATGGTACCGTTTGATCTGGATGCTGTTGTTCCCGAGCTGATGACTGTGCAGGAACGGGCACTTCTTAATAATTATCATACACAGGTATATAAAAAGATTTCTCCATATCTGGAAGAAGAGGAAAAAGAATGGCTGAAAGAAGCTACACGCGAAATCTAAAGCTAATCATTTAAAACAGTAAACAGGGGCATGTATAAAACTGATATGCATCGCCCCTGTTTTATATTTCACAGAAAAAAGCAGCGCCTGCGGGAAGGAGAATAAATGACAATAACTACTTTATGCTATATCGAAAACGATGACAAATATCTGATGCTTCACAGAGTAAAAAAGCAAAATGACATAAATAAAGGCAAATGGATTGGTGTAGGTGGACATACAGAAAATCAGGAATCCCCTGAAGAATGTCTTCTGCGTGAAGTAAAAGAAGAAACAGGACTCACACTTACTTCCTACAAATTTCGTGGCCTGGTAACCTTTATAAACAGCGAATGTGAATCTGAGCTTATGTGTGTATTTACAGCCGATGGATATACCGGGGAACTGATTGAATGCAATGAAGGCGAACTATGCTGGGTTGATAAGAAAATAGTGCCAGAGCTTCCTACATGGGAAGGTGATAAAGTTTTTCTGAACCTGCTTCTTTCAGAGGAAAAACGTTTTTTCTCTGTTAAACTACAATATGAGGGAGAGCTGCTTGTAAATACGGAAATTCGCTTATACTAAATGAAAATTAATATAACAGAAAGAAGAAACAAATATGTTAAAATAAAACAAAAACTTGCAGAAAACCTTTGCAAAAAGGACTTCATCGACCGTACAAGGAGGTTATACATGAATAAAATAAAACTTTTTGCCGGAGCACTGACGTTCATGACAACCATGGCTCCTCCAATCCATGCATATGCTGCCACAGCCAGTCACGCAGAATTAAATGCAGCTGAAAAGAACATTGATCTTGATAAATCAGTTAATCTGCAGAATTCTATTAACCTTACAGATGAAATAGCCAAAGAAAATCAGGATTCCAATATAATGTTCAGCCCCACAAGCCTTAACTTCGCCCTTGGCATGATTGCAGAAGGTGCCAAGGGCGAAACGAAAAACGCATTAAATGAATATTTAGGAACCGATGATTTTGCAGCATATGCCAGAAAGTATATGAATGTAATTAAAAGCTATAATACAGAAGACGAAAATTATGGTTATACATCGAAATTAAAAATTGCAGATGCTTTATGGGTAAATCGGGGACTGACTCTGCAGGACCAATTTCAAAAAAATGCAGAAGATAATTTTGAAGCAGAGGCGGAAATTCTTGATTTTTCTGATAAAGAAAACACATGCAATACTATTAATGCATGGTGCAATGAAAATACAGATGGGCTGATTCCGGAAATTATGAAACCTGACATGCTTAATGAAAACAGTGAATTGTGTCTCACCAATTCATTGTATTTCGAATCCGGATGGTCCCAGGATCCATGGGATGTTTCTGATGAAAAAGAAAAATTCGGCGATAACGAAGAAACAAAGTACATGACAAGCATCGGTGATAATTACTATGAAAATGATGCGGCAACAGCATTTGAAAAATACTATGCAAATAATCTGAGTTTCATTGGAATTTTGCCGAAAGCAGAAGGAGATTTTACTCTTGATGAGCTGGATATTGAAGGTCTTCTGGAATCAGAACCGGAATACGATGAAGTTAATTGTAAAATGCCTAAGCTGAATTTTGAAACAACCGCTGAGTTAAGTGATATCCTCAGTAGAATAGGACTTGAGAATGTTTTTTCGGACGATGCTGATTTTTCAGGCATTGCAGATAAAGCGGTCCATGTCAGTTCTGTTTTACAGAAAACAAAGCTGGAACTAGACGAAAATGGAACTAAAGCTGCCGCTGTGACTGCAGTGACAATGGAGTGCATGTCTGCAATGGATACGGATCCGATTATAAAAGATGTTGAGTTGACACGGCCATTTGCATTTCTGATCTACGACAGTGCAAATGAGGAAGTGCTGTTTATGGGAAAAGTTCTAACGGTACAGTGACAGAAATTCTTCCATTATGAAAACAATTTAATTAAAAAGTGAAAGAAAATATATTTGATGTATATTATGGCGTACTTGTTATGATAGGACTTTTCAGATTGAGTGTTTTATTGGGCTGCAATATGGAGATTGCTGCGAAAAAATCTAAAAGATTTTTGTAAGATTTTGTAAAAAGTGCTTGACGATTCCTTGCGGCAGTGGTATAGTAAACAAGCTGT